>Ga0302326_10000048_pt1 | contig 295793 bp, 254 predicted proteins | sample Palsa_T0_3_FD_202264 | JGI IMG/M metagenome (GOLD analysis project Ga0302326, IMG submission 202264) | Peat permafrost microbial communities from Stordalen Mire near Abisko, Sweden - Palsa_T0_3 | ecosystem: Environmental > Terrestrial > Soil > Palsa > Peat permafrost | place: Sweden: Abisko... | reverse complement strand
ACCTCGACGCTACGCAGGCTGTTGCCTCGGCGGGCTGAGCGCGTACCACTCACGCGCTCGATCCTGCCTCATACCAACACCCCGTGGCAGGGTGCGCTTCACCGGACGGATACGGATGCCGAGCCGTTCGAGACGCCGCAGTTCGAGAAGTCTGCATTAGGCTGCGGGCCGAAGGCGGCACCGGCCACGACGCTCGTGCTGCCGGAAGACGAGCGATCCCCCAACCCTGGCGCCAGGATGGACTGGCCCGAGGATGCATTCGAGCATGCAGGAAGCGCGACCGATGTCACGGATGCCAGCGGTGCGGCAAGCGCGACCTGGACGATGGCGGGCCGAATAAGAAAGGAAGGGAACGCGCAAACCCTAAGCGAAGCCATGGTGATCCTACGGAAGAGCAACGCGCGTGCCCCAGCCGAGGCCCGTGCGTGCGAGTCCACTTCCGACGAGAAAGCCTCGAAATGAATCAGATACAGACTCGCATAGGGGCATTCGACCGTGTGCCAACGTGTGCCATCCCCGTCAGGCGAGTCCTAGGCCCCGCTAGCTGGCCCCTCCAGCATTCCGCCACGGACGCTCGCAGCGAGAAAGCCGCCGGCGAGGGCCGCCAACCGTGCGTGGTATCGCACGCTGAGGACGCTTCTCCGCGTCGGGGCGGCCCAGCGGCAAGGATGTCACCTGCTCCCCTCGTCGGCCAGGTTGGTAGCGACGATCGCTGCGCAAGGCTTGCCGGGCCCCATCCATGCGGTCGCGTAGCTCATTTGTATTGCTGCCACTGTGCGGGTAAGCCAGCCCCGGCGCTACCCTCCGAGCCACAACGACGCGTTAGCGCCATCACGGATCGCAACAGAGTATGGCGTGAGGACTTCCCGTCGTCGTGTTGGCGCTCACGCCGGCGACGTACTGACCAGGACTTTGGCATTGGGCCTTGAACGATCCGTAGTCCCAATCCGCCGTCGGAATCGGCGATTGGCCGATGATCTCCCGGGCACAAGATCTTGCTGTAACGCCGCCATTAGTGCCTGGACAGCAAAGCAGACCGTTGACTCGGCCCGCAGTGCTCTGTGACGCGCCCGCAGCAAATTCGCTTTGATTGCATTGGTCCACGTAGTAGCCGGGATCCCAATTTCCGTTGACATTGTAGTTGTTCTCGAACCCATCGAGTCCATCAAACGGGACGAGGTGACACAAGTCACTTTGCCCGAAGGGGCTCGGGTAATCGAGCGTCTCGCCGCCGTGGGACCAGTCCACTCCCGTATCGCAAAAGACCGAGTGGGCTTGCCCCGGCGAAGTTGTGACTGCCGAAAGACCTATCAGCGGTTGGCCCGGCTGGCACTCCCCTTTGTAGTTTCCGGGAGCCCAATCCTGGGGAAACGTAGGCGACCACGAAAAGCCAAAGTTCTGATTCGAGAAAGGGCCACCGTAGGAATTTGTACAATACCCGTATTGCCCGTTGTTCTGATTGACCCGCAGCATTTGTAGGAGAAAGTCCGTCCCGTTCAAAAACGCGTTGCCTTGCGCAACGAAATAGGGGCAGTCGCTGGCCGCAAGGCTGTACCAGCCACCCGCCATTTGCTCTCGACTGCTCGTCACGCAGAAGTCGGCCATCTGCGTGACAGGAGCAGTGCTGGAATTGTACCACCCGTTGCTCTCGTCCGGGTCGGTGATGATCTCGGAAAGCTCGTGCTCCAAGGCAGTGAGTTGCAGGTCGATTTGCCCACTAAGATCCGAACACGACGCCGTATTCGGCGTCGTGAAGCCCCACTGGCAAGCGGTGCAACTTCCGGTGTTTTCGGGTACAACGATATACTTCAGTTTGTTGGTTCCATTAATGATCGCGCTGTAGTTATATCCACACATGCCATTGCAATACGCGGTGCCGTTCTCGTCTTCGACCGTCACGCCCGAGTGAGGCAGAATGACGTAGACACCGTTTATGTCATTCGGAAAAACACCCGCGTAGATCAGCTCCGAGATTTCACTTTGAGACTGAGCATCGCCGAGAAAATTACCGTGGAGGCCAGGGGTATCCGAAAATGAGCTCACGAGCTGGATATCCCCGTCCGGGTGTCCGTAGTTGCTGTTGTAAGTCTGCCATATCGATGAAATGGCCGAGTCGTTTAGGCCTTTAATAAGGATAGGCACCAAGCGCTGGACGGTCTCATCGACTACGGAGCTGGTCCACGCCCCGTACCAAATCAGGTAAATGTGGACCGGAGTTAACATACCCGCGGCCCCGCTATTGACCGACATGGGACAGCTTCCGCTCACGACGCAAGGCGGGTACAATGTTGCTTTCGCGGGGACGTCAAAGGCAACGACGGTGCACAGCGTGGCGGCGGCGAGGAGGACCGCTGCAAGCTGCCGTCTGCGCTTGCCGGCTGGGTTGTGTGAGCCCGACACTCGATCTCGGCTGGGAGGCTCCATGGTGTTTTCTGAGTGTGCGGTGGTTGGCGCCGGGGTCCTGCGTGCTGTGAGGGCTTGCTCAGGTCGGGGCATGCGACAGCGACTGTGGCTCCGAATCGCAGCGGCCGGCGCTGGCCGCCTCCGGAGACGCGTAATCGCGCCGAGAAACTGAGGAGGCGCGTGGCCTGCAATCGGATGCGCGGGGGTACGGTTCATGAAGGCCGCCCTTTCAAGCAAGCCGCACACGCCCCAGAAAGGGGAGAATCGCGGCTGTTACGGACACTGAGGCGTCTCGCGTTCTTCTAAAGCGAGGCTCCCCAAAGAGCCATGAGTAGTTCTTCGGAAACACCGACGTTGCAGTCCGCACCTTTTGGGCCCCCGACACGCTCGGCGGGACTTTCTCCAAGTTCACGCGAGCGTACCGTCGGGCGCGAAATTGCGGCTCAATGATGGGTCCTTGGCGCGGTAGGCGCGCGGCCTGAGCACGCGCGACATTCAGGAGCACGTGCCCGAGACGCGCGTTGGCGGCCTACAGGGCGCAGAAGTTTTCGCTACCCCGGCGCCGCCTCGTGCGAAGAAACCCAATGCTGCGGGACCTGCGCGCCCGTTTCACGCGCGCAGGGCGCTAGCGCGTCCTCGTCTCAATCCCTTGAGCTGGCCTCGAGAGGGCCGGTCGGCTCGGACTGCTTCGGTTCTGCCGCCGCTGAAGGTTCGGCGAAGAATTACTCATTGCTCCTGAGTCCGGTTGGTGCGTTGGCCGCTGGTGAGGCCTTGACGCCCGCGCGCTTCGAGATGCACCTTGACCCACATGCGACCCGGGCTCGAAGACTATCTCGTGCTCAGTTATCCGATATCGAGACCCGGGTGCTTTGCGAAGCTGACCCGCGCAGAGCTCGACGTGGCCGAGCGTGTCATCGCTGGCGCAACCGTGCGCGATATTGCTCGTGAGCGCGGGGTTTCCGAACCCACGGCCTCGAATCAGCTCGGGCAGATTTACGCCAAGCTCGAGATTCACTCGCGGCACGAGCTATTGGCGATCGTCTCAGGCACGCCCACTTTCCTCCGTGAGCAAGTGTCGCCCTTAGCGAGCGTCTCGCGCCCGCCGGCTTCGACACGGTGAGCTCGTGCCTATCAAGGGGGGCCTCGTCGAGATCGTGGAGCGCGCCTACGACGTGGGCGCCCCGCTCGGCCGGTGGCTGCAAACTATACGCTCCACGGCGGAGCGCGCGTTCCCGGACCAGATCGCTTGCCAGGCCTATACGTTTTCCGTTTCGCCGACCGGGGACTGGCGTCTCGGCGAGATCGCCAGTGCGCCCGAGCATGCGGAGTGGCTGCGTCGCAGCCACCGGTGCGCTAGCCCCGCGCTCATCCGCGAGGTCTATTTCAAGGGCCCCATCCGAAGGATCGACGACGCGGTTGCGGGTCGCGCGCCCGATCTAGGAGCACAGTCCTACTGGCGGGAACGATTGCACGTCACGGCGGTCCATGGGCTCGATCCCAGCGGGAACGGTTGCTCGCTCGCGATCATTCGCTCCAAAGCGCGGGCGCTGTCCCGTATAGATCGTGTCACGCTCGAGCGCATCGCAGCCCACCTTGCGACGGCATATCGCTTGCGCCTGCGCTCGACCTCGCCCACCCGCGATCATCCGGACGCCGTGCTCAAAGCGGACGGCACCGTCGTGCATGCGGAGGGTTCGGCTCGCGATGCGGACGTACGGGCCGCTCTGCAAGAGGCGGCACTCCGGATGGAACGCGCACGAAGGCATCACGCAGCGGACGAAGCACTCGGCTTCTGGAGGGCGCTCGTGCAGGGCCGCTGGTCTCTCGTCGAGCGCTTCGAGTCCGACGGTCGGCGCGTCTTGGTCGCTCGGAGAAACGAGCCCCCTGCGCGCGCTCTCCATGCTTTAGACGAGCGGGAGCGTAAGCTGATTGCGCTGCTCGCGCTGGGTCACTCGCTCAAGCTGTGTGCCTACGAGCTCGGGCGAGCGGAGAGCACGACATCGATGATGGCCCGATCCGCGATGCGAAAACTTGGCGTCGCCAGCCGAGCCGAGCTCGTCGAGATTCACGGCGCGATCGTCAAGGCGAGCGACCGCGCTTCAGCGGACCCTCCTAAGTAATCCTCCGCACCGCCGATGCGCTCGCGGCGCAAGGTACCCCTAGGGCCGCTACCTGCTCGTCGAGCATGCACGCCGGACGCGGACGGCGTAAACGAAAACCATGCGCCCGGGTCTTGTGATTTTCGCGCTCTGGCCTCTCTGGGCCATTTCGTGGTTTGGGACAGCGTGGTGGGCTGCCCCGACCGAGAAAAAAGTCGACTTGCGTCGTGAGCTTGGCTACCGCGTGGTTCTCGCGGTCGGCAGCGTCGCTCTCTTCAGTCCGGCGCACGGCTATCAGGGACCGCTGCGGCTGTGGCGTGTCGGCTGGATCGGTGCGTGGGGATGTGTGGCGGTGATGATCCTGGGGTTCTCTTTCTGCTGGTGGGCTCGGATTCACCTTGGTCGGCTCTGGTCCATGCGCGTCACCAAAAAAGAGGGGCATCATGTGGTCGACACCGGCCCGTACGGCGTCGTACGCCACCCTATCTACGCGGGCATCATCGCCGCCGCGATCGGGACGGCGGTCGCCAAGGGAACGATCCTCGGCATAGGCGGAGCCGGCCTCTTGACGATCGGGCTCGTGATGAAGGCGCGTCTAGAAGAGGCGTGGCTCCGAGCGCAGCTCGGCACAGAATACGAGACGTACCGCAAAAGGGTGCCCATGCTCGTCCCCTTCGCGCCGCGCTGAAACGAACCGGCGCGACTGGGAGCCGCAAGAACCCTAGCGCCTGATATTGCGAGGCCTATTGAGCGCGGGCGTGAACTGATCCGCCAAAGCGCTACGAAGGCTCGTTTCTCGGGCACTCAACGCCGTGGCCGAAGAAGTGACGCGCGTTCTCACGATCGACGGGCATCGGTATGCCGTCGCACCGGGTCCGGACCGGAGCCAATACGTCGTCGCACGCGAAAGCAAACAGTGGTGGTGCTTTGTCCGTCGTGACGGAGATGGGAACTTCGTTGGCTCGACCGCGGAGGGGGTGGCTGAGGCCGGCGTTCGTCGCGCGCGTCACGGCCGCACGCTAGCTTCGAAGCACCATGTGCGGGCGGGCGTCTCTCTCCGCACAACCCGATGAGCTTCGGGAAGCGTTCGGACTCAAGGATATGCTGGCGGCGATGCCACCGCGCTACAACATGGAACCGAGCCAGCCGCTGCCGATCATTCGGGAGCCCGGCACGCTTGGACTCGTGCGATGGGGCCTTCCGAAGCAGAGCCACGGGCTCGGCGTGAATGTCCGGGTTGAAACGGTCGCGCGCGCCCCCGCCTACCGCTACGGTCCCTCTTGGCCTTCGCGCCTCGCGAATCGACATTAATCGCCTGCGATCGCGAACACTAAGACGTACGCTTTGCGAGATCGTCGAGCGCTCGAAGGTCGAAAAGCGGCGTTTCTAGAATATGGTTCCCGTCCTTCGCCAAGAGCGCCCGAGCGCAGGGGCGAACGACTAGCGCTAGAATCCCCTCGACCGGCAACGCCGTCGCTGGGCAATTCGTGGGGAATCATTGTGCCGTCGTGTGCCACGGGGGGGCGCTGGCGTCTTGCACATCACGCGGGAAATCGCATCCGCCGTGCCCCCGCAGCTGCTAGGCTGAAACGCATGACTCTTGGGGCAGGCGCGGGCGCCTTCGTCTCGGCCATGCTCGTGTCGAGCCGCGCGTTCGCGCTCGAGGACGACGGGAGTTCGCGCGGGCCGCTCGGCGCGGTTCACCCCGAAGCCGCGTTCACGGTGATGGCCGGTCCGGCGCTCCCCCAATACCAAGGATACGGGCCCGGCCCCATGGGTGGCGGCCCGGGCGTGCGTGCGGGAGCGTCGCTCTACGGGTTCTACGGCGGCCTCTCGTATGTCGACTTTCTCGGTGAGAGCGACTGCTTGGACAGTCTCCCCGGGGGGTGCGGCTCGAACAGCGGGATGTCTCTCGGTGCCGAAGTGGGCTACGGCCGAACCTTCTTTGAGCGCCTCATCGCTCGAGGGCTCGTGGGCGTCGGCGATTACGTCGCAACCTCAGACGGGTGGTACCAAACCTGCGCCGACGGCTTCTCGAGCTGCACGACCACCACTTCGCATCACACGAGCCACAACGTGTATCTCCAGCCCGGTATCCTGGTCGCAGTCACGCTGGGTCCGGTGCTTGTCGGCGCCGACGCCAGTTTTCTGTATGTGCCGCGCGGCACGCCGCCCGGCGGCTCGACCTCGTCGCCGTTTGCCGCGCTCATGCTCGGCGTTCAGTTGGGCGCACGGCTGTAGAGTTCGAGTGGCGTGCGAGACAGGCTGATTCTCGCTCTGAGCGCAGCGGGCGCCTCGCTCACCTGGCCCTTCGTCTTGGCGGTAGCCGCGTCGTCGTTTGCAAATCAGTCCGTCGGCATCGCGAGGGACGACATCCGAGATGCGGCTACGACCGCTCTGCCCTTGGTGGCGGTCTCGTCGGCCGCAGTTGCCGCTTGGTTGCACTCGCACCGGGAAACCAGGCGGTGCTGGTGGCTTTTGGCGGGCGCTGCAGGAGGCACGGCCGTCGGCAGCTTTCTTCTGACATTCGGCCAATGGGGGTATCTGCGCGTGGTCGACGATGTCGTCTGGCGCCGAATGCTCAAAGGACTTGGCGGATGGGCCGTGGGTTCGCTCTGGTGCCTGCCCGTTTCGGTCCCTGCTGGCGCGCTCTTCGGCTGGACGATGCTCGCAACGGCCAAAGGGTCGGGATTGCTACCGGCGGCAGCAGCTGGGATGGAGCGAAGCGTGTCGCGCCTTTTCCAGCTCCTCGCCGCTCACGCAGCCGCGGGCGGCGTCGCCGCACTCGCTCTGCGGCCGTGGATTCCTTGGCGATGACGCCAACTGGGCGTCGCCCGGTCGTTTGCCCCCGTCGACGCAGGACATGGTGGGAACGCGGCGACACCTTCTGCGCGAACCCCGTCGGCCGATGTGCATGCGCGGGGAATGCCCCCACGTTTCCGTTCATTTGCCGAAAGCCACCGAAACCCTGCGTGGCTAAATCGGCGTGCGGTTACTCATCGCACGTCCGCTATGTCGTTTCTTCGACCCAAGAGGCTTCCAATGGCCACGTCCACTGCTTGCTGGAGATTGCTGTTGCTCGTGTCTGCCGCATGCGGCGCGCCGCCAAGATCCGGCTTTGCTCCTAGCAGTGGCGACGTTGGCGCGGGCGGCGGTGCCGCCACCGGGACCTCGGGCGGGGCGAGTGGGGTCCTTGCCGGGACCGCCGGCAGCAATAACGGTGGGGGAATTGGCTTCATCGGTCAGACCGGCGCGAATAGCGGCAGTTCGGGGGACGACGGCGGCCCGGACGCCGAGGCGCCGGGCGATCTACCAGACCCCAACTGTCCGCCCGGTGTCCACACGACCGTGAGCGGGGTCGTCTACGACCCATCGTTGCAAGACCCGCTCTACAACATTACGGTGTTCGCGCCGAAGTCGGCGACGCTTCCAGCCCTGCCGAAAGGCGCGGCTTGCCTGTCGTGTGACGCCCTTTATCCGTCATTTTACGGGAGCGCTGTCACAGACGCGACCGGGCACTTCACCGTCCGCAACGTGCCGCCCGGCACGAATGTGCCCGTCGTCGTGCAGACAGGCAAATGGCGCAAAGAGTTCATGATTCCGATCGTGAACAAGTGCGTCGACAACCCGCAACCGGACAAGACTCTTCGTTTGCCGAAAAATGCCATCCACGGCGACGGAGACTTGCCTGACATCGCCATTTCCACGGGCCAGTCCGATTCGCTTGAGTGCTTGCTTTTGCGCATAGGGGTCGATGCGGCAGAATGGACCGGTGGCCCGGGCGCCGCCGGGCACATACACATTTTCTTCGGCAACGGCGCGAACACAAACAACCCCGGACCCGCGTCCTATCAGTCCTTATGGGACAAGACGGCCGACCTGATGCCGTACGACGTGACGCTGCTCTCGTGCGAGGGACGAGAGACTCAGGACGGGCCAAACGCCCTGGGGACCGCAGATCAGCAAGCCCTGCTCGATTACGCGAACGCCGGTGGTCGAGTGTTCGCCTCGCACTATCACTACGCTTGGTTCAATGTGGGCCCATGGACGGCTCTCAATTTGGCCACCTGGTACGCGGGGCAAAACGCGATCGATGATTCGACGTCCTTTCCTGGAGATATCTACACGACGCAGCTCAACGGCGGCCCCTTCCCGGAAGGCGTCGCGTTGCAGCAATGGCTAGGAGTTGTCAACGCGCTGACCAATAACCAGCTGCCGATCTACTATGTCCGACACAACTCCGATCTCCTGCCGCCTCAAGGGCCGGCGGTCACTCCGTCGCAACCGTGGATCGTCCTCGACACGAGCGTCACGGCCATGGTTCCCAACGGGGTACCGGCGGCCAACGGTGCGCAATACTTCTCGGTCGATACGCCCACTACGATGCCCGAGAAGTGCGGCCGCGTGGTCTACAGCGACCTTCACGTAAGCGGCGGCGGTGGTGCCAAAGAGACGGGAATCCCCTATTTCACACCGGACTATCCTCAGTTCAAAAAGACCATGACCGGAGGCATCGTGCCGGATCAATGCGCGATGCACGCCTTGACGCCGCAGGAAAAGGCCCTTGAGTTTATGATTTTTGATCTGTCTTCGTGCCTGATCCCGATTGGCCAGACACCCAAGCCGCCCAGAGGTCCCGCGTAGCGTCCCGCCATAGGGAGATGAGACGCCGTTGGCAACCCCCGTATACGACCGGCGGATCCATTTCACGCCCCTTGATGCACGACCGAAGGGGCGACTGGGTCCGGGTCCATCCCGTGAAGCGGAGCGTCCTTGATCCAGGGTAGTGGTGCGAGTGGACTGTGTCCATCTGGGACAATGGCGCCGCCATGGAGCCAGAGCGCCAGGGTGTCGGTGTCTCCGCGGCCACTACGGTCGGGGTGAAGCCCGCGTCGGTGCAAGAGATTTTGGCCACAACCCGACCGGGGTCGAAGGTGGCCGAGTGGGCCGCAGTTACGAAGGTGACCGGGACCGCGGGCTGCTGCTGCACATGGCGCCCTCGTCCAAGAGAAAGCGCAAAAAAACGGCGATTCACAGCGCGCCAAAACGCGGTCCGGTTACCAACTAGCGAAAGCCGACAGGCGCTCTGCCGCATCGCAGCCGTTCTCAAGATGAGGACGCCTCGCGCCACCCACTCGAGACGCTGAAAATTCCATGCATGTGAGGTTCTCCGCGGTGGGCCAATGGGTAGTCATCGGAGGTTTGCTTCTCGGGCCGGCAATGGCCTGCACAGGCGAGCTCGGTACAGCGGCGTCACCGGAGGATAGCCGCGACCTCGGGGTTAGCGGTGCCGGCGCCCGGAGCATCATGCCGACAAGCGGCCCCCTGGGAAATACGCCCGGCAGTAGCGGCCAGACATCGGGTTCTGGCTCGACCCCCGGTGCGGACGCAGGATCGCATTCCGCTACTACGGGCGCCCTCTCGAGCCCGGAGTCGGGCGCGTCCTCGGGCGACGTGCCGAGCGTCGAGGGCGGCAGGGGCGACGGCGGTCTGCCGTGCGACGTGCAGCAGCTCCTGGCGACTCGGTGTCAGTCTTGCCACTCGTCGCCACCGGTCCCGCCGGCGCCCATGGCGCTCGTGACCTACGCCAATCTAGTGGCCCCGTCTCTGGCGGATATGACCAAGAGCTACGCGCAGATGTCCGTGCTCCGCATGCAAGACACGCTTATTCCAATGCCTCCGGCCCCCGCGCCCCCGGCTACATCCACCGAGATCGCCGTCCTCCAACAATGGATCCTGGCTGGGTACCCAAGTGGGAGTTGCAGCCTGCCGGATGCAGGGATCTCCGAGCCAGCCGCGGACGCGTCGGTCGGCGGCAGCACGTATGATGGGCCGCTTGTCTGCTCGAGCGGAAAGACGTACACAAGTGGTCACGGAAGCACGATGCGTCCCGGCGACGTGTGCCAGTCGTGTCACGGCTTCAAGATCGCCGGGACCGTCTACGAGACCGAGCACGAGCCGCTTTTCTGCGACGGGGTAAACGTCGTGGGCGCGAACGTTGTCATTACCGACGCGAACGGAATGGTCACGACCCTGACGGTCAACAACGTGGGAAACTTCAACACGAACACCACCATCGCGCTGCCTTTTCGCGCGAAGGTCACCTACGATGGTGGAGAGCGCGATATGCTCACGCCCCAAACGACGGGCGCCTGCAACTCGTGCCATACGGCGGATGGCACCAACGCAGCGCCTGGCCGCGTCATGCTTCCCTGACCAAACCAACTCTGGCAACCGCCGCGATGCACGCTTGGGAAGGACTCTACGGCGCCGCCGGAAGAGTCGACAAAAACTTCCACATGAGCGGGTCTCCAGCGACGTTCCCGGGCGAGTAGTTCACATTGCCGTCGCTGCTGTTGTTGTGCCCGGCGCCCGGCAGCGGGCACCACACGACGGGGTAGGCGGCCGGACACCCGGTGTACTGCATGCAGTCGGGATACTTCGAATCGTACATGGCCGTTGCCGTGCCGACGCAACCGTTTCGGACGAGAAGCTCGTCGCGTTCGGGGGCTGAGCCGAAGCTGTCCAGGTTCGGGTCGATCATGGCCAGAGGTCCAATCGGGTTGACCGTGTCCGCTTCGCCGGCCACCATCAAGCCCGCGATGGGGCCGGTGCACGGCGGCCTGTGCTCGCGTTTTCCGCCCTCGTCCGAGACAAACCCGCGGAGCAAGTTGGCCGCGCCACACCCCAAGGTCATCGCTTCCCACCCGCCGCTGCTGTAGCCGCCCACGAACTCGTTGCCGAGATCCACGCAGAATTGCGATTCGACCTGGGCGAGCACCGCGCGAAAATACGGAAGCTCGGGACCGTTGACGCACAGCGGTTCGTTCGCAACGCTTCCTGCACAGGAGGTTCCGCCGTCAGCGAAGCACGTGCTCACGTACGACAGTCCCACCTCGATCGTCCCGGTTTCGCCGGCCCCGAAGCCGTCGCCCTTCTGGGGCGGGCTCCCGCCGCATCCGCCCCCTCCGTAGAAGACCGGATAGGGTGTACTCGGGTTGTAGTTGGCTGGAAGCTCGATCGAGTAGTCGCGCTTGGTGAAGTCTTCCCCTGCGTTGGTCTTCGCGGCGACGCCACCCGGCGCAAAGGACGGCGCAATGCAATCGGGGGTAATCGGGCCGGCGCCGCACGCGGGGATCGAAATGTTGTGCCCTGTAAACGCACCCGACACGCCTCCCACGGGAGCTTTCCCGCACCCAGGGCTGGGACCGTGACGCAGGGGTGAGCCGGGTGAGCCCGAGCCCGAACCGCTTGCGGCGCCGGAGCTCGCGCCGCTGCCGACGGCCCCACTGCTAGAGCCGCTGCCGGGGCCCGAGCTTGTGCCGCCACTCGATCCCGTGCTGACGCCAGCGGCGCTCGCGCCGCTGCCCGTTCCGCTCGCCGCTCCGGCTCCACCCACGCCGCTGGTCGAATCACTGCCTGACGTGTCGCCGCTGGTGGCACCCGCACCGCCGACGCCGCTCGGGGTCCCCGCGGCCGCGCTGCTACCGCTTGCCCCTGTCGAGGTATTCGAGCCGGAGCCCGCGCTTCCGCTCCCTCCCACCGGGGTTTCCGGGGTGCCGCCGCTACAAGCGACGCCGACGAGCAAAGTCGCCCAGGGAATCGATTCGAGAAAGGACCTGCGGTTCATAGAGAGTTCCTCTGGGGGGCGCGAGCCTCGCCACCGCTAAATTCATCGCTCACAGGAGGGTGCAGTAACCGCAAGCCGCCATTGCGAGGCAAACAATCGCACGGGGCTGCGGCGCTCTCTGAACGAAGACCTCGCGCCACCCGAGCGGCGGGATCGGGATCGAGCCGCCCGCTCTGCGAGATGCGACTACGGGAGCGGCGCCGCACCCGGCTCGAGGGCCAGCGCGCGCGCCTCGTCTCGGGCAAAACCGTCCCCGTAAAGCGCAAGATACCGGCGCGCGGCGCGTGCGGCCGCCGCTCGATCGCGCATCTGCACGAGGCTTCGGAAAAGCTCCACGTGAGCGTCTTGCGTCAGCGGACTTGCCGGATACCGCTGAATAAAGGCCTCCAGCATCTCAATGGCCGCCGCGCCGTCGCCGCGCTCTCGTGCCGTCATGGCTTGCGCGAAAATGCGATTCTGCTGCGCCAACGCCGTCTGCCCGACCGGCGCCCCGCGAAGAGGGTCCAGTCCCGCGCCCGGAGACCTGGCACCGGCGACATCGAGCGCTGTAGCGGGCGCGGGCCGCACCGGCACCGGCACCGAAACGGTGTGCGCCTCGGGTGAAGCGGCCGATCCACCCGAAACTGCTGCCGCTTCCGGCATCGAAATCCACCGTGCTCCCGCCGTCAGAAACATTTCCGGCTCGCCGGTCCTCTGCACGGTCACCGTGCCCTCGGTCACATTCACTCTCGTGCTCGAGGGGCCTGAGTCAGGTCCGGACACCTCGACCGAGAACGAAGTGCCATGCACGGTAATCCAAGTGTCGGGCGTGTGGATGGCAAAGACGTGCCCGGGCCGTAGCTTAGGTACGTCGACATAGATAAACCCGCCTTCGAGCCCGAGCTCCTCGCGACCGCCGCCCCGATCCTTGGTGTGAGGTAGAGCCAAATGCGTGTCGGACCCGACCGCGATCTCGACCCCGCTCGCGAGCTCAAGCCGAGAAGCGCTATCGCGCCCTGTGTCCAGGTGCGAATCGAACGCCATGGGAAGCGAGCCCGAAGTCGGCACCAGTGAAGTCACTTGCCGTCCGTGGATCACCGTCGAGGCAGGCCCCAAGAGCGCCATCACGCGCCCGGCCACGGGCTCGCCGGCCGCTCGCACGTGCCACCCGACAACACCGAAACCGAGCACCAGCGCCGCGCCCGCCGCAGCGGCGAATGCCCAGTACCGCGCGCGCCCGAGCCCCCCGCGGACCGGCGTCCGCTCCATCGTCTCGGTGATCGCGTTGACGAGTCGAGTGCGACGTTCGAGCGCCGTCGGGGACCACTCCGTCGGAATCGACGCGCGAGACCACTGCGCGAGGATGTGAGGCCGCTTGGGCCGATGACTAGCCACGGTTTTCAGTCTCCCCCCGCAGACCGGCGGATTCTAGCCTTCCCTGAAGGTCGCGCCGGCCCCGAAGGACGCGCGATTGGGCCGCTGTGATCGAGATGTTGAGCATCGCCGCGATCTCGGCGAGCTCGTGTCCGAGTACGTCGTGAAGAATCAGCGCCATCGCGCGGTTGGGCTTCAGCGCCGCCAGGTGAGCCTGGACCATCAGGATTTGCTCGCGCACCGCTGCCGCCGTTTCCGCGTTGAGATGCGAGCGCGGATCGGGCGCCTCGGACGAATCCGTCGGATCGAAAACACCACGAGCTCTTCGATTGGATCGCATCGCGTTGAAGGCGACGTGCGCGGCAACCGTGGAAGCCCAGGTCGACAAGCTGCAACCCCTGGCAAAACGGCCGCGAACCAGCGTCACGACAATCTGCTCGAAAGTCGCCTGAACGAGATCGTCGTGATCCCGCTCGCGATTGCCGAGCAACCGGTGCAGCGTCGCGTCGATGACCGAAATGAGTCGATCGTGGAGCTCACTGGCCCGCCGCACGTCGCGCCGCACGACGGCCTCGATGAGCGCCTCATCGTCGAGCACCGGCTCGGATTGCCCCGACGCGACCGACGGCTCGGAGGCCAGTCTGAGCCATCGCTCGTTTTTGGGTACTCGGCGGAGCGGGGTCAAATGGGCAGCGCCTTCCTTGCTCTGCATGTAGTAACCAAGCCCCGGTCGAGCCAGGCAAAGTCCCGGGCGGGGGCAACGAGCGCTTACGGGAAAGCCAGCCTCAAGCCGGCCGCGCCGACCCACTCGAGCGCGGGAACGCTCGCGACTTGCGTACCGTGGGCAAGTATTTCCGTGACTCCAGCCGCTTCGCGCGCCTCGACTCCCATCGTGGCTCCGAGGGCGCGCGACCAAATCCACCGTACGTCGGCGCCCTCTTCGAGCCCGCCGGCCCAGCGGGTCCCCATGTCCGACGCCCCGCCGAGCGGATCCCGCCCGGTCGCTTGGATGAGCTCAAGCGCGACCGCCAAACGAGCGGCCACTCGAACCTGGTCGCCCAGCTTAAGAAGCACAAGACCGCCGCCCGCCGACACGCGCGACCTCAGGAGGTCGATGTGGTCCACTCCGAGAAACTGGTCGGTGCACGCGATCGCTCCAGCGAGAAACCATCGGTCTTTCCGGAGCTCCTGCTCGAAGCGAACCTCGCCACCGAGCGCCGGGGCGCGTCCCGGCACACCGCTCTGGACGACAAACTGCCCGCTGATCGAAAAGCCCGTGGACGAGCTGCGAGACGACGCGGTCACCTCGCTCTCGGCCGGCGCGAGCTCGGGAGCGGCCGGAGCGGGGGCGCTCGAAGCGGGTTCGTCCGACCCCTCCGGGGCCACTTCGATGGCTCTTTTGACGAGCGTTGCAATGGCGAAGCCCAGAGTCCGCCATCGTTCGATCTCGGGATCCGCGGGCGAGAAAATCACCGCGCGCTCTTGCCACTGCGCGGCCCCCGGTGCGCGTAGCCCCACTTCGATGCGAGCCTCGAGCTGCTCGGAGCCCTTCCACGAGACGATCGCGACGGCGAGGCTCGTTGTATCCGCCTCCGAGTCCTGTCCCGCCACACACCGGGCTCGCTGCTGCATCCCAATGTTGCAGCTGTCGAGGAGCGTTTCGGCGTATAGGGGTGGGACGTCCGCCGGCGGAAGCTCCACGGCAATCGCTGCCGTCATGAATCGCTCCCCGCCGACGTCAGTGTGCCCCCCGACCCGCCAGGAGAACGGCCGACACTCCCGGCCCGCTCATTCGCAATCATGATTCGCCGTGCACATCTTGCCCATCGGGCAATCCGCGGTCGTCACGCAGGCAACGCAATCTCCGGCCAAACAACGCTTGTCGGAACCGCATTCGGAATCGGCGAGACAGATGCAGTTCTCGGAAACGCAATGTGGCTCGGTCTTGTCGCACGTGGAATCGACCAGGCAGTCCGCGCAAGCCATCTGATTGGTATCGCAAACGTCCGAGCCAAGACAGGCGGCGGTGGACGTGCACGGGAGCTCGCACGCATGGGTCACTTGGTTACACTTCGAATCGTTTCGACCGGCGCAATCACTGTCGCCCACGCATTCGACGCACACATGCAGAGCCAGGTCGCAGCGGTGTGCCCCCGCGGTCTTGCAGTCGGTGTCGGACGCGCAGCCATCATCGGTGGCCGCTTCGGCCTGACCGGGAGCCATCGCAAAGACATCGTCGGCGGAGGCATCGATCGGCCCGGTCCCGAAAAGGTCGATACGACCGCTTCCGCACGAGAGCAGCGAAAACGCCAACACGACAGTTAGGCTCAGGCTTCGAGGCTCAGCCGGCAGCATTGACGTCGTTCGTGGCGGACGGCCAGCCAAACCCTGACATACTTTGGTTGTCGGCGGCAACAAGACCCAGCAAAGCCAAGACGCCAATCGTTCGAGTGGGGCGCGCGACGTTGTCCCGTCGGCCACACTCGGATCCCGTCCTAAAGCTCTGGTGGGTCGAGGCGATCGGGAAGATCTCGGTGCCGGCGAAGGCGCCGGACTTTGCGCGGGGCGGCTAGTTAGCTGGACCAAGGGAAACCGCGTGTCGCACGTCGTCCGTGATCCCAAAGCGATTACGCGCTTATCGAGGCGCTGTTTGATTTGCCTGCGCTTACGGCGCGCGATGCCAACAGCGATGCCCTGCTCGACATGTTGACTTCTCGCGCGGCAGAAGGTTCAGTTGGTCCACGTCGTGGGCAACGTGCGGCCCGTGACGCCGTGAACCTTCGAGCAACTGACGCACCTGGTAGGTCTTCGCTTTCCCTTTCTGTCCTGCATGTTCACGCGCGGATTGCCGGGTCGACGCATCTTCTAATCCCGCGCCCGCGAAGCGTCCTAGGGTGGGAGAGAGCGATCTTCAGCGCCGCCACTCCACGCCTGCTCCTATCGACGGGCCTCCGATAGTGGTGGACTGGCAGGCGCTGTCCCCTCCAAACGCAGGGCTCGCAGTCGAGACGCACGTCTGGACGTCGATGCCGGCGCCACCGACGAAGCCCGTCAACGCGATGGTGTCGGGGCCGCCGTCACCTTGCACGATGGCCCGGGCTCCCAGATCGCCGAAGAGCAGGCCCACGTTGCCTCCACCTCCGCGGGCGACCAGCATGACGCGACGCGTGAGCGGCACCTGAATACTCGCGACGAAGGAGCCAAATTGGAATTGGTTGTTCGCGGCGACAGTAATACTCTCCACGTTGAGGGCGAGCCCGTCGCGAGCGCCGAATCGTCCTTCCTCGACGATCGACGGCCCGCCCGGGGCAAGTGTTCCACTTGAGCTAAAGGCGTTGCGAATGCTCGCGCCGCCGCCGCCCACGGCGACCTCGATGAACTGCGTGTCGAGACCGACAAGCAGATGGCTCGCCGCGACGACCGTGTTGCCCGAGCTCCCGATGGGGGCGCTAAGTGGGGAAAGCTCAGCGCGCACGACGATGGGCGCGTCGAAACGATAGACGACGGACGCCCAGCCCGTCGCCCCACCGGCGACCGGACCCAGGTTGATGAGTGCGCCTGCCAGCGCCGAAATCTCCCACAGTCCGCTGCGCCGAGGCGGCGCCATCAAGCTCGGCTTGGGTGAAGCAGCAGGGGCGGCCGGTCCGAGGGCTGCCGCAGCCGGGGACGCGATGGGCGGTGATGGTCCCATGGGAGTCGGGGCGGATGTCGGTACCGCCCCAAGGAGCACGGGCCGCGCATCGACGTGGGCGATCTCGACCCATACGCGCCCATCGCGAAGAAAGAGCGCCGTGGCATCCCCTTCGACGGGCATCCAGCCGGTGCGCCGGGGATCGAGCGGGTTGGAGATGTCGATCTCGACAACTCCGTCAGAGCCACATGCGACGAAGACCTTGTTCTGCGTCCGCAGGCTCGCGCGCCCCTCGCAACCGAGCTCCACGACAGTCACCGAGGCGCCCGAAGTGACGCGCAGGGCGTGTCCCTCAAGGACGGGCTGGAGAGTGTCCGGCGGGATCGGGGCCTCTTGCGCATACGCGCCTTGGCCGGTTGAAAGGGCCGACCCGCACAACACGGCGACCGCAAGGGGTCGGGGCCTCATCCGCGCAGCCTATCGTCATATCGTAAGCGCGGGGTGGGAGCCCGGGCGAGATCAGGCGCGCGCAGGAGCGAGGCCAAGGCCCGGCGTCCGGCGAGCGGGGGGGCAGAGGGGGTCTTCTGCGGCACTCGCCGGGCTCAGCGGAGGGCGAACCGCGAAATCAGCCCGGGGGATTGGGCAGCCGTATGCCCTTCGAATCGTGATTCCGGCCTCTCGCCAGCGCCGTGACACAACGTCGCCACGACGAGCGCAGTTAGTTGGGCGAAGGGCGCCACTTCGTGCGAAATCACGCCTCATGACCTTTCTCTCGCGCGCGGTCTCGGGGTCGGTGGCCGTGATGTGCAGTTGTGGGCGTCCGGCGGCACCTCCGCCCAACGTGAGCGCGAAGACTCCTGACACGTCGAGCGTTTCGACGATCCCGGAGGCGCGCGCGGCGTCGCCCTCTGCACTCATCGTCGATTCGGGACCGCCATCGGGTCCGGGCGTGGCGGCCCTGGTCTTCGATCCGGTCGCCCTGCCGTCCGTACACGCTCCGGCGGCCGTGGACTACATCGCCTACGAGCCGGGCCGCGAGCGGATCTGGGTGCCGGTGGCCAACACGGGAAGCGTCGATGTGTTTGATATCGCGTCCCGTACGTTCACGCGCATCGATGGGTTCACGATGTCGGAGCTTCACGTCCAGGGCTCGACGCGAACGATGGGCCCTAGCGCCGTATCCATCGGAGAGCGCTTCGCCTACGTGGGAAACCGGGCCACCCACGAGGTGTGTCCCGTCCGCACGAGCACGCTGACGCTCGGCACGTGCCTCAAGCTTGCTTCGGCGACCGATGGGGTCGCGTACGTCGCTTCCGCCAAGGAGGTTTGGGTGACCACGCCACAGGATCAGGCCATTATTGTCCTCGACGCCTCCAAGCCGGACTCGCTCGTAACCAAGGCCACCGTAAGACTCGACGGCGCGCCCGAGGGCTACGCGGTCGACGCCACGCGTGGTCTCTTTTTTACGAATCTCGAGGACAAAAACGAGACGGTGGTCATCGACGTGAAAACCCATAAGCCAAAGGCGACCTGGAGTCTGGCCTGCTCAAGCGCGGGTCCGCGCGGAATCGCGTCGGACGCCAAACGCGGTTTCGTCTACGTGGCCTGCACCGACCAAGTCCTGGTCCTCGACGGCGTGAGAAACGGCGCCAAGCTCGCCGCGCTCGATACGGGAGCGGGAGTCGATAACGTCGACTGGCTCGAGGCCCGGCAGCTTCTCTATGTGGCGGCCGGAAAGGCGGCGACACTCACCGTCGCGCATGTGGCTGATGGCGGCCAGCTCTCCGTCATCTCGCGAGGCGCCACCGGAGACGGTGCGCGCAACGCGGTGGCTGATGCAAGCGGAAACGCTTACGTGGTCGATCGCGCCAACGCGCGCCTTCTGGCGTTTACGTTCACCCATTGAGTCACGCTTTCTTACCGCTTGCGCGTGGCGCGAGGAAAACTCGCCTCGCCCCTTTCTTGCTCTCGGCCGTCACTGTGGCGTTGATGCTCATGCGCGCATCGGACGCGCGAGCCTATCGGCCCTTTGACGGCACCGACGCTGATGTTGCGGAGCTCGGCACGTTCGAGCTCGAACTCGGCCCCGTACACTGGTACTCGCAGAGCGAGGGCCACTACCTCATCGCTCCGGCCACCGTGCTCAACCTGGGGTACGCGCCCGGCTGGGAGTTCGTGGTCGATTTTCAAAACTTCGTCGGGCTCGAGCGCGTTCCCGGCGTCGCCCAAGATCGGCTGCTCGACACGGACGTTTTCACCAAAGCGGTTCTTCTTCCCGGATCGGTCCAGCAAGTCGGGCCGGGACCAAGCGTGGCGATGGAGCTCGGCCCCCTGCTCCCAAACGTCAATGGGGAGCGGGGTTTTGGCGCCTCGTGCAACGTCATCGTGTCCGAGCGTTGGCGCGGGCTCACGGTCCACCTCAACACTTGGTTTCAGTTAACGCGGGGCGACCTGCATGCGGATTGGTTTGAGGGCGTCATCGTCGAAGGCGATGTCGATAGAGACGTTCGCCCCGTCAGTGAGTGGTTTGTCGAGCACGAGTTTGTTGCCGGCGTCACGACGCTCTCAGGGCTCGTCGGCGCGATTTGGCGGCCCTGGGAGGGGTTGGACTTTGACGTCGGCCTGCGACAAGCAAGTATCGGTGGCGAGCGCGCGAGCGAAGTCCGTCTTGGACTCACATGGACACTGGGCGTCTGGAGCCCCGCGAAAGACGCGCGGGCGGTGGACGGGAAGCGTCCCATTGTGGGGGCGAGATGACCCAGAAGCGCAGCGATTGTCACATCGACCGCACGATGCCCCGCCTGCGTGGGCTGTGCGACCTTCAGGTCGCCCCCGTAGCCCCGGCTCATGGCTTCGGTAGTCGTGCCGAGTCTTTTCGGCCCGCCGCGTGGTGCTTACCGGTGAGGCCTACATTGCCTTTCGACCCTTTCCGCCTCCAGCCCCGCGCACATATCGGATCGTTGAGAAGACGGGACGGGTCATTCTGACCGCAAGATCGACGTCGGAAGGGGGCGAGCGCGCCCCGAGCCTCCCGTTTGAGATAGCGCGACTTTCCCGGCGTCGAGCGGGAAGGCACCGAAGGAAGCGCCTTTCGCGGTCCTTTCCCTAGTCCGCGCACTTTCGGGTGACGAGAGGAGCCGTCCAATCGGCGCGAAGCGGAGTCGTTCCGAGGGCGTGGACTTATACATTAGGGGGGTATATTAATTGCGCCAAAAGGTCGCCCCCGCATGCACACCGTTCGAGAGAGAGACAAGCTCATGGCGCGAGTTCGCCGAATCCGAGGCCAGATCGAAGGGATCGAGCGGGCACTGGCCGAGGAGAAGGGTTGCTACGAGGTACTCCAGACTGTGGCTGCCGCACGCGGCGCCCTGAACGGTCTGGTGGCCGAGATGATCGAGGATCACATCCGCCACCATGTGCTCGACCCCGAAGAGAAGGTCGCACCCAAGCGAGCGCGCGCCACCAGCGAGTTGATCGATATCGTGCACGCCTACGTGAAATGAGCGTCGACTTGGAGCCGGTAGGCCATCCGGCACCTGGCGTCGTCAACCCGACGGTCGGCACGCCACCCGGATGCGAGCCAAGCGTCTCGCGAGTCCACGAGGCCGGTCATGAGCCCCACGTCGAGCGCGCCGACCTCATTCGCATTGGCGTCGTCGCCCTGGCTGTTGTCGTGTCCTGGTTCTTCCCGTGGCAGCCCCTCATACGCGTGGATGCGATTGCTCTGACGGCGACCCTGGTCGGCGGCTACCCCATCTACAAGGAGGCGTTCGCGGCCCTCCGAGAGCGCCGCATGACGATGGAGCTATCGATGACGATCGCGCTCGTAGCGGCGCTCGTCATCCGCGAGGCCTTCACCGCGCTCGTCATCGTCCTTTTCGTCCTCATCGCCGAGGTGCTCGAACACTTGACGGTGAGTCGTGGCCGCCGCGCGATCAAAGATCTCCTCGACTTTCTGCCCCGTACCGTGGCCGTTCGGCGGGGCGATAGCGTCTCGGAAGTCTCCGCCGACTCCCTTGTTGTCGGCGAGGTAGTCGTCATCAAGCCAGGCGGTCGCGTACCCGTGGATGGGGTCGTACAAGCCGGGCACTCATTCGTGGACCAGGCTGCAATCACCGGCGAGTCGCTTCCCGTCGAGAAGGTGCCGGGCGCGAGCGTCTTCGCAGGGACCATCAATCAGTCGGGGGCGCTCGAAGTGCGCGCGACGGGCATTGGGCAAGACACGACGTTCGCGAAGATCGTCGAGGCGGTGGAAAACGCGCAAGAGTCGCGTGCTCCGATCCAAAGGACAGCCGATCGACTTGCCGGCTACTTGGTGTATTTCGCCCTCGGAGCCGCATTCCTTACTTTCCTCATCACGCATGACGCGCGCTCGACCATCTCGGTCATCATCGTTGCCGGAGCGTGCGGCATCGCCGCTGGAACACCGCTCGCCGTTCTCGGCGCTATCGGACGCTCGGCCCGGCACGGGGCCATCGTGAAAGGCGGCGTTTACCTCGAGGTGCTCGGGGGCGTCGACATCATCGTGCTCGACAAAACGGGCACGCTAACCCTAGGGGATCCGCAGGTTGTCGGCGTGCACCCTGCGGCCGGAGTCACGGCCTGGCAGCTCCTAGAGGCGGCCGCAATCGCCGAGCTGCCGTCCGAGCACCCACTTGCCAAAGCGGTGTTACGCAGAGCGATGGCGGCCGGCATCTCGCCCGGCGACCCCGGGCACTTCTGCTACACGCCCGGCAAGGGGATCGTCTGCTCGTTTGGCGGCGAAGCGATTGTCGTCGGCAACCGGGCCCTTCTCGAAAGAGAGTCTGTCGAGCTTCCGTACGTGGCGGCGGCGTCCACGGTTCTCGTCGCGCGCGCGGGGCGGTTTCTCGGAGCACTCGAGGTGGCCGATGTGGTGCGACCGGAAGCGGCAGCGGCCATCGCAGAGATTCGGCGCATGGGCCTGCGCACTGTCTTGCTTACGGGGGATGCGATATCGATCGCAAGAGAAGTCGGGTCTCACCTTGGGGTGGACGAGGTATTCGCTGGGCTACTTCCTGAGGGCAAGCTTGCGAAAGTGCGAGAGCTACAACGACTTGGAAAAACTGTGGCCATGGTCGGCGACGGCGTCAATGACGCTCCCGCCCTCGTTCAGGCCGATGTGGGGATTGCCATGGGCTCGGGGACCGACGTGGCCCGAGAGTCGGCCGACGTCGTCCTGCTCGGAAACGATCTCCTCAAACTTGTTGAGACCCTTAGGATCGCCCGCCGCTGTCGCAACATCATTTGGCAGAACTTCGGAGGCACACTGGTCGTCGATGGCGCGGGCGTCGTGTTGGCGGCGCTAGGATTTCTCAACCCCTTGCTCGCGGCGTTCATCCACGTCAGCTCAGAGCTGCTTTTCATCCTCAACTCAACGCGTCTCTTGCCGGCGGGCGCCGTGGGCGCTCAAAAGCAAGGATGAAGAAACCGAATGCGCCCTCGTGCGTGAGGCTCAATAAGAGCGTCGACTGCGGCTCGGAAGGCCATTGCTCATGGCTTACCTCTCGCTGGCGCTCTTCGGGTCGCGGTGGTCACGGCATCCGTGCTCGTTACGTGTTTCCGAGTCGAGCCCAGGTTTCGGTGTGCGTCAGCGCGAGCGAAAGATGAAGTACGCGGCCGCGCCGACGCAAAGGGCCGCCCAGAGGTAGTCGAGTTTCGGCGCCTCCTTCATGTAGACGATGGAGAAGGGCACGAAGACCGCAAGCGTAATCATCTCTTGTACGATCTTGAGCTGGCCGAGCGAAAACCGACCGTAGCCGAGGCGATTGGCCGGGACTTGAAGTGCGTACTCGAAGAAGGCCACGCCCCAGCTCGCGAGCACTGCAACGTACCAGGGCGCGGAGCGGAGCGTGCGCAAATGGCCGTACCACGCGTATGTCATGAACAGGTTCGAGCCAACGAGCAGCAAGACGGTCGTCATACCGACTTACTACCACCGCAAATCGGGCTCTGGGGGCGACCGGGCGTGAGGGCAACGCAGTACTCGAGACCGGAAGCAAATCGGTTCGGCGTCGAGAAGGCCCCTCTCGGCAGTCGTGACAACCCTCGCGCCGGGGGCAATTGGGGCGTGCGGCGGCGCAACGACCGCGGGCCCCTCGGCCGCTAGCGGGTCGGGGGCTGGCGCCGATAGCATGCAGCTGAGTTCGGGTGCGGCCATGCTCAGCGGAGCGACAAGCGCACGATCAAGTGTGGCTGGCCCGTCGGCCGGTCCCGGTCCCGACGCAAACCCTGGCTCCGACTCGGGCGCTTCCGCCGGCAGCGAAAGCACGAGCAGTGCGGGGCTTTGGGAGGCCTGAGCTCGAACTCGTGTTGGCGCGGAAGGTCAGTCGTCGTGTCGCGGGTCTTTCGACAGATCGGCGACGACCTCCTCCGAGAAAGAGTTCCCCGAATTGGCTCCGCGCCGACGTCTTTCGCCTGACGCTTGATTGCGAAAGCGGTCAGCGGGCGACTGCCAGGTCGTACGCCTGTCTGGAGTCAGGTCGGGAGAAGGGGCAATGGGCGTCGGCCGCAATGGCTTCGCTCTGGGCGAGGTGGGCTGCGGCGCAAGCCATGCCTCGTGTCGGATCGCGTGGGCCATTTGACGGGGCATAGGAGCTCTCCCACTCGCTGACGAGTTTGTTCAGAGTTTGAATACACGCATCGCTTAGCGAGAATACGCGCCAAGTGGTTTCGGCGGCGTGTCAGCCAGTTCAATAATATATAAAAAGCTTCACGAGCGGACCGCCCGAGGTCCCCCCATCGTCGGGCGGGGGGTCGAGCGAGACCCTAAAGGCAAGCCCCTCGAACGTGTAAGGCAGATCCGAGACGAAGTGGAGCGTCGGGTTGGAACCTGCTGGCCGAGCGGGCTGGGACCGGCGGGTCTCGAGCGACTCAAGGCCCCCATCGTCTTTGCGCGAGACCAAGCAATCGCGCTAGGCGGATGCCATGTGCGTCGCTCCGGCCATCCCCACGAACGCGCCCGCTGCCATCATTCTCGTGCGCTTGCTCGTGGGAGGCGTTTTCGTGTCCGAGGGCATTCAGAAGTTTCTCTTCCCCGACGCGCTCGGGGTGGGCCGGTTCATCCAGATCGGCATCGTGGCGCCGGCGCTTACCGCACCCTTCGTCGGCGTGGTGGAGATCGCGTGCGGTGTTTTGGTGGTCGTCGGGCTCAAAACGCGCCTAGCCGCGATCCCGCTCATGGTCGACATGCTTGTGGCCTTCGAGACCACCAAGGTCCCGATTCTCCTAAAGAGCGGCTTTTGGGCCGCAGCCCACGAGGCGCGTACGGATTACGCGATGTTCTTGGGCTCGCTCTTCTTGCTGCTCGCTGGTGCGGGCCCGGTTTCGGTCGATCGACGGCTCGCGAAGGCTGGCAAATGTGGCGATGCTTGAGGAAACGTCGGAACCCGACCGCGCTTCGCTCCGTGCGCTGGCCGCCGTCTTTCTTCGTCTTGGGATCACCGCGTTTGGCGGCCCGGCGGCGCACATCGCGCTCATGGAAGACGAGTTCGTGCGTCGGCGCAGATGGCTCACGCACGAGAGATTTCTGGATCTCCTCGGTGCCGCGAACCTCATTCCGGGTCCAAGTTCGACGGAGCTAGCCGTCTACATCGGCTATGAGCAGGCCGGCTGGCGCGGTCTCCTTCTGGCAGGAGGTTGCTTCATCCTACCGTCGGCTTTGATGGTCGGAGTCATTGCTTGGGCCTACGTTCGTTTGGGGAGCCTGCCCCAGCTTGCCGGCGCGCTCTACAGCATCAAGCCGGTCGTCATCGGCGTCATCGTGCAGGCCCTGTGGACTCTCGCGCCGAAGGCGCTCAAGGGGTCGAGCCTGCTTGGTGTCATCGGGGCTGGAGCTTGCATCGCGTCGGCTCTCGGGGTCGATGCCATCGCCGTACTCCTGGGGTCGGGCATCACGGCCGTCGTCGCACACCGCGTTCGTGACGGTTCCGAGAAGAACGGCGTCGCGCTGAGTTGCGGTCCGGTCGCGGTCGGTGCTGCAGGAGCCGCCGTCGCAGCCGTGCCCGTCGGCTTGGGAATTGTCTTTCTGACGTTTCTGAAGATTGGCGCCCTCGTATTTGGTAGCGGCTATGTGCTGCTTGCGCTTCTCCGTGCGGACTTGGTGGATCGCTTGCACTGGCTGAGCGAGGCGCAGCTTCTCGACGCGGTCGCCGTCGGGCAGGTCACGCCCGGTCCCGTCTTCACGACGGCGACGTTCATCGGCTACATCATTGCCGGCGCCTGGGGCGCGGTCGTGGCCACTGTCGCGATCTTCCTGCCCGGCTTCGTCCTGGTGGCTGTGACGCGGCCGTTCATTGCACGCATTCGGCGGTCCACCACGGCCGCTGCCTTCTTCGATGGCGTGAACATCGCTTCGCTCTCGCTCATGGCCGTGGTCACCGTCGAACTCGCTCGGGCAGTCCTCGTAGACATCCCTGCGATCCTCATCGTCATAGGAGGGGCGGTCGTCCTGATCCTCTGGAAGGTAAACTCGACGTGGCTGGTTGCCGGAGCGGCTCTCTTGGGCGCCGTGACCCATTGGCCGCGATGACCTTGTCGGACGTGGCCGTGGCGGTGCACGAGGGCTGCCGGTTCGTGACGGCGGACGAACGGCTCGTGAATGGGCTCGGCTGGACGCCGTATCGGGTGCACGCGGTACGGCTCGGGAGGATGTGAGGGGACCCGCGGGAACCATGTCGGGGTCTGAAGCGCACGGATTCGTTCAAAAGTAGGCCCCGCGTGCGGCGCCGCAGCGGACGCTTGAGCTAGCCGCAGCGAGTTGCGAAGTGGTGCCAATAATGGCACCATTCTGTCGGTGGCTTCAAGCATCGACGAACTCCTCGCCGAGATGAAGGAGAACCCCGCCGGCGTACGGTTCTCCGACGTCTGCAAGGTTGCCGACCATTTCTTCGGCGCGCCGACGCAGAACGCTTCAAGCCACTGCGTTTGGAAGATGCCGTGGCCCGGCAATCCGCGCGTGAACATGCAGGACGACAAAGGAAAAGCGAAGGCCTATCAGGTCCGCCAGTTGCTCGAAGCAGTGGAAAGGCGCCTGAGCCAATTGAAAACCGCGGCGGACGAGGCGCAGCGGTCAACAATGGTTGAGCGCCAAGATTCGTCCCACAAGAAGAAAAGGAAGAAGAAACGTCGGTGAGCGACTGAGCAGGCAAGGAAGAAGATGGAGGAGAGGATGAGGAGCACTACGGACAAGTACACGTACCGCGTAACTTGGTCCGACGAAGACAACGAGTACGTCGGGCTTTGTACCGAGTTCCCGTCGCTCTCGTGGTTGGCAGCGACCAGGGACGAGGCCTTGCACGGCATCGAGAAGCTGGTTCGCGAGGTCGTCGCAGATATGGGTACGCGCGGCGAAAGGGTGCCTGAGCCCATGGCGGCCCAAGGCTTCAGCGGCATGTTCAAAGTGCGCATCCCGTCGGCGCTGCACCGGCGCCTCGTCATGGAGGCGGCGGACAGCGCCGTCTCGTTGAACCGTCTGGTCAGCATGAAACTCGCAATTACGGAGGTCTACGAGGCCCCGTCACGAGCCCACTCGCGGCCGACGACGCGACCTAGAGCGCGCCGGGAGAAGCAGAGCGCATGAAACCAAGAAGGACCCCTTGAGGACACCGGCCGGTCTTGGAGCGCAAGACTTGATGGGCCAAGCCGCGTGGAAGAGCGCGAGGAAACGCTAGCGAGCGATGCGGTCTCTAGCGTCACTGATTGCCGCGGAGCCTTGGGGACAGGTCGCATTTCGTTCTGGGCGGTCGACGACCTACCGCCCCCTTTTCGCGGGACAAGGGTTCGAGGTCCGTGAAGGCGTGCGTGTCGTCGGGCGGGGTACAATCGAAGTCGCCGAGGCACCTAGTCCGAGGGCGGTCATGAAGCTTCCAGCAATGCGAGAGGCACGAGACCCCCGCCGCAAAGTGTACTCCCGCCCGCGGCTCGGGCTCGCCCGTCGACCTTAGGAAAGCTCGGGTCGCTCCCGACAGAGCGGGAATCGCACTGGCGCTATATCGCACGTGTGCTATACTCTATCCGTGGCGGCCGTCGTGAACAATCGTCGGATTGACCGTCGACGCCTTCGTCGACGCCTTGGGAGTATGTCTAAGGGGAAAGAACGCTGCGCCGTTTCGGAGTTCTTGCGGCTGCTATTGCACCTCGATGCCCGAAATCAGACTCTGGTTTACGACCGACGTGAATTGAATCACGTATTGTCCGGACGAATTGGCGCTTTCGGTAAATGGTTCCACGATCGCTTTGTTCTGGGCGCCCGTCGCTGCGTAGATGTCGAAATTCGTCAGGACCTGGGTGCCGTCGATGCTGACATTGAAGATGCGCTTTCCGGCGGAGGAAAAGTACGTCTCCGCGAAATGCAGTCTCAAGAGATGGCTGTCACCTGGGTTGAACGACGGAATCGTGTACGTGAAGTTGCCCACCCGCGCGCTTTGATACACCGCCTGCGGTGCCGGGTCGGTTAGCCCGCTCGTGTTGATCACATTATCGTGATCAATGGTTCCACCGCCCGAGTAGTACTCATCGGCGAGAAACGGCGCGACGACCGGGCCGCCGGCGTTGATAGAAATTGGTCCCTCCGTTTGGACCACGGGCCCAGCCGTGGAAGAATACGTGCTCGTGTGAAAGCAGTTGCCGGTACCCGGCTCGGTGTAGTCGATGACGGAGCTAATCGTTCCATCATTTGCCGTCGGGTTGGCCCAGGTCGCTTGGCTCTCAGTGAAGTCAGCACATGAGGGCTCCGACGCACCGAAGTATTCGGTGAAAACGAGAGGGTTCTGAAGCCACATAGCGGGCGTCGTGATCGTCCCGACCGTGGTCGTCGTCTTCGTCGTCGTGTCGACGATCGACCCCGTCCACGACGTCCCGTTCGTGGCTGTCGCAGACATCGTGAGGGCATAGGTATGGCCTGCCGCCCAGGCATAGGCAATGTGACATCCCCATCCGGTGCCTTCGTCCGTGAAAAGCGTGCACTGGCTATCTGGAGAGCCGCTGGCGCCCCATATGGAGAAATTGGCCCCCTTACCAAGGTATGTCCCGTTGACGGTCAAGTCGGTCACCAGCCCGATGTACGCGTTTTGAGTGAGGGTGGTCCCGGCCTGATACGCGAAGTATCGATCGGACCCCGTTCCCGGATCCACATTGACGGTGAGGTCGATCGTCTCGTTTCCCAGCGACGTCGATGACGTGTTGAAGCTGTAGATGGCGTAGGTGTCCCCGGGCGAGAGCGAGGTGCCGCCGTCTGCGGTCTGCGCCTGCTGCAAAATCGCCGTCAGCTGTCCGCGCGTAGGACCTGAGTTGCCGGCATTGCAGGCGGCCACGAGCGGTGCCATGAACGCGAGGGCGCGCCGAACGGATGTCGTTACGAACGTCGCCAGGAAGCGGCGCCATGCGGCTGGGGGCCGATTTGTCGAGCTGTGCGTCACCATCGGGACTCTCCTCGTAAATGTTGAACACGAGCGGATCTGTCTACCGAGGCACCGAAGCTCATTCAATGCATATCCTCGGCTCAAGCGGGCTCAGGCTCGACTTTGCTGCACCAGAAACGTCAGTCAACCGAACTCGAGAGTGCGAGAAGAAGCTATCGGCGCTCTCTTCGGAGAAGCACCCATCGCGACGGGAAGCGATCGCGGCGCTTCGAGCTTCGGGAAATCGCGTGCCCTGGCGATTGCTTCCCCCCGAGTCACCAATCCGCTCTCCTTCCTGGCCATAGCCTTGCCGGACCCTGCGCTCGGCGTGGTCGTGGCGTCTTCGTGCGTACCGTCTCCGCCATGGCTTCAACGCGGATCCCGGCCCCGTTGTTGGCGGCGTAGCTGCCGCGCAGAACGGGCGCAATCCGACCGGCGTGCAGGAGCCTCGACGCGAGGCTGGCAGCGACGCCGCGGGGCTTACTGGATTGAATGCGAGGACGGACACGGGCTCAGACGACCCGCGTAGACAACCGTGCTCGTTTCCTTTCTCGACCCTCGCCCCCCGTCAAATGACGGCAGCCGAAATCTCCTACGCCATCGACCTCGCGAATGCCTCCACAGCCCAGTCGATGAACACGCGCAGCCGGTTGCTCACATGCCGGTTCGGCGGATATGCGAGGTGGAGCGGGTACGGCTTCGGTTGGAAGCGCGTGAGCACGGGCACCAGCTCGCCGCGGTCGACCGCGGGTTGAGCCATGAACAAGAACGTCTGGATCACCCCGAGGCCGGCCAGGCCCGCTGCGAAGTGCGCATTGCTCTCGTTGACGCCCACGACGTGGCGCACCTCGAGTTCGAGGGCCTTCTGCTTGTCCTGAAAGCGCATCGGCAGCACGCGACCCGTCCGCGCCGAGAGATAGCTCACGACCCGGTGGTCCGTCTCCAGATCCTGCGGACGCTTCGGCGTACCCATGCGTTCGAGGTATCCGGGCGTCGCGCACGTGATCCACGCCGCGCGGCCGACCGTGCGCGAAACGAGCCCCGTATCCGCGAGCGCGCCGCCGCGAATGACGCAGTCGACGTTGTCGCCGATGAGGTCGACGTGGCGGTCGCTCACACCCAGGTCCATACGGATCTCCGGATAGCGCGCGAGGAAGTCGGCGAGCGCGGGCACAAGGACGCGGCTCGCCACGGAGGAGCCGAGGTCCACCCGGAGACGCCCGCGAGGGCGCATGCGCGCTGCCGAGAAGCTCGCGTCAACGTCCTCGAGCTCTTTCACCACACGCGCGCCCTTCGCGTAGTAAGCGGCGCCGTCCGGCGTGACCACCACCCGCCGCGTCGTCCGCTGCAGGAGCTGAACGCCAAGGTGCGCCTCGAGCGTCTGCACCAGCTTGCTCACCGTGGCCTTCGGCATCCGCAGAGAGTCCGCGGCCTTGGTGAAGTTGCCGGCCTCCACCACCCGAGAGAAGGCGCGGATCGCGAGGAGCTGGTCCATGCGCCCGATTGTCCACCGAGGTGAATAAACCGTCCACTACTGCGCCGTTCTCAATCAGTCGCAGGCGCTGCAGAGTGACTCTCGAAAGGGACAGCGAACATGAACGCTTCACTCCAGGGGAAGGTCGCATTGGTCACGGGGGGCAGCGCCGGCATTGGCTTGGCTTCGGCACTTGAGCTCTCCGCCCGCGGCGCCAGGGTCTTCGTCACTGGCCGCCGCCAGGCCGAGCTCGACGCCGCCGTCGCGTCGATCGGCAAGGGCGCCACCGGCATCCGCGCCGACGCTTCGAAGCTCGGCGAGCTCGACCGCGTGTATGCGCAGATTGCGCGGGAGGCCGAGCACCTCGACATCGTGTTCGCCAACGCCGGCGGCGGGGACATGCTTGCGCTCGGCTCGATTACCGAGGAGCACTTCGATCGCATCTTCGGGACGAACGTGAAAGGCGTGCTCTTCACCGTGCAGAAGGCACTGCCGCTGCTCCGCGACGGCGGGTCGATTATCCTCATGGGTTCCACCACCACGGTGCAGGGCACCGCAAATTTCAGCGTCTACAGCGCTAGCAAGGCGGCCGTGCGCAACTTCGCGCGCTCGTGGCTATTGGACCTCAAGGCGCGCCACATCCGCGTCAACGTGATCAGTCCGGGCCCGGTCGGCACGCCGGGGCTCGCTGGGCTTGTGCCCGCTGAGCACAAGGAAGGCTTGTTCGCGCAGCTCGCGAGCGCCGTCCCGATGGGACGCCTCGGCGAGCCCGAGGAGATTGCGAAAGCCGTCGCGTTCCTCGCGTCCGACGACGCGAGCTTCGTCAACGGCACCGAGCTCTTCGTCGACGGCGGCATCGCGCAGATCTGAAGGAGGACCATCATGAAGGACGCTACCGAGCTGCTGAATGCCTATCTGGCCGAGATCCAGGACCCTGCCGCCGCCGCGGCGCTGTTTGCCGACGACGGCGTGGTCGAGCTGCCGACGGTGAACGCGCGCGCGCAAGGGCCCGCCGCGATCGAGAAGTTCCTCGCCGGTCTGCTCGCGAAGGTGCCTGACTTCCGCTTCCAGAACATCCGCATCTGGATCCAGACACCGGATCAGGCCTTTGGGGAGTACGACGTGGAGGCGCTCGTGCCGTCGACCGGCAAGGTCTATCGACAGCACTACGCCGGACGGCTCGTCGCGGAGAACGGCAAGATCAAGCTCCTGCGCGAGTCGCTCGACACGCTCGCCGCGTCGCAAGCGTTCACGAAGGACTGATCGTGTCGCTCGACTCCGACTTCGCTCACCCGAAGAAATGCGTCGGGGCGACTGGCATCGCGCCACGCGTGTTGTTCGCTTCGGTGCGGTTTTGGGTAGGCCCCGGCTCCCAGTGCCTGTCATTGCTCCTATCGACGTCCGCCGTCGTCGTGCAGCCACGCGATAGTCGTGGTGGAGCCTACCCAGCATGGGGATCGCGGTGACCGAGCCCGACTTCGTCCCCCCGGCAGCCGTGGGACCTGGGGGGGGGGGCAGAGCCGTATCGAGGGCGAAGCTCGTGGGCACGGCGCGTTCCTGCTGCTGGCGTGACCCCGTTTGCACAAACTAAAGCGTCGCTTCATCTTCGTGCGAAGCGGCGAGTTTGCACAAAACTAAAGCCATGCTTACGTTTGGTGCATGGGCCAAGCTCAGTCGCAGCGCCCCGATTGGGATCGGCTGTACGAGATTGCCGCAGCCCAGGAGGGGCTCTTCTCGACGCAGCAGGCGGCCGACGCCGGCTACTCGCCTCAGCTCCTACTGCACCATCTGTCGAGCGGACGAGCTCTTCGCGTTCAGCGCGGCATCTATCGGCTCGTTCACTTTCCGGCCGGAGATCACGAGAGCCTCGTGCGCGCTTGGCTCTGGTCACAGCAAACGGGGATGTTCTCGCACCAGACCGCGCTAGCTCTCCACGAACTCTCCGACGCCATGCCCGCGCAGCTTCACCTCACGGTCCCAAGTGCCTGGGCGCGGCGCCGTCTCCGGCTACCCCAAGGAATCGTCCTCCACTATGCCGATGAGGTCCCCAAGAAGGATCGGAGATGGTTCGGTCCGATCCCTGTCACTTCGGTCCGGAGGACGCTCAACGATTGCGCTCGCGATGGTCTTTCGCCGGAGCTTCTGCGAGAGGCCGCACGGCAGGCCCTCCAACGGGGCCTCGTGGTCCGCGAGGACCTTGCTGATGTCAAGGCTTCGCTCAGGCCCTTCGGGGGCCTATCAAGATGACCGTCCGGACATACGCCTCACCGGAGGCCTTCAAGCAAGCTCTCGAATAGCGATTGCGGGTCATGTCGAACGCGGGATCCGATTTCGGTCGTCGACGACAGCTTCTCGTGTTTGATCGCTTCCTCGCGCGGGTCGTTAGGATCTTTGGCGACGCGGTAACGATCAAAGGAGGGGTGGTCGTTGAGCTGCGCGTTGAACGGGCGCGAACGACGAATGATGTCGATCTCCGCGTGACGGGATCGCCCGAGGACGTCCTCCAGCGGCTTCAGGAAGCCGCTCGGTTGGATCTCGGCGATTTCCTCGCCTTCGAGGTCAGTCCCGACGACGAGCATCCCGAGATCAATAACGAGGGCATGCAGTATGAGGGCATGCGATTCCGAGCCGTGTGCCGGCTTGCAGGAAAGCGCTACGGCAACGTTCGGAGTCGACGTCGCGTTCGGCGATCCGGTGCTCGGTGATCCGGAAGTCATCGTCGCCGACGACATTCTCGGCTTCGCCGGCATCGCGCCCCCGACGCTCCAGGTATACCCGCTCGAAACGCACATCGCGGAGAAGCTCCACGCCTATACATTGCCTCGAAAGCATCCAAATTCCCGGGTCAAAGACCTGCCCGACATCGCACTCCTTGCGGGAGTGAAGGCGCTGGAGTCCGAGTTCCTGCGCGCGGCGCTCGAGCAAACGTTTCGTTTCCGCAAGACGCACGACCTTCCTGCGGCGTTTCCTGCGCCGCTTCCCGGATGGGAACGCCCCTACGAAGCGATGGCTCGTGAGGACCAGCTCCCTTGGCACACCCTTGCCGACGTCACCGCGGCCGCGAGCGCCTTCCTGGACCCGGTCCTTGCGCATGCAGCGCCGGCGACGTGGGATCCAGCAAGCTGGCGGTGGCGCCCAACGCGTTAGTCAACGGGATTTTGGAATGCTGCTCCCCTTACACGCTAAGGAGGCTCGAGATGTCCACCAAGTTCGCGGACTTCTTGAGTGGGGCGGAGGACGGGGCGCGCGCCGACCCCCGCCGCAATCGCACTGGTGCGATATCGCACGTATGCCATACCGTGCAAGGGCTCCGAAGAACGAACGCGCATCATCAGCGCACGAAAGGCCGACTCCCATGAACACCACCAGTACGAAGAAGCTCGCTCCGGCTGACCTCGAAACCGCTCGGGCACGCGTTCGCGGGCGCGTCACGTCTGCTCGCAAGCGCGTGGAGCTGTCGCTTGCCGGCATCCGCAAGGCTTCGGGCCGCACGCAGGTTGAAGTCGCCAAAAACGCGGCGATGACACAAGGCGAAGTAGCGAGGCTAGAAGCTGCCGAGGACATGAAGCTCTCTACGCTCAAGCGGTACGCGGAAGCGCTCGGCACGCGGCTCGACGTTGCATTCGAGTATCCCAACGGGGTGCGCCTCTACTTCGCACGCTGAATCTGTGTTTTGGCGCTTTGGACGCGACGGGCAGGGTAGGGGGCTCACCCGGCCGCCGACCGTCTCCAAAATCTCTCCAAAACTGGGGTCGATTCTGGGAGACTCACGGAGACTGGTGGAGACAGGGCCGAAGGCCGAAAGTGGATTGGAATCGAACTCTTGAGTCGGAAAGACGAGCGACATTGCCTAATTGGAAATTGTCGCACTCAAGAATTCGATTCCCAGCGCCTCCACCCTGTTCGCAGACAGCGCCGCTGTCTGCTCCCAAGGCTCGGTCATCAGACGTTCCTGGACTCCGTCCAGCGCGGCTGGACTCCGTGCAGGAACGTTACGATTCCCAGCGCCTCCACCCTGTTCGCAGACAGCGCCGCTGTCTGCTCCCAAGGCTCGGTCATCAGACGTTCCTGGACTCCGTCCAGCGCGGCTGGACTCCGTGCAGGGACGTTACGATTCCCAGCGCCTCCACTATTTTCATGGTTCGCCATCGCGAGCCGATTTGCATGAAGCCGTAACTAGAGCGCCCGCGCGCCGAACGTATCGCACGCGGCAATCGTGCCGTCCTGCATGCCGCGCTTGAACCATCGCACGCGCTCGGCGGACGACCCGTGTGTCCATTTCTCCGGGCTCACCGTGCCCACCGCCATTCGCTGGAGGCGATCATCGCCCACTGCCGCCGCGGCGCCGATCGCGGACTCCACGTCTCCGGATTCGATGAGGTTCCGATCCTGGGTGGAGCGTGCCCAGATGCCGGCGAAGCAATCGGCTTGGAGCTCGAAGCGCACGGACGTTCCGGTCGCGCCGCGGGTGGTGTCGCCGCCGTGGATGCCGAGGACCTTCTGCACGTGGTGTCCGATCTCGTGCGCGAGGACGTAGGCCTGCGCGAATTGTCCGCGGACCCCAAGCCGGCCGGAGAGCTCGCGGAAGAAGCCGAGGTCGAGGTACACGCGCTCGTCCTCGGGGCAGTAGAACGGACCCGTTGCGGCTTCTCCGGCGCCGCAGCCGGTCGACGTCGAGTCGGTGTAGAGCACGAGCTTGGCGTGCCGGTACGGATGTCCCGTCCGGACCAGCGTCGTGTCCCAGGTCGATTGCACGTCGTCGAGCACGAACGAGACGAAGTGGACCTCCGGCGTCTCTCCGGGGGATGAGCCGTTGCCGATCGGCGCCGTCTGCACGCCGTGCGTCGGGACGCCGCTGAAGAGCAACGCGCGTCCGAAGTACACTGCGCCCCCAAGGAGCACCAGGACCCAGCCGTGCGGCTTGGTCAGGAGAAAGAGCGCAAGGTTCAGCAGGTTGCCGCCACCGCCGAAGGTCGCCCCACCTGTCGGCCCTTCGCCACGGCGATCGACGACGTCTCGGCTCTCGTGCGATTCGTCCCACCGCATCCTTGTGCAGACCAACATTGCCTGCGCGACGCCTGAGAGCAAGCCCCGGGCCCGCGGCGTCAGCCTCCTCTCAGATGCGACGAGTGCCTCTCCGTGGGACCGAAGGCGGCCCCGATGCGTGTTGGAACGCGCACGAAGCCTGGAGGCTCGGTCGAGGCGATCCGACGTTCGGAGGCGCGCGGCGGTAGAGCATTCGCCCTCCGGCTCGATCGAGCCCGCGACGAAGCCGAGGTGGAAATCCTAGCCACGGGAGCGCCGGCGTTTCCGCCCTCGCGTCGAGAGTTAACGCATCGAAATCGTCGGACACACCCGCCACAAGTCGTATTCAATCGGACCGTATCCGTCGCTCGTCGCAAACGAGAAGTGCAGGCGGTTACCTGCTGAATTCAGCGCGACGCTCGAAAGCTCTCCCTGCCACGCGGGCAGGTAGCAGTGGCAGCTAACGTAGTAAAACGGCGTGTCGATTTGGCCGGAAACCCCAGCGTCTCCAATGCTATTGAGGCGCCATCGATCAAACGAGGGACAGTCCGTCTGATCTCCGTAGTAGAATGGCGGAGGCTTGACCTCGGTGTAGCCGTTGGTGGCGGTCCCGTTGTATCCCCGAACCTCATAGTAGCCATCGGCCGCAAACGTGATGGCGATTTGCCAAGAGTCGAGCACCCAATAAGTCGGCGCGGCGGCGCTGCCGATCCACGAGCCGACGATTCCCTTCGTCACGAGGTCCAGACTGTCCACGCCTTGCGGAACGGTGGGCACGAAGGGCTCGCCGGCTACGGTCGACCAAGGCGCACAGATAGTTCCCGCTCCAGTGAAAACCTTCGCCAACCGTGCTCGTCGACGCGCTCATCCGAGCAGCTCAGCACGTTCATCGTCCGAGACCGCAATCCCGATGCTTGCCAGCGGGTCGAGGATGTCGCGGATGACAACCTCCTTGGCCACCGGCGCGAATGCTGCGGTCCCTAGCCAGCCGAGCGCCTTCAGATCCTCGGCGTAGAGTCCCGTCGTCGGAGTCTGGGCCGGCGGCTTCCAGAATGGAGAAAGCGCGCGCAGCGAATGAAACAGGACTCGTCGGAGGCGGCGTAACTCCTGCTCGTCGATGCGCGAGAGGGCCCACTCGAAGTAAAGCCCCCCCAAGCGGCGGTGGTGAGCCTCGTCACGAAGGATGGTTTCGTAGACAGCGCGAGGCAGCGGATGCGAAGCCTCTGCGTGGCTCACCGTGGCCGTCCCCCCACTGAAGGCTTCGGCGATGCAGCTGACGCGCAGCACAAGCTCGTTGGCGAGCTGAAGGGGCTTGAGCCCTTGCGGGCGCACCACGAAGTTTTGCAGATCGACCATCCGCGGAGCGCCGCCTCCAAGATCCATCGCCATCCGGCTCGCCATCTCAACGTGAGAGCACTCATCCGCTAGAAAGTCGCTCGTCATGCCGAGCAAATCGAGCGGTGCCTTTACTTCGACCAGAGCGCGCAGCACGTCGCTGAACCCCACGATGGCCCGGTACTCGTTGATCGCCACGTCCGTCCACGACCCGCGCGCATACTCGACGGCTGCCGGCGAATACGCGGACGCGTCGAGCGTGCCCCATGGCAAGTCTTCGATCCCAGGGCGTGCCTTTCGGAAGCGGTGCTCGGCAGCGCCCCCCATCCACTCAATCTCGAACGGAACCTTCACTGCTCCGAGCCTGCGTCTGGGGGTGCGACGGAGATGCCAAGTATGATCCTTCCGGCTTCCAGCGTCGCGTCCGAAGCACCGGCCTCCGCATGCGGGGGAGTCGCATCGGCATCCGGGGGGACATTTGCGTCCGAGCTGGTGGCGTCCGTCGCGGCGTCTCCCGTCCCCTGGTAAGGCGGGACCGAGGTGGTGAGCGAGCCCGCCCACTCGTAACCTGTGCCGGCTCCAGCGCCGCCACTCGCTGAACCCGCCGTGCCCATGAGCCCCTCATAGCCCGTGCCCGCCGCACCGCCGGCCGAACCAGTCGAACCCGACACCTCGGCGCCCGAGCCGGGGTTGACCACCACCGCGCAAACTCCGCCGCACTCAGTAACAGAAGGGCCGCAGGCGCCCGTACCAAGCAGCGTTCCGGCGCCGGTCGTGGCGACGATGCGTAGAAGCAGGCGGCCACGCTGCGGGGGCGTCTTGCGATAGATCATTGAGTGTCCTGACGGAGCAAGTTGAGGACCGACTGGCCAACGGAGCCTATCCCGCCGAATCCATCCACGGGTTAGTGTGCCATTCTGCGCCGACCGTGATCGAGGTGTCCGGACGAAATCCTGAGCAAGCCCCCGATCTTCCTGCGGCTGCTCGTGGCGGATTTCTTCGTGGCCATCACGCCTCCTGCCGGGCGCGGTCGTAGCGGAGCAACACGACGCCGCCGGGGAACATGTGCGTCTCGATGAGGCGGAGCTCGAGCGGGTGCTCTGTCGATCGCCTTGCACCTGCCCCTTCAACATGGCGACTTCCGCCTTGATGTCCGGGTTGGCGAGACGGCTGTTGTGCTCGACGTGCTGCAGCGTCTTCGAGAACACGACCTTGGGGGTTCGCGTCCAGATGCGCCCGAATTCGCGCATGTCCTCGGACAAGCACGTATTCCTGGTCTGCGGTGGGCCAGACGCTGGCCATCTCCTCGTAGATGCGCCGTCCATGGAGGAATGCGCCAACCTTGAGCGCGGACTCCTTGAGGTAGCGGAACAGCTCATCGTCGGGCGCCGTCCAGTCGATCTTGCCGTCGCGCGTCTCCACGAAGCCGTCGAGCGAGACGGTCATCCAGTACACCACTTTGCGCATCGCTTGCAGATGATGGGCTCGAAGTCCCACCCCGGGCAAGCAACGCCAATGGGGCCTTCGGAACGCGCTGCGGCGAGCATCCCCGCTTACGCAGCTAGGCATAGATGTTCGTTGGCGCTCCGACTCGCCGTCGAAGGCGACAAGGTCATCATCGAGTGGGCGGGCGGCGAGGTCGACCCCGCGCCGATTGACGCCGCCCACACGATTCTTGGAGAAGTGTTGAGCGTCTCTCGAAGCGCGACGGGACGGTGAGCGAGCTCACCCCGAAGACCTCGCCTCCACGCTTCACGAAGGCGCTCGGTGTTAGCCCAACGAACTCCCGGAAGTCGGCAATGAGGTGTGCTTGATCGTAGTAGCCGGCGTCTGCGGCGATCCGCACCCAGTCGTTCGAGGTCGCCGCCGCACGCACCGCACGTTGGAGGCGAACGGTCCGCGCGTACTCCTTCGGCCCGATGCCGACGCTCTCCGTGAAGGCGCGGCGAAGATGCCGCGCCGTGACACCCAACCGCTCCGCCACGCTTTCCACCCGAACCTCGTCTCCTTCGAGCAAGCGAACTGCATGGCGAGCTAGCCGTCCCGATGCCGATTCGAGTGTCTGGTGGGTGCGAGCGGCGAGCGCGTGGGCGATCCGGTCAAGCACGTCGGGCAGGCTTGGTGCAGCGAGGAGCGCAAGGCAGAGGTCGCCGCCCGAACGGCCCCAGATGTCTTCCAGCGGGACGATCTGGTCCCTCAGTGCGCTTCCTGCCACTCCGAGTAGGGGCGCGGACCAGCCAGGCTTGAACCGAACGATAGCCGCCCGCACGACGCCGAGGGCGTTCTTGAAGAGCGCATGCGTTCGCGGGCCGGCGACGGACACATCTCCTCTCCGACCCTCCTCGATCACTCGAAAGACAAGGCTCGTTCTCACGTCGGGCAGTCGTCCAACGTGAAATGGGCGGCCAGCGACGGGCACGACTACGCGAGCGTCCTCCACGAAGCGGGAAAGCGAAAACGTCGAGGTGGCGGAAGCCATCGCGGGGGGCACCTTTGCACTGTTTGTGCGTCCGGAGCGATCGTCAAGGGGGCGCGGGGCGACCGATCAAAATGTCCGGTCCTTCCAATCGCCGGGAGGCGGCGGGGTGTATGTTGGCGCGGAATTACGCTGTATCGAGCGAATCACCGTAAGGAGTCCAGACATGCAGGACAAACCCGTCGCCTTGGTCACGGGCGCCAATCAGGGGATCGGCCTCCAGATCGCAAAGGAGCTCGCTGCGAAGAACTTCATCGTCCTCGTCGGTTCGCGCGACTTCGCGCGCGGAGAGGCGGCGGCCAAGACGATTGACGGAGACGCCCGCGCGCTCCAGCTCGACGTGACGGATCGGGCTTCGATCGCCGCCGCGGCGAAGCGCATCCGCGACGAGCTTGGCCGCCTCGACGTGCTCGTCAACAACGCGGCCATCTCGAACACGAGCAAGCTGCCCGGCATGTCCATCGCGGAGTACGCTAAGCGCACCCGCCCGAGCAACGTGTCCCTCGATGAAGTGCGCGCGGTATGGGAGACCAACGTGTTCGGCGTCCTCGCCGTCTACCAGGCGATGCTGCCGCTCCTGCGCGAGGCGCCGGCTGCCCGCATCGTCAACGTGTCGAGCGGCGTCGGCTCGCTGACGAGGAACGCGGACCCGGCCTTCGCCTACCGCTCGACCTTCGGCCCCGTCTACCCTGCTTCCAAGACGGCTCTCAACGCCATGACGCTCGCCATGGCGATCGAGCTGGAGCCGGCCGGGATCAAGGTCAACGCGGTCTCGCCGGGCTTCACCAAGACGAACCTCAACGGCTATGAGGGCACGGAGACCCTCGAGGAGGGCGCCGCTGAGGCGGTGCGCGTTGCGCTGCTCGGCCCGGACGGCCCCACAGGTACATTCTCGCATGCAAAACTCGGACGGCTCCCGTGGTAACGGAGAACGAACGCTTTTCTGGGCCGGGCGCCGGTTCGACGTGAGGGGGCCCTCGTCGCCTCCGCTGGAATCGCGTTCACGGCAAGCCGAGCGTCAGAATGCAGTCAAGACATCGTGAGAACCACCCGGCCGCGAGTGCCGCGCGCGACAGCCTCATAGGCAGCGATCCCATCGGCAAGCGGGTACGCGCGCGCGAGGGTCGGACCTCGGTAGCGACCGTCTTCGAAGCCAGGCGCCAGATTCGACAGAATCTGCGCCGACGCGACTGCGTCCAACTTTCGGGTGTCGGCGCCAAAGATCCGCAACTCGTTGTGATAAAAATCGATGAGATCGAACTCGACGCGCCTCTTGCCAGTGCCGCTGATCTCGACGAGCCGCCCACGATGGCGGAGCGAGAGCAACGCAGTCTCGAACATGACGCCCCCCACGGCGTCGAAGACGACCTCTGCCCCTTTTCCCTCGGTCAGCTCTCTCACCCGAGTGGCGACGTCCCCCTCGTCGACCGAAACGAACGCGTCGATGAGCGCTCCGGCCGGGGGCGGCGGTCTCTGCCCGCGATCGACGCCGATCACGCGGCAGCCTAACGCCTTGGCGATCTGAACGACTGCGCCGCCGACGCCGCCGCCCACACCGATGACCGCAACGGTCTCCCCCTCGCGTACGGCGGCGTAGTCAATCGCGCCAAGCCACGCGATGATGAAGGTGACGCCGACCGTGGCCGCGAGGTCGTGGTCAAGGTTGGCCGGCTTTCTCACCAGAGCAGCAATCGGAAAAGCGACGCGCTCGGCGTGCGTCCCGTCCTCCGAGAACCCAATGTCACCCCCCGTCCCCCAGACCGGAGCGCCGAGCCACTCGCGCGGTCCGTCCTCGACGACGCCGGAAAAGTCCCGCCCCGGGACGCGAGGCAAGACCGTCCCTTCCATCTGGCCGGCAACATTTTTCACGTCGCTCGGATTCACCGACGCCGCAACGATACGAACCACGGCGGTCGCGGCGTTGGCGCGCGGATCTGGCAGATCGACAAGCGAGAGCTTCGAGGGGTCACCGAATTCGAAAAAGCGGAGTGCGCGCATGGATCGAAGTGCGGGGCAGGTTGGCTTAGGCGCCTCGACGCCCGCGAGCCGAGCGCCACGGCTGCTTCGGACTCTACCTCGCCCCCGCTGGTTATGGCAGGAGTACCCAACGGACGAATTCGCAGTGGCCCCTCCTCGCCGACGGGGTCAATGCGATGCACACCTCGCGTGACCCAAGGCACTCGGACGTGTGGGCGCAGACCCGGTCATCGTCGGCTTTCCCAACTCCTGCCGTCGAACCGAGCCACATCAGGGCGAGAAGGATTGCCAAAGCAATGCCTTGGAACGTCCGATTCGTGTGCGTCATGGTCGGCCTCGTCAGCACCTCGGATGCTACGCCAGTGGGAGCCTGTCGGCGACCAGGCAACAGGGACGCTGGGCCTATTTGGAGCGCGGCAAAACGACTTGCGGCGCCGAGCGCCGCCTCTACAATTGGGGCTCGTGAGGATCGGGTACGGCGTTATGCGGTTCGTTACGGTCGGGGCCCTCACCTCGGCGCTGGTAGCGGCGTCGACGGCACTTGCGCAATCGCAGGCGCCTGTGGGCGACAGCAGCGGCGATGCGGGCTTCCTATCCGGTTATCGCGCGGTGGCGCCGCTGCGCTTGTCGCTTGAGGCGAGCATCTCTCCCAAGGCGAGCGGATTCCCGAACTGTGTCTCGCGCGAAGATGCCGCCGGCAACTCTGTCGGCGGCATCCCCGTGCAGCACTTCGTGATGAAGCGTCTGACGCCGAGGCTGGTGCTGAGCGGTTTCTCGCAACTTGGGTGTCCCATCGACGCGGGGCTTGGGGGTGCCCTGACGTACGCGGCTCCGCTCAGCACGTCGTCCTGGTTCGTCTTCGGCGGGGGCCTGTACGTTGCGCCAGGGCAAGTGCCTTTGTTTGGGGGTGTCGGCCAGTCCTTGATGAACGGCATCCGCGCCGCTCCGTCCGCTACCAATATGGCAAGCAGGGCGGATCTTGTTTGGAAGACGACCGGAGATCACACCTACAGCCTCGGCGTGCAAACCCTCGGGCGGGGGATGCAGTCCATCACCTTCGGCGGCGGCTTCTAACGTAAGCTCCTGGAGGCGCGGGCGGCGGCCCCTGCTCGCCCGGGCAACCGGGGTATGAAGAACAGAAGACGATCGACGAAGGCTCGCTCGCAGCGCTGTCACGCGTCGCGTTCACGAACGAGGGCGACTTTGTCGCACGCCGTCGCATCCTGAATGTCACGCCGAGCAACATGGCCGCGGCCAAGGACCTACTGAGATCCGTCGATGCAACTACGGGCGAAGAGGTGCACGAGGTCGATCCGGAGATCGGGCCGTGACACGGGTCGTCCGATGAACAAGCGGCAAGCACGCCAGAGACCCCTCGGAACCGTAACATTCCCTCGCGGCCGGCATACGTTCTATGTGCGGGCGAGCCCGCGGACCCCGCATGCCACAAGGAGTCAAACTCATGGAGATCCGGATCTGTCGTGCCCCGGCACGGACCGATAAGAGCTTCTTCACCGTTGCTCGCGCTCGCCTTCTCGTGCTCGCGGGTCTCGTCGGTGCTCTTGGAGCGCTTGTCGACACCGGCTGCAATCACAACGCAGGCGCTCCACCGTCTCAGTCACCGGGCCAAAAAAGGGGCGGTGGTGGCTGGTAGGGGAGCTCAAATTGGACGCGGGTACACGATGCACCGCGCGAGCGCGGCCACGGCCGCGTCGAGCACGGCGATTTCGAGGTGCGCCCAGTCGTTGTCGATCATCGTCTCGATCTCGAACGACGCCCGGTAGGCCGCCCCCTGGCGGTGGCACGCGACGACGCGCGCTTCTCCAACCAGCGAACGACCCGCGGTGGTCAAGACGAAAACGCAGCGGCCTCCGACGGGCAGCACGTCTTTCACGAGCGCGGCAAATCCACCGACGCTAACGTCGCACGTCACGGTGGTCTGCGGGGCGTCACCGGTGGAGAGCCGAATCCTCGCGGCGATGGCCACTCGCGCCGCTTGCCGCGCAGTCTGACCGGGCATCCGGTCGAGCCCTTGCGTGACTACGAGCGCGGCGTAGATGCTTTCCCGCAGAGCAAGGTAAGCCCGCTCCGTGTCGCGTGCGAGATCTCCTCGTTTGTAGCTTTCATGAAGGTCCTGGAATCGAAGGATGGCCCCTTTGATGGACCCGTTGGTAGGGACGTCTGTGTGATTGGATCTCATTGCGGTGCTCCCGCGTTGATCCACGTCTGCAACATCGTCATGTCGGCTTCGCTTATGGGGTTCGGCGCGCCATAGGGCATGCGCTCCCCGCAGTGCGCGGGAATGCTCGTTCCCAAGACCTTTTGGTAGAGCAGGCTGGCCCCGGCGTTGCCCGCCACGACGTAGGTCTGGCCGCAGTTGGTCTCCGCGGACATTTGACCCACGAGGTCCGCGTAGGCCTTGGCCTCTGTGCTCATGTCCAGGCCGCCGGATGGGTTGGTTCCCGCGTGATGCGACGTACAATTGTTTGGCACGAGCACGTTGGCGTAAACCTGGGAAAAGAGGATCGCCCCACTTTCTTGCGGCGTACCTGCGTCCGCACTCGTTCCGCTACTCGTGCCGTTTCCCCCGCTTGTGGAAGGGGCTCCGGTCGAGGCGTCCGCCGTGCCACTGCCGGAGCCGCCGACGGCGCTGCCGGACGGGACTCCTGACGAGCTCATACCTGAGGGCGAGGCGGAGCCGGAGCCGCTCACCGAGCCGGCGATCGCCGCGACCGAGCCGGCACCGTTCATCGAGCCCGTGCCCGACCCCGATGGGGTGCCCGAGCTAGGCACGGAGAGGCCGCTGCCAGCGACGTCGCTACCGGCCGTGGTCGAGCCCGCCGAAGGGCTCCCCGTCGACGAGAGGCCTGAGCCTGCTCCCGAGGATGCTCCGCTGCCCGACGACGAAGCAGAGTTGTCACTGCCGCACGCGGCCAAGACGGCAGTTACGAAGTACCATGACAGTGGCGAGGCAAAGGCAATGCGATTGTGCATAAGAGTCCTCGTCTTGGGCCCGAGCATGCATGAAGCTCCCATCCCGGCGTGGCGCGGGCACAGTCCAAGGAAGGTGCGGCCGTCGAGCCGCTCCAACGAACTATGCCGGCTCGCAAGAAATGTTACGGCGGCGGCGTGGAAAAAAAAGTCGATGCACTGACGCGACCGCCTGCCATTTGCAGGTTGCAAGGCCGCGCTGCAGCGCTACAAGGCAAAAGGCTGTTGCCCCAACGCGGCAGCGCTCCCCCTTATCATGACCGAGCGCACGGACGAGGATCTGATGGTCGCGTACGTCGCCGGAGATCGCGCGGCTTTCGACGAGATCTTCCGTCGCTACGCGCCTTTGCTCCGCCGCGTACTGGGGCGGGGCGCTGGGGGCGACGAAGTCGGCGACCTGCTTCAGCAAACGTTTCTTCAGCTTCATCGGAGCCGTGCAGACTTCGCCTCGGGATCGCCGCTGCGTCCTTGGCTTTTCACGATTGCGATCAACGTGAAGCGACAACGTTTGCGCACGCTCGCGCGCCGGCCGGAGGTCCGTCTCGGCGACGAGATTGAAGGGTTCGCGAGCGCCGCCCCCCCCTCGTCCAGTCGAGACGATCTGGGCGTGGTGGTGAGTTTGCTGCTGAAGGAGCTACCCCCCGCCCAAAGGGAAGTCATCGAGCTTCACTTCGTCAAGGGCCTCTCCTTCGCCCGAGTCGCTGAAGTCGTCGGCGCGTCGCTCGGCGCAGTGCGTGTGAGAGCGCACAGGGGTTACCGGGTCTTGCGTGAGCGCTTCGCCGGCAAGCTCGGCCCGGAGTAACTTTGGAGTCTTGCCACGCATACAAAGATCGGAGGCACGTGAGTCGGACGGACGCAGAGCGGGAGATCGACCTCGACGAGGTGCGTGCGAGCCTTCAGGTGGCTATCTCGCGCGAGCACGGGCTCGCGTCCTGGTTGAGGGAGCTGCCCACCCAGAGCCGCATTGGCGTCGCTTTGCTCGCTGTGGGCTTGACGGTGCTCGTGCCGCGGGTCTTCGTTCACGTCGACGGCGTCTCGCGCTGGGGTGCGTCGGTCGCTGCGCCCGCGTCGATCTGCGCGACGATCCTGCTCGCGCTCTTATGGAGCGCGCTGCGGCCGCTTCAGCTCCCTCGCATCCCGCAGCTCGACTTCGTCCTCATTGGTGCGGGTCTTGTCGCCCCGTTCGGCCTTGTTGACCTCGCGCCCGGCGGAGCGTGCGGCCTGCTGCGGCACCTCGGATACTGCTTTTTCATCGGCACCGCCGTGGGGTGGGGTTTGCTCTGGCTGCTTCGGGCGCTCGACCGCGGCGACCATCAGGATCGAACCGTCGTATGGTTGGCGGTGGGGGTCGCCGGCCTAGCCACCAATCTCGCCCTGCAGTTCGACTGCCCCGAAACCGGAGCCATGCACCGTCTGGCCTGTCATGCGACGATCGGCGTCTCCCTGGGGCTGCAATATTTGCTGGTCGTTCGCTTGCGCGAGAGACGTGCGCGCGCCCGCACCGGTGGCTGACTGCCCCCTGGGACTACGTCTCTGGCCTGCGCCAAGGTGTGCCACGGCCATCGCGCGCGATCAGGGGCCACGCCCGCTCACCCCTCGGGTGCGATTGGTTTCTCTTCTGGCGCGTACGGGGCCAGGCCATTTCCGAAGGACCAATCTTCCTTGTCGACCTCGACGAGACTGATGATGACATCCGCGCGCGGCACGCGCGCTGACTCGAGCAAGAGATCGGCCATGCGCGCGTACAGCGCCTTTTTCTGTGCGAGCGATCGCCCGCGGTTCAGCGTGATCTGTACGAAGACAGGAGCGCTTCCGTGCGCGATCCCGAGATAACTGGGCGAGCAAATAAGGCTCGCCTCGGCATGCTCTGTGATGATTTGAAAGCGATCGTCCGGCGGCACACCGCACGTCTCGACCAGCGCGCGATGGACGCCGTCGGCGATGGCCTTGCGATAGGCGTGGTCTTTGCTTGCGACTAGGGAAACGCGTTGGAGCGGCATGCGGAAACTCTTACCACGGCCGATCTTGCGCGCGGCGTGGCGCCAGGTGATCTCGTGTGCCGGCCGCCCTTCCCACCGCCGTTGCCTCAGGCACTTCGACGAGCCGTGTTCATCGCTAATGCGTCGCCGGAGGCACCGCCTCGAACGCTGATCCAAAAGTCCGTCGAGTGATCCCAGGGGCGCTCTTCCGATGAAGTCGCTTTCCAGCCCCAGCGCCATTATCTGCCGCATAAGGATCTTCGAGCGCTTCGCCTCAGTTGCGGCAATATTCGGCATTAACGGAAACCAATGAGCCTTCGCCCTTCTCTCTTCAGTCTCGCCCTTGTGGGCACCCTTCTCGGCGCGTGTGGCAGCAGCTCGGAAAAAGCGAGCTCCGGTGGCTCAAGTACTTCGGGAGCGTCGAGCTCAGGCACCGCGAGCGGTCAGAGTTCGGGCGGCGCTTCCTCTGGAGCCTCGAGCGGCTCGGTGGCTCCGTCGGGCTCTCAGACCAGCTCGGGAGCGTCGACCACGTCCGGTTCGAGCACCCCATCGGGTGCGCCGGGCGGCTCTGGAACGGTCGCCGGGTCCGGAGCATCGGCAGGCTCGAGCGCGCCGTCCGGCGCAGGCTCAGGCACCGCGAGCTCGGGGTCGACGAGCGGAGCTTCGACACCGTCCGACGGCGGGTTGAATGGCGTACCCATGTTCGGCCCGCCGCCGGGCGTCGCGCCCATAGCAGGAGAGTGCATCTATCCGCCCGTGGCCTCCGAGCGTAGGGCACCGATGTTCACCTTGCCCGCCCCCGCGAACCCGGCGGGGCTCATCCTGCGGCTGATGAACAACTGTCCTATCGACCTTTGGGTCTCGGGAAACAACCTGCCGGCGGTCGAGTTGCCGCCGAGGGTGGCCGGGATGCCCCCGAGCGAAAAAGTCTTCGACTGGCCAGGGGGCGGGGCAGGGCGAATATCAGCCTACCTGAATTCGGCGAACGGCTTCGAGGTCACCTTCATGGAGTTCAACGCCGCGAAAGGCGTCGCCCTCAACGCGGACCTATCGAACGTCGACTGGGTCGGCCTCCCCGTCGAGGTCAGTGGAAGCGGTCCCACCACGTGCATGACCGGCTGCTTTCAGCCCTACGCCCACATGATGGACGCGTGCCCAACCCAGCTCCTCGACAAGGTGCACAACATTTGCCAGGCGCCCAAGAACTGGTGCGCTATCGGTAACAACTACATGGACCCGCTCTGTCAGCTTATCGTTACGGCAGCGCAGGCCGTCGTGAAAAACGACCCGAAATGCGCCGGCGGCGCGGCCGACGTAGGCGCGATGAACGCGGCAAATATTTACGGGTGCGGCGGCAACTTCTGGAACAACAGCCCCTACTGCTGCGCGGAGGTCACGCGAGGATACATGACCGACGTCAATGATCCCGCCAAGAACCCCACCCAGAACTGCAACTACTACAAAGAGATGCCGTACAGCCCTTACTCGGCGTACTCGCAGGGGATCTGCCCATTCATCTACTCTTTCGCGTACGACGATTGGAACGCACAGAGCGGCTTTGACGGGTGCAACGGCGCCCTCGAGATGGACATCACCTATTGCCCCGGCGATCCCTAGCTCCGCGCGCGCTCTGCGCCGCCATGGTCTTTGTCACCGGAGGCGAGGACTTTCATTGAAATTTCGTCGGAGGGTGGACTTTGGCATAGCTCGGCTCCGCCGTGTTGACGGCAAACTGTGGCTAGAGCGAAAACTGCTCAGCGACACGGCGACTTTCGCGCGACTTCCGCAGTCGACGTCGTAAGGTGAGCGGGTCTCGCAAGGACACGATGCCGGATCGCCTTGGCGCTGCTTTCATCACGCTAGCCACCGCAGTGGTCACCGGATGCGGAGGCGGCTCGCGTGCCGCCGGCTCCGCAGCAGCGGGGAGCCCTTCGGAGAGTACCATGGGCGATGGCACGGGCTCGATGGCGTCGGGCCAGACCGCGTCGCCAGCCGGCGGCGCGGCCTCGGGGCTTACTGGGTCGAGCGGTTCGCTCGTGAGCGGCGCGACGACGGCGGGAGCAAGCGGAGCGGCGATCGGCTCGCCCGCGAGCTCCGGAAGCTCGAGCGGCACCGCGGGCGTATCGGGCGCTGACGGCGGCGCGCTTGCGACGGGTGGAAGCGGAATGGACACATCCACGCCCGGGCTCACCGATCCAGGGAACGAAGGTGACGGGGACCGGACGATCGGGCCGACGTACATGAACGCGCCCGACACGCTGACGCAGCCCGGTGTCCCGAAGGGAGCCATCATCAGCTTCATGCTTCCGCCGGGCACGATCTATCCGAAGGCCCCGACGCGTGACGTTCGCGTCTATGTCCCCGCCCAATATGTTGCGGGCACGCCTGCTCCTGTAATGGTTGTCCAAGACGGTATGGACTCCTTCTACGGATTCGTCCCGCTCTTATCGACCACGTTCGACAATCTGATAAGCGCCAAAATGGTGCCACCCGTCGTTCTCGTCTTTCCGGACAACGGGGGTGGCGACGGAGTCGGCAGCGAACGCGGCCTCGAGTATGACACTGTCTCTGGTCTCTACGCCGAATGGGCCGACGCAGAGCTTCTCCCCGCCGCCGAGCAGGCCACGGCCGAGCAGCTCCCCAAGCAAGCTGTAACGTTCACGCACGACCCTCAGGGTCGAGGCACCGTGGGCGGCAGCTCGGGGGGCGCCGCGGCGTTCTCGATGGCCTGGTGGCACCCCGATTTGTTCACTCGCGTGCTCACCTTCTCGGGCACGTTCGTCAACCAAGTTCCGGCGACGTCGCCATTCCCGCATGGGTGCTGGGTGTACCACGACGTGGATCCGTACAGCGACGCTGGGCCCAACGGTCTCATCGTCGAGAACTGCCAGATCGCGACTGGGTTCGTCGGGGCAAGCGAGCCCGGGCCGTGCGACACGCCACTTTCCGCGAGCGTGTGCCAGGCAGAGACCGGCTGCGCATGGAACACCACCGTGAACCGGCCCATTCGCATGTGGCTGGAGGCTGGGCAGAACGACGATAACGCGAACGACCCGCCGTCTACCTACCGCAACTTTCTCCTGGCCAATCAGCGCATGGCGGCCGCGTTGGAGATGCGCGGCTACCACTATCACTACGACTACGCGCTTGGCGCCACGCACACGGATGGTCGGGTCATGCAACAGACCGCACCCGAAGCGATGGTGTGGCTGTGGCGTGGCTATCCGATCGGTCCGTAGGTGGTCCCCGACGACACGTCGAGGTGACTCGCCGGACGAGTCAGAGTGCCGCGTCGACTTCATGGAGCGCGGGCGCAGCGAAAGCCAGTGTCCCCGATGAAAACAGAACGGCCGCCGCTGTAGAAACGGACGGGAGGCAGCGAGAACTGCAGGCTGAGCCCGAAATCGCCACCCCGAGCAACCCGCGCATCACCGACGCCTCCACCACCGGTTGGTGTAGGCCCGACCTGAAGTGTAAGAGCGGCGCAGTCCGAGCACGGGGTTACGTAGCCGTTGTAGAAGTCCATGGTCCACTCAAACACGTCTCCCGCCATGTCAAGATGACCCCAGAGGCCCGCTCCCAGTGCCGCGGCCCCGACCGGCGCAATGTCTGTGGCGTTACCCGAGGGCGCGCAGCTACCCCCCGGGTAGTTACTGCAACCCGTCCATCCGTCACCGCCGGGGTCTCCGCTTCCATAAATCGCGTATTGGTAGCCCGCTGAGCCTCCTGAGGGCGTTGGGCCCCACGGATATTCGCGCTGCTGGTTCCCGCCCGCTGCCGCGTATTCCCACTCGGCTTCGGTCGGGAGAAAACCCCCGTCCCAGATGCAAAACGCGTACGCCTCATACCAGTTCACGCAGTTGATGGGCAGGTTCTCTTGGTTCTCCGCAGAGCTCGTCCACGTCGAATACGGTGAGCAAGACGCCAGGTTGGTGTCCGTCGGAGCGATCTTGCTGTCGTCCGACACCACCCAACCGGGTTCATAGACGGGGCCGGCGTCGGATAGTGCACCAACATCGACTAGCCCTTCGCCGCCGTTCAGGTGCACGTGCTTGCCCGAGCCCGCTGTCGGGAGGTAGCCCGCGCCGCCGCCCCACGCGTTCACGAATTGACGAAAACGGCCGACGGTGACCAGGTACTTGTCGAGGCGGTAGCGGCTCACGGTCGCCGGGTCCGACAGAAGGAATGCACCCCCGTCTGCGCCCGATTCATAGGTTCGGGCGTACGTCGTCCCTCCCGTGACTTCCAAGCTCGCGCAGCAGCTCTCGGCCCCGCGGCCTCCGGGGCCGCAATTGTTCAGGCCCGGGCCGTCAGGCGCGCAGCTTGGTGGATTGCTGCAGACCCCGTCCAGGCAGAGGAGTCCCGACGGGCACATCACCCCGCACTGGCCGCAGTTGTTCGCGTCGACCTGCTCATCGACGCAGACGCCGCCGCAAGAAGTCCCCGTAGTGCACGTACACGTCGCGGCAGCGCACGTGGGCGCGGAAGCCGGACACTGGTCGCCACAACCGCCGCAGTTGGCCGAATCGGTTTGTTCGTCGACGCAGTAGGCGCCACACCCTGTTTCCCCGAATGGGCAAATGCACGTTCCCCCTTGGCAGATCGCGGCCGGCGGGCAGACCGTTCCGCATGCCCCGCAGTGGGCCAAATCGGTCTGCGGGTCGACGCAGTAATCGCCACACCACGTTCCCCCGGATGGGCAAACGCACGTTCCCCCTTGGCAGGTCGCAGCGATCGGGCAGAAGGTTCCGCATGCCCCGCAGTGGATCGAGTCCGTTTGCTCATCCACGCACGAGCCGTCGCATGCGACGTCCCCGCTCGGACAGGCGCAGGCTCCACTCGCGCAGCTCCCATCCGTCGGGCAGACCGCACCGCAGCTCCCGCAATTGCTCGTGTCGGTCTGCTCGTTTACGCAGAGACCGGCGCACGCTGTCTCCCCACCGCGACACGGCGCGCAGTTCCCGCTCTGGTAGCCCTGCCCCGCAGGGCACGGCACGTCGTTTGGTGCTCCTTGCACAATCCAGCTGCAAATGAGGTCGAGGTCCGCCGGTGGGAGGAGCGTGGCAATCGTAGGACCGGTCAGCGAGAACGGCATGGGAAGGCCGCAGCTTCCGAGGTCTCCGCGAGCGCACGGATCGGGCGTCTCCATGTCGAGCACGCCCTGGGTGTTGGTTATCTTGTACCAAAGAAAGCTCTGCGTCGGGTCGCCCGGCTTTACGACGTCCATGAGCAAATCTTCGTTCGAAACCTGCGTCGTGCAGGTCCCTTGGGGCGGGCAAACGAACCCGTCATAAATCGTTGTGACGGTCGCCGCCGAGTTGACTGTCGGCGGCGGCGGTCCGAACCATTGGCGGGCTCCACCGGCACTCGCGGGGAGAGTCAACGAGGGGTCCCCGTGACACTCAGCCCCGAAACCCATCGCGGAATTGCCGGCCGAACAATTGCTCTGCAAGATAGGCATGATTTGATTCGCGAACGAAACCGGGGCCGTCGGGGCACCGGGGCTGCACGGCGAAAAGCTCGTGCCCGACGAAAACCCGGAAACGGCGTCCGCCCCGGAGCCCGCGGTCGCGCCGACGGCAAGGGTCCCGCTGGCGACGCTCGACGTGCCGGTGTTGCTCAAGCCCGAGCTGAGGACGGCGCTCGTGCCCGAGCTCGTGCCACTTCCGCTCGCGGACACCGAGAGGCCCGTGCGACCCCCGCATCCAGCGATGGCCAGTGGCGTGAACGCGAGCGGCGACCACCGCCTTTGACCTGAAGCGAACGGCCCAAGCACGGTCGCATTGTCGCACCGAAGCCGGCACCCGGCTTGGAGTTATCGAGGCTGCGTTGGCGCGACGCTATTTGACACGGATCTCTCGCGCACCGAGCCGAGCGTGTTGAGTCGCGTCTGCTTGGCCGCTCTGGAGAAACAGCGCGCCGATTCGCATCCGTGAGCCGACTTGTCCAGGTGCGCGAGGGATGACGCGCTGCCAGTACCAATCCTTCTGCTGCACGATGCCGAAGTCGTGCGGGACGCGTTCGGCCAAGCGATAGGCGCCGATCATGAGCATCTCGCCCCCGACGAGCTGCTGCGAGCCCGTCGCCTTGAAGTCGGTGTATTGCTCGGCGACATCCGAGGTGAGCACGGAGGCTGCGGCGTGGCGCTGCAAGAAGCGCACGTGATCGTGTTGCAGCCGGTGGGCGAAGAGCATGTTCGCAACGCTCAGCCCGGAATGCTGTTCGAACAAGGGCCTGGAAAACCGCTGCTCGTAGACCTGCCGCGGGTACCGTTCGAGGGGATCGTTCAACTGGCTCAGCAACATCTGCGAGACGATCAAATCGGCCCGATCGCCCAGAAACCGCCAGGGCCGTTCTTCCGCGACGAAGTAGCCACAAAATAGGTCATACAGACGCTCGGCGGCCTCGCGGGCGTTGGGCGCGCCGTGCACCACTTCGAGCGTCCTGGCTCTCCAGGGCGCCGCGATCCCGGTCAGGTCCGCGGCGACGAGCTCGAATCGTGCGCGCAGCGATTTGTCCATGCCCGCAAGTGTCGTATCGAGGGCGCGGCGATCAATGTCCACGAGCACGACCTTGTGAAAATGCTCGGCTAGCTCCGGTAGCGGTAGGTCGTACGCGCGGCCCGCGCCAAAGACCCAGACAACCTCCCGACGCGCGAGCCCCTCGAGCGCGGCCCGAATGAAGTGTTTGGATTGTTCGCCGTGCGCGCTCCACCCTTCTCGATTGTTCTGATACACGGAGTCGATCCCCTCGACGCCGCCGGCGTACTCGAGCGAGTGAAAGCTCAACGGCTCCACGTCCGGCACAAACGGCCATGCCGGAAGCGAGGACGCGCGCTCAGCGATGGCCTCCAAGGCGTCGCCGAGGTTGCATGTGAGCGACGCGTCCGGCAGCTCGATTCGCCACAAGATCTGCGCAAAGATCCGCAGCTTCGGATAGTGCTCCGCAGCCAGAGGGTTCCCACTGCGCAGCGCTCGCTCCAAGCCGACCAGATCTTCGGTAGAGATAACGCCCGGGACCTGCCTGCCTTCGGCGATGGCCCACGCGAGCGCGCGACAAAGGCGGTCCACCGCTGGCGTCTGCCCGCCCATCCGCCGTGCAGCATACTCGACGGGCGTCGGACGGACCACGCCCGGAAGGCAGCCCGCCCGCCGCACTTGCGACTACGCGGGCTCTCGCGAAGCGATCGCGCGGCCCTTCAAGGAATGCAAACGCCGTTGGCGCAAGCCCGATCCGTCGCGGCGCATTGGCTTCGATTGAGGCATGCGACGCAGCGGGTTCCCTCGCAGTATGGCGCTGCACCGCCGCCGTCGGCGCTGCAATCGCTGTCCGCATTGCACTGCGTATTTACACACAGATTATTTACGCACGTGGCGCCTGCGCCCGTGCACTGCGCTGCTGTCGTGCATTCCACGCAGAGCCCGCTGGCTGTGTCGCAGATCGGCGTCATCCGGCCGCCGAGCCCGCCGCGCCCCATGCATCCCGCATTGGTCGTGCAGCCGGCCACGCACGCGTGAGTCGCTTCGTTGCAGATAGGTCGGGCCGCAGGGCAGTCCGTGTCTGCCAGACATAGGACGCAGGTGTCCGACGCTGTGTCGCAAACCGCGCCGTTCGCATTGCCCTTGCAGTCGGCGCTGGTCGCGCACTCGGCGCATTGCTGGGTGGTCGGATCGCAGACGGGGTCCCTCGCGGGGCAATCGGTCCCGGTGACGCAGCCGACGCACGCGCCCGTTGCCGTGTCGCAGGTGGGGGTTCTGCCGCCTGCGGCGCACGTGGTGCCGCCTGCGTCCGCGGTACATGACGCGTGGCACGTGTGGTTGTTCGGGTAACAAACCTGACCGGTTGGGCAGTCTGTATCGGCGCCGCAAACTTCACAGCTGCCAAGGACACAGACTTTCAGGTCGGCGTTGCCTGCACCCGCTGGCGGGCAATTCGTGTTGGTCAGACACTGCACACACCCGAGCGCCGGGTCGCATAGCTGAGCGCCGAAACAGCGATAGGTCCCATTGGTGCAAGGGTCGTTCGGACCGCCATCCACCACCGCGCCGCTGGCCGCTCCCGTCCCGCCGGTACCGCTCGTGGCCGTCCCGCTGGTAGCGCCGGTGGTGCCGCCCGCGCCGCTGCTTGCGCCGGTGCCGCCCGCGCCTGTGCTTGCGCCGGTGGCGCCCGCCCCGGTGCCGCCCACACCGGTCGTGCCGACCGTCCCACTTGTAGCGCCTGTGGTGCCGACGGCGCCGCTTGAGCCGCTGCCGAAGTTGGTGCCGGACGACGAGCCACTGCTCACGCTGGTGTCGCCGCCTCCGTCAAGGCCACCGGGAGCGCCGGGATTCGACGTCGATCCGCCGCAGTGCGTCAAGGAAAGAGGTACCGCCGCGAACAACGCCCACCAGCTCCGTTTCGTGTTCATAGGCTCTCCCATTCAAGTTGGAACTTGCGACAACGACACCGTACCGTTAGGCCCGCTTGATCAGGCAGTTTGGGTACCCGGAACGCGTGCGCCCGCTCGCATTCGAGGCGTTCCGATGCCGCCCTCCGATCGTCCAGCTGCGGCGTAATTTCGCATATGCGCCGCCGGTCGCGTCGCGGGCCACACGGCGGCCGTCGGGCCGGAGGTCCTAGTTGGCGAGGGGCGCGCTGGCGATACCGCCGTCGAGCGTCGGCGAACGGTGTGCGATCGGTTGCTCCTCGAGCGAAGCGGCAATGACCTGACTCATGTGCGACACAAACACGAAGTCTATCTCGCGTTTGACCTCCTCAGCGACTTCCTCGAGGTCGCTCCGATTTCGCTCGGGAGCAATGACCCGCTTGATGCCAGCCCTGTGCGCGGCGAGCACCTTCTCTTTGAGTCCACCGATCGCGAGGACGCGCCCGCGGAGCGTAATCTCACCGGTCATTGCAACGTCGTGCCTGACGCGAATCCCGGTGAGGAGCGATACGATCGCGGTCAGCAGCGTGACCCCGGCGCTCGGTCCGTCCTTCGGCATTGCGCCGGAAGGCACGTGAATATGCAGGTCACTCTTGTCGAGAAAGTCCCTGGCGATGCCCCACCGGTGCGTGTTCGCACGCACGTAGCTCAGCGCAGCCATCGCGCTCTCTTTCATCACATCCCCGAGCTGACCCGTGAGGATGAGCTTTCCGCTTCCGGGCATGCGCGTGGCCTCGACGAAGAGGACTTTCCCTCCGACGGGCGTCCAAGCCAGACCTGTCGCGACTCCCGCCTCCTCGCTGCGTTCGGCGCTCGGGTCCTCGTGCCGCGCCGGTCCGAGAAGGACTCGAAGGTGCTCCTCGCTGCGCACGACGGTGGCTTCCTCGCTCCCCTCCGCGAAGCGCACCGCCGCGCCGCGAACCACCGCAGCGATGTTTCTCTCGAGAGAACGCACGCCGGCCTCCCGCGTATATCGCTCGATGAGAAGCACGAGTGCCTCGTCGGTGATCTCGAGCTTCTCGGGCGAGATCCCGTGCTCGGAAAGCTGTTTGGGCACCAGATGACGCCGTGCGATGGCGAGCTTTTCGGCTCGGGTGTAGCTGGGGATTTCGATGATCTCCATCCGGTCGCGGAGCGGGGCCGGGATGGTATCGCCGACGTTGGCTGTCGTGATGAACATGACGTTCGACAGATCGTAGGGAATCTCGAGGTAATGATCGGTGAACGAGTCGTTTTGCTCTGGGTCGAGAACCTCCAGGAGCGCTGACGAGGGGTCTCCCTGAAATCCGTCTTGCCCGAGCTTGTCGACCTCGTCGAGCATGAACACTGGGTCGATCACTCCGGCCTTCTTCATGCCCTGGATTACGTTTCCCGGCAGAGCGCCGACGTACGTACGCCTGTGGCCCCGGATGGCGGCTTCGTCATGCACACCGCCGAGCGAGATCCGATGAAACTTGCGACCCAATGCGTGCGCGACGCTCTTGCCAAGCGAGGTCTTTCCAACGCCCGGCGGACCGATCAGGCACAAGATGGGCCCCTTCTTGTCGTTCTTGAGCTTCCTTACGGCCAGATATTCGACGATCCGTCGTTTCACCTTCTCAAGGCCATAGTGGTCGGCATCGAGCGCGGCGCGGACACTGGCGATGTCGGTTACATCCGGGGTGCTTCCCGTCCACGGCAGGTCGACGATCCACTCGAGGTAGGTGCGCACCATCCCGAACTCGGGTGAGCCGCTCTGCATCGAGCGTAGCCGCTTGAGCTGCTTGTTCGCGACCTCGCTCGCTTCAGCCGAAAGGCTCGCCTCCGAGATGCGCTTCTCGAGCGCCTCAAGGTCATTGCCGTCGCTCTCGTCCTCGCCGTCGTCTCCTGCGAGCTCCTTCTCGATCGCTCTCATCTGCTGGCGCAGCAGATGTTCACGTTCGGTCTTGCCCATCTCTCCCTTCACCCGGGCGTTGATGTCATCTCTCATCTTGAGGACTTCGATCCGGTGAGCGAGGCGGGCAAGGATGGCCCGCACGCGAGCCTTGACGTCGAGTGTCGCCAGGAGCTCAGCTCTTTCTGCGGTGGAGATCTCCAGTCGGCTGGCCACGAGATCGGCCAGATCGCCGGGCCTGTCGATCGAGGCGACGTATGCGGCAAACTCAGACGGCGCCCTGAGCAAGCCCATGACGCTCTTTACCGATTCTCGGAGCGCAAGAAAGAGGGCACCGAGCTCGTCGTCCGCGGATTCAACGTCATATACCTCGTGGACTCTCCCTTGGAGAAAAGGGCGTGTCGCGGTCACCGCGTCGAGCTCTACGCGCGACGCGCCTTGCAGGACTGCGACGACCTTCGAGGCAAGCTTCGAGACAGTCACCACGTGGGCCAGCACGCCAACGGGGTGGAAATCGGGCGCCGAGTGCTCGTCGGCGGGGATGCCTCTGGGCGTGAAGAGAGCCACGATGGCGTCGGGCTCCGACGCGAGTCGATCGGCCAACTCGGCGCTCTCGAGCTCAAGCTGAACCACGCTGCCAGGGAAGGTGACCACATCAGGCGTCGCAATTAGCGGAAGCTCGTCCGCGAGCGTGCGAGGGGCTGAACGAGAAGGAGGAGCGTCAGTGAGCATGATGCTTGCACCGTAAGCACTGCCGCGGCGCACGCTAGTGTCTGTCGGCCGTCACCCGTGCGTCGTTTTTCCCGGAACCGATGGTGGAGGTTCGATGTCGAAAGGGCGGAAGGTACTTTTTCCCATGGACCGACACGCCACCGAGAAACTCGTGAAGCGCTGGACACAGGAGGCCATAGCCGAGGGGCGGCTTGAAGCATTTGACGAGCTTCTCCACGAGAACGCTCTCGATTGCAGCGGCCCCACTCCGTCTTACGGAGTGGAACCATTCAAAGCCCGCTCAGCCGCCGTTCGTGCTGCGTTCGCGGAGATCGAAATCCGCGTCGATCAGTTGATTGTCGACGGCGACGCCTTTGCCTGGCGATGGACTCTGACCGGGAAACACGTGGGACCGTTCGCATCGCTGGCTCCGACAGGGCGCCGCGTCACCCTTCGTGGAGTGAACTTCCAGCGTCTTGGTTCTGGCAAAGTCGTCGAGCACTGGACGATCGTCGACGTCTTCGGAGCGATGCAGAGCCTCAATAAATCGTTCACCGGCGGCGCGCAATAATCACGCTCTCGGCCCAGTCGAACACTTCTGGCGCGAGCTTTCCCGATCGATTCATGATCCGGTCGTTGTGAAGTGTGCCCGCCCCTTGTGCAGCAGGATCACGCGGCTTCCTGGGTACGAGGCGAATCTGAACCGCAGCGTCCGCCCCACCGTGCTCCTCGCACTCGACGACGTAGTCAGTCGGTTCTCCTCGCTGACTCGTGTACGTCTCGATGACGTCCTTGGTGGTCATTTCCCAGGCCCGATCGCCGCTTCGGACCACAACCTAACCACGGCAACGCAAGCGCGCTTCATTCGATTTGACTCGCCAACGAGCGGTGATGCCGGTTACGAAGCGTGCTCAAGAGTCTTTTGGACTCGCGAGCGCACCTGGCCCTCGAGCGCATCGAATACGTGCGCCGGGTGACCCGAATGCGTGACCAGCCACTTTCGCGCATCCTCGTAGCTTCCGTGGGTGGAATGCACGTGCTCGGGGTTCCCCTGCTTGAACCAGCCGATGGCCGAGATTACCGCCCGGATAAGCGCGGAGCGCACTACGAAGGCCATGTGTCCGCGTTTCACGAGAGCCGTCGCCATGCCTAGTCGCTTGCGCTGCTCGGAGGTTGGGCCGTAGCGACTCTCGATGACGATCAGACCCGTTACTGCCACACATTGGCGGGCCGCATCATCTACGGCCCGCTGCGTCGAAGCCACGATCCGATCGACGTCGGCGTCGCTCAGCGGCCCGTCGAGGTGGATACCGAGTAGAATCACGCGAAGCGGATCGTATTCCGACACGTACATGCTTGCGCTCCCCATAGTGAGGCCCCGCGGCGTCGCGCGTAAGGGGCCCGCGGTGCAAAGAGACCTATCGCTCGTCCAAACGCACTCGGGCTATGGGATCGGCCTCACGCTCGGCCGCCGCGCGAGCACGATCACTTCGGGGGCTCGCGGCGGCGGCGAGCTCTGCCGGGGCGGGGGAGCTTTCTTGGCCGACTTCCCCTCGGTCGGCTTCGGGGGCCTTTGACTCGAGCGGAGCGCTATATTGGCCGCATCAGCAGCAGCGATTCTCGCGGCTCTGGCGGCACGGCCGGTTGCTTCGAGCTCGATCGCGCGCAGGCGCCGCGCCTCTACCTCCGCTCGATGGGGCTCGAAGGCCGCACGTGCGTCCGCAACCGCGTAGACTGTGGGAGCGGGCTCGCGTCGCGCCCATCGAACGCTCTTGCGCATCGGGCCGGCCAGAAGCTCGCGCAGTACGTTGTTCGAGCATCCGACCGCGAGAGCGAGTTGGCCAAGAGATGCCAGCTCCTCACCGCTCTCAAGTAGCCCGAAGCGGTCCGTGACTCGTGGCTCTCCCGGGGTGGCCAGCGGGTCAGATTCTATCAGGATCATCGTCGTTTCGGTCTTTCTCGCCCCGTCAGCCTGCGCCCAAGACGCGGCGCCCGCAAGATAAGAGTGGTTTTGGCCTTTACTTGCTCGGGCGTCGGCTTCCGAAGCGTGCGAGCCCCGTGACGAGTGTGCCTGGGGGCGCGCTGCCCGGAGAAACCTGAGCAAGATCGTACTCCTCGCGTGACTATGTTGGATGGAGCCCATGCCACTGCCTGCGAAGACGAGGTATTTGCTCGTCCTGGTGAGCATCCTCGCGCTCGGCGGCTGTGCGGGCCAATCCTTTGACCTGCCCGGGCTCGGTGCGGGCACGAGCGAAGGCGGGTCCTCTGGAAGCGCTAACAGCACGCCAGACGGCTCGACGGTCGCGACGCAAGCGGACGGGTCCGTCGTCGATTCTTCGGGAGGTGCTCCGGATGGCTCGCTCGACTCATCGGTGACCGACGCGAGCGCGGAGAGCGGTGCGAGCGCGCCGCCCGATGCGGGGCTCGAAGGCAGCGTTCCCACGGGCGCCGTTGACGCAAGCCCGAGCGAAGGCGACATCGAGATCGGGTGCGGTCCCGCCACGGGCGGGACGTACTTCGCGGATCCAAACGCGGGGCAGGATGACGACGGCGGCACCGGCTCGCGGAGGTGCCCGTTCGAGAGCCTCACCCATGCGCTCTCCCTCATCGGAGACGCGGGTGCTGCGGTAACCGTCGAAATCGTGAACACCGGGATGGCGGCACCGACGCTGAATCAGAGCACCGGCGAGGTATTTCCAATCATCGTGCCCGCCGGCGTGACGATTACGGCTGAAGACACGACGAAGAACACGCCGACGGTGGAGGTGGCGCTTACACAGAACGGTTCGACTGCTAGTCCCTGCATCCTGGACGTCATCCATGCTTTCTGCCTTCCCTATGAGCACGAAAGGCTCTCGCACATGGTCGTGGACGGCTCGAACGTCGCAGGACAGGCCTACGGGATCCTAGTCGCAAGCCCTGGCGTCGTGGTCATTGACCATGTGATGGTCGAGAACTTCAGCGCAGGCGGCATCTACGTGCCTCCTACCCAGGACACGCCGGGCCCAACGCCGACGATCGGACCTGGCGTCGTGGCGCTTCACGACGGGATTGCGGGCCTCCGTGTCGACACCAATGCGACGGTGACGATCCTCGGTGGCGCGGGCATCGAGCACTCCTCGTTCACTCAGAATGGCTACGGCATCTGGGTGGCCGGGGGCACTGTCAACGTCCGAGGAGCCGCGATCTCCGCGAGCAACCCTGATGTGAGCGAAGTCGACGCGGATCGGAATACCCGGATTGGATTGCGCTTCCAGGGCGCGCTGCCGCCCCTTATAAGCACGGTGTCGGGTCTGCACATCGTCGGCGCTCAGCAATACGGCATTCTGGCGAGCGGTGGCCTGATTTTGCGCGACAGTTTCGTTGGGAACAATCAGATAGGCATCGAAGTCGAAAGCGGGAACTTCGATCTCGGCAACCCCGTTGGCCCGGACTACGGCCGCAACATCTTCATGGGCAACGCTGCCGGAGACATCTGCGGTTCGTCGGTACGGCAGCCCGTGCTCGCTGCCGGCAATATCTTCGGCACCGTCGATTGTGCCTTGAGGGGCAAGCTCGACCCGTCGGTGACGTGTGGAGATACGACGGACGTCAACGTGAGCAACTGCACTTTCTGAGCGCGCGCACTCGCACACGGCCGGGCTCGCGGTTTATCTCTGGATTGAGAGATCGGTCGCGCACGCTCGGGCTACAGTTCTACCGGCTTCCGAAGGTGAACGGCCAGCAGGTTGGTCGATGAGATCGCTCACCGCACAATAGGCCCGAACGAGCCGATTGAGCGAGTCGAAGCCGAGCAGCCTTCGCGTCGCGTCGAGTGCCGCCGACACCGTCGAAGGGGCCATGCCCAGCTTCATGGCGATGACCTTCTGTGGAAGACCGTCGGCGACGAGTGCGAGCACGCCTCGGTGCGTTGGACTGAGCGCGCACCAATCGATCGGCTTTGCCGACTCGCGGCTCATCACCGCCTGGCGCATGCCACCCGCGTCTATCCCGGTCACCGTGCTCCAATGACCCGCCGCGATCTCGCGCCAGATGCGCGCTGCGCCTTGCGGCCCCACTTCGCAACCCTTCGGGGACCTCACGGAGTCAAGAGGTGGGCCGCCAGCCGCGCAACCCCGCAAGCTTCGCGGAGACCAGGCGCCTAACTCGGGTATCGTGGCAAGCCACAATCGGGCACCCAGGCCAAGCTTCCCCAGGGCAGCGGCCATCTGCCTTGCCACCGTGTGAGTCGTGGTCTGGCGCTCGCGAGCGATGATGCAGTTCGAGTGCCCCGCGTGGGCCCAGCGCGCGACCTCGAGCTCTGCTGGTGTGAGGGCCATGAGACGGCCCAAAGAGAAGCTGACAAGCACGACGTGCGCGCCGTCCGATAGAGCGCGCATACGCAAGTTGGCAGGCTGGCCGGGGACCCCCACAGCCTCGTGCATCGCTCACCTCCGATCCTTGAGTGAAGTCGAGCTTGACTGAGCAAGAACGAGGCCGGGTGCGAGACCGCGAAATCCAGGTTCGGCGATGAGCCAACCTGTGCCATCGCGAACCCGCGCGATCAGGGTGTCACCGCGAGAGCGCGGGCAGGGGCGACGAAATCGGGACGACTAGGTGTTGCCGCTGGTTGGCGTTGCCCCCATGAGATCCCTACAGCGGTCACTCTTTGAGATCGGCCGCGCGCCTACGTCGCCTTGAGGGCGTCCTTAGCGATCACCATCCAGTCTTGCTTCGCGTGGCCTCGCGACAGCCACAGATCCATCTCCGTCGCGACGCCTGGCAGCTCGATCAGGCGCGCGCCTGCGTGGTCCGCGCTCTCGAGCATGAGGCGCACATCTTTGCGCGCCATCTCGAGCGTGAAAGACGGGCGTTCGAACTCCGCCTCGAGCATCCTTTTGACGCGCTGTGAAAGTAGAGCGGCCGGATTGAAAAAGTCGAAGAGGCTCGCCGCGTCCGCGGGGGCGACGCCGGCGGACCTGGCGAGGGAGAAAACGTCTGCCACACCGCTCATCATCTCGATGAGAAACAAGTTTCCGAGGAGCTTGAAGACGGCGGCACGCTTGGGGTCGGGCCCGAGGTAGACAAGCTTACCCGTCATTTTTTCGAGCTCCGGCCGAACGAGCTCGAAGCGGTCACGCGGACCCGCCGCGAGCATCACCCCGGTCGCGTCGAGCGCGTTCGGGGGCCCCATGAACACGGGCGTGTGCATGAACGCGATCCTCGCTGCCTCGAACCGGGCGGCGCGCGCCTCGGTCCCGACGGGCGAGGTCGTCGTATGGTCGAGGAGGATGGCGTTGGGGGCAAGCGCCGGGCGCGCCCGCTCGAGCACATCGTCGACAGCCGCGTCGTCCGAGAGCGTGAGGTGCACGCGCGTTGCGCCGCGGACCGCGTCCTCGACTTTGTCGAACGCCTTTGCGCCTTCGGCCTCGAGCGCGCGGCCTTTGTCGGCCGAGCGGTTCCAGACCTGCACCGGCTCGCCGCGACGGAGCATCGCGCGGACGAAGCTCGAGCCGAGAAGACCCAGGCCGAGATATGCGATCATGGAGACCTCCTTCTTTGAAGCGGACGTACCATGAGACGGGTGGTCGGCGCCCGTGCGCTTGACCGCCAACGCAACGCCCCGCCGAAGCCTCAGAACGTGAACGAAACGAGCGGAAGGCTCATGGTGAATATCGGTTGCGTGGTCGGTGGCGGCGGGGGCGCGCTCGGGGGGCCGATAGGCGCGGGGGCCTGCGGGAGGGTTGAGGCAGGCGGCGCGTAGTACTCGACGGCTCGTTTTTCCTCGTCGCTGTGCTTCGCGAGCTTGAGGATCCCCGGGACTACCAGCGCAAGGCCAGCCGCGATTCCCACGACCGCAATGGCCAGGCCGAGGACTACACGTGCATCGTCTTGCGATTGGACAAACGGGTAGCCCGGAGTCGTCAAGATGACGATCGCGCCCGCGACGTCGGAGACACCGAAGATGACGCCGCCAGTGATTACGAGGACCTTCCCCGTGCGCCGGCGCTCCTCGTGCGCGTCCGCCGCCGCGACCACGAGAGGCCCGAGGGCCGCATCGCCTCGAAGGCGCTGGGTTACGGAAGCTGGCGTGTCGTCGGCGATCTCGGCAAAGATGGCCGTTTGCGCCACTGTCGGCGGCGCCGTCGCGGGGGAGTCGGCTGCCGCCGCGCTCGGCCCGAGGCAGAAAAACAATTGTGGAGCGCAGAAGAACCTCACGACGTTTCGTAGGGCAGACATCACATCGCTCAGCCCGCGAGCCGCTTGTTGCCTGAGGCGTCGCCAAGCTGCTGCCCCGTAGCAAGCCGATAAAGCAGCGTGGATGCAGTCCCTGGGCGCACGGACGAGCCGAGCCATGCGAGAGCCCCGTGCAGATCGGCCGGAGCGAAGGCTCGCATCGGAAGATTGCTAAGGAGCCAGGAGGGCGCCGTAAACGCGCCGCGCGTAACGGGCGAAAGCGTCAACCGTGCGGCCCTCGGCATGGACCGGCCACTGCCCTTCCAATAGTCCGCCACGAGACGCCCCTGCTTCGAGTTCGACCCGCCATCGACTCTACAACCGAGTCTCGCCACCGCGCAAGGAGCGAAGATGGCCGCCCCGCCCCTTCTACTGCAGGGCGGCAGAGCATCACTTGGGCATGCACTTGAACGACGCGCCCATTGCTGCTTCCATCCTGTTTGCGAAGGGGGGCTCGATGGTCACTTGGATGCAGATCATCGCCGAGGTGCGGCGGCTCGACGACAAGCAAAAGCGCGGCGAGCATCTCAGCGAAGAAGATGGCTCCGGGCTCGTGGCCATGTTGCTCGACTTTCACAATCAAGCCGTCGCAAACGTGCCCGCGCCTTCGAGGCCCTCGTTGGAATTGACGGGCCAGGACAAGGGATGCTGAGCCACGACGCGGATGGGCTCATCGGCTGCCGAACGGCGTCGGCGGAAGCGCGCGCAGGTACGCCCAGATTGCGTGCATCTCGATGGCATCGAGGTTGCGCCACGCTTCGACGGGCATAAACGCGTCGAGGGGCTTGCCGTCTTTTCGGATGGCCTGGCGCATCAACCTGTCGAAGTCGTCGAACGTCCAGTCGCTCATGCCGGTCGCGTCCGGAGTCAGGTTCAACGGGACGGGGATCGATGGAGGGGCGCCGGGAATGTGCCCGCCGCTGAGGTGCTCGCCGTGACAGCCGATGCAGAGGCGCGTCACGAACGCCCCATACTCCGCGGTGGGCGCGGGCTCTGGGACGAGCTCCCTGTTGGCGTGGTCGATCCGTCGGGCGACGTCGAGCGTGAACTCGTTGCGGCGATCGAGCACCTTGCCTAACGGCTTGACGACGGTGGGCTCATTGGGGCGATCGATCGACGGCACCGTCCGCAAGTACGAAACGATCGCGGCGACGTCGGAATCCGGGAGCCACGCAAAATCCTGCGCTGGCATGAAGCGCACCGAGCGACCATCCCTTTTCAGTCCGTGCTGAATGAGGCGAGCGAGCTCGCCGTCCGAGTAGGCCGCGCCTAGGTTGGCACCCGTGATCTTCGGGCCTGCGAACGTACCGACCGGCCCCATGGCGATGGGCTTGCCGCCTCCGAGGTCGCGCCCGTGGCAAGCCGATACGGCGCACGGCGCTGCCGATTCGACCAGGTGTTTGCCGCGCGCGAGGATCGTGGCGTCGGTCGAGCGAGCGACCGTCGGGACGGGTACGTCGTAGACCTTGTCCATGCTCGCGTCGAACCTCGACGCCTGCACGCCCCCATATGCAGCCCCGCTGAGCACAAGAGCGCCAACGACCACCCCCGCGAGCCTCAGAGCGCGTTTGAGGATTGGATTCATGGCCCACCCACCAGGCGGGCGAGCTCACCGGAAACGTCGGCGTCGACGAGCGCCTGATAACCGCCCACGGCCGTGTCTGCGACGAAGACGACCGGGAGCTCGTCGTTTTCGCACCGGGCCTTGAGCATGACGAAATTGAGCGCGGCCTCGTCACCCGCTACGTCGAGGCCCTTCCAAGCGATGCCCTTGGCGTCGAGAAGCTCTCCGATTCGTGCGAGCTCGCGAACGTTGCGATCCTTCTCGAAGTAGACCAGCACCGGCGCGGCCATGCTCGGTGCCCTCTTTGGCACGACCCCCGCGGCCCGCAGCCGAGCGAGACGCACACCCGCTTCCGATCGCCTCGTGAGCTCGTCGTGCGGCGCCAGAAACGTCCCCAGCGTGACGTTGAGATCACGTGCGACCTCCTTCGGAATCCGGACGACTGCGAAGGAGTCACCGCGCGATGTCGTGATGGCGCGAAACAAGGCGTCACGGAGTCGGAAGAGCATCCCATAATGTGGTGGCAGACCCACCCGACCTCCGTCAAGTGCCGAACGCCGCTTGGCGCGCTCACAACTGAGGTGGTGGTCTGGCGCACGCGGGTCGGCCGCCCTTCCGCCGCGCCAAAAGGTGCCGACGGCAATGGCCCGGTCGTTGCGCGGAGAGTATGCGACGTGGAAAACTTCGGCGAGCCGCCACAGGCACACGATCCATAGCCTGACCGATAGGGGGCGCGTGCTTCGCCAGCCTCGACGTGGCAGCGACGCTCGCGCTCTTCCAAAGGACTCCCCCATGCATGGTAGGTCTTCGCTCCGGACAGTCGCTTCTGTAGCCTTCGTCGCTGTGGCCTGCGGTGGCGGCAACCCCGAAACACCGGTTGCAGGCAGTGGAAACGCAGGCGCGGGCTCAGGTCGCGCAACCGACCGCGGCGCCAGCGGGTCCTCGGCGAGCAGCGGCGGCGGTGTCAGCCGGTCCTCGGCGAGCAGCGGCGGCGGCGCCAGCGGGTCCTCGGCGAGCAGTGGCAGCGGCGCCGCAGCAGGTGGCACGGCCGACGGCGGAAGCGAAGCGAATGGCAGCGGCTCGGCCTTCGCTGCCCCAGGCAGCTCGGTCTTGGACGGCGGCGCCTTGTGGTCGCCAGGGACAGCGGTGCCTATTCACTTCCATTGGATGATCGGGGGCTTCACCACCGCCGATATTCTGCCCGACCAGCAGGGGCAGGTCGTCTACGACATCGACGGAGAGGGCGCGACGCCGAGCGACGTGGCCACGATTCACGCGAAAGGTGCGATCGCCGTGTGCTACGTCGACGTCGGGACGCTCGAAAAAGGTCGTTCCGATTACGCGGAGTTTCCGACCTCCGTCGTAGGTCCGGCCGTGCAGGGTTGGCCAGGTGAGAATTGGCTGCTCGTCACAGCGACCAACCAGAGCGCAATCTTGTCGCTAATGCACGCGCGGTTCGTCAGCTGGTGCCAAGCCAAGGGCTTCGACGCGATCGAGCCGGACAATCTCGACGGCTGGACCAACATCCCTCAAGTGACGGAAGCGGACAACCTAGCCTACGATCTGGCCATCGGAAGTCTCGCTCACATGTTGCAGCTTTCCATCGGTTTGAAGAACGTAATGACTGATCTCGAGCCGAGCCAATACCCAACCTTTCTCGCGACCTTCGACTGGGCGCTCAATGAGCAATGCTACGAGTATCAAGACTGCGATGCGTACACGGCGGCCGGCAGCTTTATTCCTCAGGGAAAGGCAGTCTGGGACGTCGAGTACAATGTGTCGCCTGATTGCACACAGGCGAATGAAACGCACCTCAACGCTCAACGGACCGATCTAGACTTAGTGGGGACGACGTCCAGCGGTTACCAGTACAGCCCCTGCGTCCCCGACGCTCAGACGACGTGGTAGTTAGCCGAAGCCGCTGCGCCCGTGCTCTCAGGCGTACAGTTGGCGCGAAGATGGCAAGGAGCAGGCTGGTGGAGGGGTACACCGGCGGCCCCGCCCTTCTTCCCGGAGATGAGCCAGATCGGGTTCGCGGCGAACGACATCTATCGGGTCGATTTGTCTGCCGCTAGGTGTCCCTGACTCCCGCGGGGCAACCGCGTTACAATTCGTGACGACATGCAAATTCGCGTCGTGCCAGCGGGGCGCTCCGACCACGAAGCGCTGCGAAACTTGTTCCAGCTCTATGCCTACGACTTCAGCGAGGTCCTCCGCACAGAGGTCGACGAGACTGGCCGCTTCAGGCAAGGCCCGCTGGACCCATACTGGACCGATTCGTGGCGGTTTCCGTTCATGCTTCGGAGCGATGAGCACTTGGCGGGCTTCGCCCTGGTGGACCGCAAGAGCAAGCTCTCGGGCGCCGAAGACGTTTGGGACATGGCCGAGTTCTTCGTTCTTCGGAAGTATCGTCGTGCGGGCCTGGGCACGCGAGCGGCGCACCTCATCTTCGCGCTGCACGCGGGGCGGTGGGAGGTGCGTCAGCGCCACGCCAACGCTACCGCAACATCGTTCTGGCGAAGTGCCATCTCTGACTACACGGGCCGCTGTTTCAGCGAGGAGCTTTGCGAAAACGACCGGTGGCGCGGCCCCGTCCAGCGGTTTACGAGCGGAGGCCGGGCGCCATCGGTGGTCCCCCCCTGATCTGTGCGTTCGACGCCGTTATTGGAGCGGCGGCTCGACCGCGAGCTGATGCTCGTCCGCGTAGCGGCTTGCACGCCGTAGAACTTGAAGGTTGTCTCGAACAGTATCGGCCATGAGCGTCACCGCGAAGTTGCCACCCTCGGGCTTCACGTCGATGTTGACCCACGAGTTCGGCAGCCAATACGGGTCACTCGGAACGGCCGAGCCGCTGACCTGGCCGAGAAGCACCGCAGCGCTGTGGCACTCGAGGATTCGATCCATCTGGTCCGTCGACATACCCGTCGGAGGCCGTACTAGAAGCTTGGCCCCATTCACACGCTCTTCGCCGTTGTTGGTCGTGAGAACGTGCGAATAAATCGGGTCGATGCGAAGAACCGTCGTCGAACGCAAGAGCTCGAGGCCGTCTTGAGTGCCTGCGCAGCGGTCGAGCTTCTCGAGACCGGCGGCACGCGCAGTCGGCAGGGGGGCCGATGTACACGCAGGTGAGATAGCTAGCACGCCAAGGGCGAGAAGACCATGAACGATATTCCTTTGCATGATGCACCTCATGTTCGACGCAATTGAGAAGCAAGAACCGTGACAGAGCTAGCTAACGTCTTGTGAAGATTAAGAAAACAGGGGAAACGCTCGTGTATATGAGAAGATCGAGTGAAATATAGGCGCACCGCACAGGAAACGTAGCGGAAATAATTGGGACCGCAAGACTCGATCGCCCGCGTGAAGCGGGACCGATCGCCCCTATGCGATCGGTCATCAGAACGGCTCAAAAGCCCACCCGTGCAAGTCGGATTCGCGGCAAAGAGCGACCGCACCAAACGCCCACGCTGCGAATTCGGTCGATTGGAGCCACGTCGATGCGACCGCTGGGAGCAGAACTATTTCCTGTATGTTTCGTAGTCATTTCGTAATAGTAATGGGCAGTTATCGACATGGATTCATTTGGACCTTCCGGCCCGTTTTTAGGTCGCGTTTAGATCCCGAGGGCTATGTTGCAATGCGATGGGTCGAACAGCTACTTGGATGGGTCTCTGGTGCGCGCCCGTGGCTATGATCGTGGCAATGGCGGGCGAGCAGTCGGCGCAGGCGAAAGACCCGGAGTCGAACGGTCGCATCGTTCGCGAGGCGCCGCGACCGTCTGACCTCCGGGGCTCAATCTTTGACTCGCCCATCTTCTTCGACGAACGGGCCAAAGGCTCGGACGCGACTGCGGGAGGGGCGGAGCATCTCGAGCGGGGCAACGAATCAACAAAAGCAGACGGGTGGCTCGTGAGACTTACGCGAGTTTGCCGCATGTCCCCGCGGCCCGTTGCCGGCGCCCATCCTCCGTTGCACGCGTGCGGGCTGTTTCTCGCCTTTCTGGATGGCCACGCCGTAAGTCCTCCATTGCTGCTACCGAGCTTGGCACGCAGCGCGACCGGCTTTGCCTCACCCCGAAACGAGAGTTAGGGCTCGGGCGCGATTCGGGCGGGTCACCGATTGGCGGCGCGACGGGCCACCTTGCTATTGACGGAACCACTCGAGTAGCGCTCTTCTTCCCGCAAAGAGGAGATGCAGACATGGCGACAGCGAAGAAGTCGAAACCGCTCTCGAAGAGCGCAGTCCTGGAAGCGGTGACCAAGGCGCATGGCGACGAGATCCCGCGAAAGCACGTCAAGCAGGTCGTCGAGGCGCTCGTCGCCCTGGGCCACAAAGAGCTCAAGAAGGCCGGCGTCTTCGTGCTGCACGGGTTTGCCAAGTTCGTCGTCGTCAAGAAGCCCGCGCGCCCTGCACGGGAAGGCATCAATCCGTTCACCAAAGAAAAGCAGAAGTTTGCGGCCAAACCCGCGAGCAAGGGTGTGCGAGCGAGGCCGGTCAAAGCGATCAAGGACGCGGTGGTTTGAGCGGGCGCTCGGGAACATCAAGCCGGGGCCACTCGAACCTGCGTGCCACGCGGACACGCTACCGTTCAGGTATCGACGGAGTCTCTCTCTTAGCGTCGGATACCGCCGATAGTCCGTCCCGAGCCTGAATCAGGTCGGGCTGAATGCCGAGCGCCAGGCGATAGTGCTTTTCGGCTTCGTCCAAGTGGCCAAGCTCCAAGAGGGCGTTGGCCAAGTCGGTGTGCGCAACTGCATCGTTGGGCATGAGCCTGAGGGCCACTTGCTCTTGGGTAATTCCCGCGGCGAGCTCTCCGCGCCTTGCGAGCAACGCGCCGAGATTGACGTGCGCTTGCACGAAGTTCGGGTCGTTGCTTAGGGCCGTCTCGTAGTTGGTCGCGGCCGCAGAGGCCTGTCCTTGACGCTCAAGGGAGACGGCGAGGTTGTAATAGGCGGTAGCGCGAGAATTCCCGCCTGTGCCGAGGTTCCACCCCACCGCCAGGGCGGTGGCGCCGATGACGAGGCCATAACCATAGATGGCAAGCGAGCGATGGTGCCTCTCGCGGACGAGGCGCGCGAGCTCTCCGATACCCGCGGCAGCAAAGACCGCCAGAACGGGAACCATCGGATAGCGATAGCGTGCGCAAACAAGGAAAAGCGCCGTGCTAACCGCAATACCGAGGACGACGAAATACAGAACCGACAACCGCCGCCTGTCGGGCCAGGTGGCGACGATTCCAGCGGCGGCAAGCGGACATATGGTCCCAAAGAAGAAAACTCGCCCGAACGACGCGAGCACCACCGACGCGTCTTCGTAAACCACGGGCTCGTCGGAATCCGGAATCTCGCGAGCATTCCAGACGAGAAGCCATTTACGCGCGAGCAGCTTGAGCCAATCTCCCGGATGTTCGCTTATCCAGCCCCAAGCACGCGATGTCCAGTACTTCGACACCTCACGGGGGCTGGGCGGATGCCCGAGCGCCTCCTGAGCTATCTGGAAAGCGTCTTCGCGCTCGAGCGGATAGTCGGCACGCCCCCAACGCAAGGGGTCATACGTTCCGTCCGCAAGCGCGTTGTTGCCTATGTAAAAGTTGGCTCCCGACTGAGAAGTCGTAACGAAGACCTCACCCCCGACCGCAAAGTTTCGCGCCGCTACCGGCCCGAGCACGAGCGCCAAGCCCACGAAGAACAGGGCGGCCCGGACGACGAGCGCGCGATCGACCCTGCCGGCCCAGAACCGACACCCCATCCAGGTGGCGAGGACAGGAATGAGAAGAAGGGCGTTTTCGCGAGTCAGCGCCAGGGCTCCGAGAACGATCCCCGCTCCAAACGCGGGCCAGCGCTCCTTTCTCTTTTGTTCCACTTTGCCGAGGAAAAAGAGCAGAGCGGTCATGAAGAACACGTCGAGGCTCGCCTTGTGGACCAATCCATCGAAAAAAATGGCAGGCGCATAGGCCGCCAGAAGCAGGCCCGCTGTCACGGAAACGGCGCGCGAGAAGAACGGTCGCGCGGCAAGGGCGAGCAGGACGCACGCCGCCGATCCGAGCACGGCCTGGACGAGGCGCACGCCCCACAAACTGTGGCCGAATACACTGTAAACAATGGCGAGGAAATACGGATAGAGGGGAGCCTGATAAAAGACCTCTTTTCCTACCCAATCCTTCTGAATATCGAGCGCCCAGCGGTCATAGGTGACGCTGTCTCCCACGGGGTAATTGAAGAATGCCGTGTGGCTGACTTCGTAAAGATACGCCAGCCGGATCGAGAGAGCGAAAACGAAAATCCCCGCAAGGGCCACGACCGGTCGACCGGTGGACACCCTCTCGGCAAGCGCTGGCAGGCGGGAGAGCAGCGCCGAGCGAGTTTGGCGGGCGCCAGTGCCGTTTGGGCGGGGAGTACCGGAGGTTCGCTCGGGGAAGCCTTCAGCTCGAGGGGTCGGCACGGACCTTCTCGGTCGATGAGTGGGCCGGTGCCGTCGCGCTGGCGACCAACCTCCGGAGACCCTCGTTCGTATGTCGCAATTGCAATTCGGGCTTTTTGTCGCCGTGCGAGAGCCGCTCCGCGAGGACGTCCACTTCACGTGTGCCCCGCTCGAGCAACGTCGCAACGTCGAAGCCTGGGTCGACCGAGTGCAGCGCCAAATCCTGCTCCTTCAATCCGCGGTAACGCAGCCCGACACTGGTCCAGAAATAGATCCACAGATGCAGATGCAGGCTCAAGTCGCGTCCCCGGCGGGAAAGCCGCTCAGTGAGTAGCCACCCGGCGGCCACTGCCAGCGCGCGCGTCGGCCTACGTAGGAGATACGCGCTACGGAGCCAAAGAGTGCGACGCGTGGATCGATTCGCGAGCTGGAGCCGAAGAAAACGAGTCAAAGGCCGGCGCGGGCCGCCTCCGTGACCACCATTCGCGACGAAGCTCTCGCTCTCGATCAACGAGGTGACGTGATTTCGAAAGCGCGCCCACTGGGTGCGCGTGCTCGTGAGGTCCTTGATGAAGCCGACGAACCCGCGAGCGAGAAATCGCTCGTCGAGCAGGTAGCGGATGTTTGTCGCGATTTTGCGCCGCGAAGTGGCGTCAGCCTCGGGCTCGACCAAACGACGCGTCCGCTTCATACGGTCCCACAAGGGAGTGCCGGGCATCGCCATCAAGAACGATGGATCGCCCCCGACAAGGCCCGTTTCGACGATGAAGTCGCGCGTAGCTGCAAAGAGGTCAGGGCCGTCGGAATCGAACCCGAAGATGAAGCCTGGCGTAACGATGAACCCAAAGGACTGGATCGTAAGAACTGCCGGCTTGAGCGCCACACGGTTCTGCACTTTCGCCGTCTCGAGCAATGCGTTGTGATTGACCGATTCGATGCCGATATGCAGAACCGAGAAACCGGCTCTTCGCATCTTCGTCATGAGGTCCGCTAACTTGGCGATGTTGATCGTTGCCCAGGTGAAGATGGATATCGTTGCCCCGGTGTTTTCCTGCCATGCCAAAATGGCGTCCACGCAGGCGCGCGCCCAGGCGATGTCGCCAATGAAATTGTCACATACGAAGACGAACTGTGTGACGCCCGCGGCAAAATACTCACCGAGCTCGTGAACGATGAGGCCGGGCTCCTTGTTGTTCGATTCGTTGTTGCCGGGCAGAACACGCACGTCGCAAAACTCGCAAAGAAACGGGCACCCGCGCGAGACTTCAATCGTTGCGCCGTAGTATCCGCCGCCGCTAGCTCGATAAAGGTCGAAGCGTATCGGCTGGGCGCGGCGGAGCTGAAACCGATCCCCGCGAATCACCTGGGGCAAAGATCCCTGCGTGCCTTGCTCGAAGTGCCGCAAGAAAAGAGGCAGTGTTTCTTCGCCGTCGAGAACGAAAAGGTGCTCGAAGAAATCGACGAGCCCGAGCTTGCCCTCCTGCTGGAGCGACCACGTGATCGGCCCGCCGAGGATGAAGGTCGCCAGTGGGTATTTGTATTTGAGCTGCGCGTGGATGGATCGGATCGACTCGAGGTCCTGATTTGTGCCGGAAAACGCAAAGACCTGCGAAGGGCCGATGGTGCTTGGGTCCCGTTGTAAACAGTCGACGATCGACGACACCCATGGAGCGGGGACATGAGCCGACAGTGTATAAGCCCAAAGCGGCCCAAAGAGCGCTCCGTCGCTCTGGTCGCGCTGAAGGAGGGGCGCGTGCACGAAGGTGATCGTGAGGTGAGGCATCGAAGCTCGTGAAATCGGGCGCTTTGGCCGGTGTGAAGGTGATCCTACTTCCACAGGGTGCGCCGAACCAAGTCGCCACGCTCGGCGAAAGCGCGCGGGGTCCTCGGAGGCGGATGCCGAGAGTCCGCTGCGGCGCGTATTTTCCGCCAAGAGGGAGGCCGTCCCACAGCGCTAGACATTCTCGCTTTCCGGCGGGTGCGAATCTCCGCAAGTCAGATGATAGGGTGTCACCGAGGGCGCTCGTGACAAGCGGATTGCATAGGACAACCGAGGTGCTCGCTTCGTCTTCGGCTCAGGTGCCGCCGGCCGGGCAGGTCGCGGTCGCGTGCGCTGCACCCCGGCGAAAGCTCACGATCGTGATTCCCTGTTTCAACGAGCGCGACACGGTCCTCGACGTCATCGAACGGGTCAAGAGCGTCCCGGTCGACAAGTTCATTGTGGTCGTCGACAACGCTTCGACGGACGGAACGCGCGAGCTTCTGCGCTCGGTTTGCACGAATGAGCGCGAATCAGCTACGCCGGGCGTCGCTCGCGACGCCGACACGTTTCCGGGCCAGTCCATGCTCGACGGCGACGGCTTTACTGTCGTCCTTCAACCGAAGAATCTGAGAAAGGGGACCTCGATCAAGGCGGGTCTGGCGCTTGCGAACAGCGAGTACCTGATATGCCAGGACGCCGACTTGGAATACGATCCGCGCGACATTCTGCGCCTCCTCGAGCACGCCGACAATACGGGAGTCTCGGCCGTTTTCGGGTCAAGGCTGAAGGAGCCCTCCCGACTCCGGTTCGACCTCTTTCATCTCGGTCGCGTGGCGCTCACAAAGCTCTTCTGTGGCCTCTACGGCTACTCGATCACCGACGTGGCGACTTGTTACAAGCTGATGAGGACCGACGTCGCACGGAGTCTGGACATGCAGTCGGCCGGGTTCGATCTCGACTTCGAGATACCGGCGAAGCTCGCCCGATTGAAGCACTCTGTCGCAGAGCTGCCCGTCAGCTACACGCCTCGAGGCTCTTCCGGGGGGAAAAAACTTCGTTGGCGAGATGGCTTCGGAGCGGCCTGGACCCTTGTAAGGTTGCGGGTTTCGCGGCCTCGCGTCGCGCCGTCGATGTAGCGTGGGCGATCCATGCATCCGGACGCCGAGGAGATCGTGCAACGTCTCGGGCTCTTCCCGCACCCGGAGGGGGGCTTCTATCGGGAGACGTGGCGTTCCTCGCTAACGCTGGGAGGATTGCCGCACGGGACCGTGCGCTCCGCCAGCACCGCGATCTACTTCCTCCTTCCCGCCAGGGTCTTCAGCGCATTCCACCGCGTCGATAGCGACGAAGTCTGGCATCACTACGGCGGCGATCCGCTCGACCTGCACGAGCTCGACGACGCAGGTAGGCACTCGGTCGTCGTGCTCGGTCGCGATCTCGGCCGGGGAGAGCGCCCGCAACACGTCGTCCCCGCAGGGAGATGGCAGGCGGCCTTGCCTCGCGGTGCTCGATACACACTCTGCGGTTGCACTGTGGCTCCGGGCTTCGACTTTCGCGACTTCGAGATGCCGTCGCGCGACGAGATGCTCCGCATGTTCCCGCAGCAAGCGGAGCTCGTCGCGCGCATGTCACGTCCCTGACGTGGGGTGTCTGCGGGTCGCGGACGTTCGTGATTGAAGTCCGGCGTCGTGGCCTGGCGATTCGAAGGTGCGGAGGCGTCGCCCCTCTCGCAGAACCTCAGAGGACCGCTGGAAGCTTTGTCAGGAAGTTCCACATGAGCGGGTCGCCCTTAACGCTGCCCGGCGAATAGTTGACGTTGTTGTAGCTGCTGTCGTTGTGACCCGCGCCGGGGAGAGGGCACCAGACGACCGGATACGCAGCGGGACATCCCGTGTACTGGACGCATGCCGGATAATTGGGGTCATACGTAGCCGTGGCTGTTCCAACGCACCCGTTTCGGCTCAAGATGTCGTCGCGACCGGGGGCCGAGCCAAAGCTGTCGAGAGACTGGATCGTACCGTTGACGTCCTGCACGCTCATGTTGGCAGGGGCATAGGGCATACCCATGACCAACGGTCCGATCGGGTTGGTGCTGTCGAGCTCACCCGCGACCATAAGCGCTGCGATCGGGCCCGTGCACGCAGGACGGTTGTTCCGCATTCCGCCTTCTTCGGTCACGATACCGCGAAGTACGTCCGCCATTGCGCAGCCGCCCGTGAAGGCCTCCCATCCGCCGCTGCTGTAGCCGCCCAGATAGACATGCGCGAGATCGACACAAAACTTCGCTTCGACCGCGGCCAACGCCGCGCGCAGGTACGGCACTTCGGGGCTGTTCACGCACAGAGGCTCGTTCTGCACGCTGCCGGAGCAGGCCGTGCCGCCGTCGGCGAAGCAACCGTTGATGTAGGAGAGGCCCACCTCAATGGCACCGGTTTCGTTGAGACCGAAGCCGTTTCCGTTGTTCACCGGACCACCCCCGCACCCCCCACCACCGAGAACGACCGGGTACGCAGAATTGGGGTCGTAGTTGTCAGGAAGCTGGAGCGCGAAATTGCGATGGACGAACGTGTAGCCACCGTTGTTCTGGGCGGCGACGCCTCCGGGCACGAACGCTGGTGCCACGCATTCTTGAGTTATCGTCGTGCCACACGCGGGGATGTCGATATCGTGGATCGTGAAATTGTTCGAACTGTCGCCGCCCGGGGACATCCCGCAGCCGACGCTCTTGCCGGTCGGAAACCCAGCGTCTCCAGAATAGCCCGCAGCGCTGCCACTTGGGCCGCCGCTGCTCGCGCCTGTAGTGACTGTTCCGCTGCTCGCGCCGATTGCCGCCGCTCCGCTGTTTGCGCCGGCGTTCCCTGAGGTCGCGCTGGAGCCGCTCGTTACGACCGTCCCGGAGCCGCCGCCCCCGCCACTCGTGCTTCCGGAGCCGCCGACGCTCCCTGAACCGGAACCACCGCCCAATGCGCTCCCCGACCCGTCGCCACCACTCGTAGCGCTCGATCCGCTCGCAGTCCCGGACGCGCCACTGGAGAACCCGCTGCTGACTTGATAGGCACCCGTGCCGTTACTCGGTGTGCTGCACGCTGCCGCAATGAGGAGAGCCGCCCATGGTGTGGCCCGAACCCAGGATTCTGTCATGTGACCGTTTTTCTCGGCGACTACGAACCGACTTTGACGCCCGGCAAGTTGCCGTGGAAGAAACGCGGGTCGGCGATGCTCGGTGCGACGGTCTGAATGTCGAGGCCGAAGCTGTCGAAGATCGAGCCCATGAGATCGTTGTTCGAGAGGTCCGGACTGCCGACCTTTCCCTGGTCTTGCTGCGCCGTCTGGACACCGCCGCCCGCGCCGGTCTTGGTGTACCAATCGTTCGAGAGGGGGTCGACGCCGACGCCGAGCGGCGTGTAGACGTCGTTGAACCGAATGAGCTGGCCGGTCTTGAAGTAACCGCCGTTGCTCCCGGCCAGCGCGAAGTACGCGTTGTCGCTGATGTGCGCCGACCCGTCCGACAGGCAGCTCGTGTACATGAGAAGCGAGTTGTCGAGCACGGTCGTGCCCGGCATCCCGGACTCCTGAATCCCGTCGAGCTGAGTGATCATGTAGTTGAACTGCGACGCGTACCACCCGTCGACAATCAAGAGATTCGGGTCGCGCTCGTGCGACATGTTGTGGTGCCCAACGCCGTTCAGATTGCACTGCGACGGAGGCAAAGTGAGCCAAGGGAAGCTCAAGTTGTCTTCGCTGTGGGTCCACTGGAAGGTCACGATGTTCGTCAGACCGCAGGCGACCGCCTGGATCATGATGTCCATCAGCATCTTGCCCGACACGGGCGTCATGCCGGGCACCTCGGTCCAGTTGAGCGTCGCGGTGGCGTCGGTGATGTTCACGCCTGCAGGAGCCGCGGGGGCCGAAGGCGTGGAGCAGCTGAGCACGAACACGGACGTCAGCTGAGTCTCGATGTCGCGGACGGCCGACTGGTGCTGCTGAAGCAGCTGCCAGTCGGCCGAGCTCAGCTTCGTCTGCAATCGCATGAAGTCGGCCTGAACCGCGTCGAGCACGCTCTTGTCGGCCAGCTGCTGTGGGGTAGGACCCGAGGTCGCGGTCCCCGTGCTCGGCGCGCCGAACACGGTATTGAAAAGGACGAACGGGTCGCTCACCGGAACGATGGGCGAAATCGGAGCCGTGTAGCTCATCTCCTTGTCGACCTGACGGTCGTCGTACCCGTACAGATCGTTGGTCCCCATCACCGCGAGCTGCAGCGAGGGGAACTTGACCTTGCCCTTGAACAGCGTGTTGGCCAGCACTTGATCGATCGAGATGCCGTTGCCCAAACCGGCATTGCCGAAGTTGTTGTCGCCGCCCTTGAGGACCTGGCCCGTCAAAAGCGAGCCCATGCCCTTTTGGTGGCCGCCGGGATGCGGGATGCCGTCGACGCTCGAGGACTTGACCGTCGTCCCGTTGATCGTGAGGCTCGGCGCCGTCGGGTCATTGTACACCGGCCGCCCGGCAATCATCGACAACCGATCGAGGATGAGCAGCTTGCTCGCGCTCGTGGAAAGAGGGGGCGCCACCGCACCCGCCGTCGACGCGACGGTTCTTCCCCAGATCGTCGTGTCGCTCTGTAGGGCCGCCAAACCCGCGCCTGTCGTGATGTCGGTGATAAACGGCGCCGTCGTGCCCGCCGTCGCCGGATCGATGGGCACGCGCCACGAGGAGTAAAGCTGACCGTTGGGCGTGTACATCACGATAAAGCGCTTCTTTGGGACCGAAGCCACCGCCTGCGCCTTCGCGTAGAGCGTATCCAGCCCAGTGAGCAGCGGGACAGCGCCCGCCGAAACACCAAGGTCGCGGAGAAAACGCCTTCGGGTCATCGTCGGCTTGCCCATGTTGTTCCTCATTGTGCGTTCATCCGTTCGAGAAAGACGTCCGTCTGTGTCAGCCCGACAAGCCCTTGTAGAGAAAATACGGAGACTGAAGGATCTCCTCGAGTACCGCAGCGACGCCGCGCGAAAACCCTGCCCCTTGCGTCACGGCCACCGCCTTGTACACGCCGGTTAGTCCTGCAAGGGTGGGTGCGTCGACTGTCGTTTGACGGAACGCCAAGGGAGCAAATTCAGCGATGAAAGCCGTTGCACAAGCCGCCCCCACGCTGCCGCTGTCTCCAGTCGGAGCAGCGCACCTGGCATCCTCGAGTAGGGTGGCAAGCCTGGCCGAAGACGTTACCGTTGTAGCGATTGCAACGGCCGACGCATGATAGGCTTGCGCCATCGCGTCCGCAGACGCAACGTCCGCCGCTAGGCCGCCTGCCGTCGAGTTGCTGGTAAGTGCGACGGATTGTGTGCTCGGCGAAACGCCCAAAAGGACATTTACGCTGTCCGCGTATTCCGCTGCGGTTAGCTTTGTGATCGGCTGATTGCCCGCCGTGCCTGGGTTCGATCCGCCCGCCGTGCCGTTCTCTTGCCCGAGACTCCCCCCGCCGCAGCCGGCAAGCACTAGCGCGAACGCAGCGGACCAGGTTGAACGTGCTTTCATCGGTTTTCTCCCATTCGAGCGTCACGCGCCACGGTCGGATACGACGGGTGCATTATAAGGAGTCACCGAACGCGTCCCGATCTGCTCACTTTTCTTTCCGTCTGGCCGACAATAGTTTGACCGATGTGTGACGATGTCGTCCGGCAACGCGCGTGCCCGCCTCGGGCTCGAACCTCGACCAAGGGCTTGCCGCGGCCAAATCGTGAACGAGAGCTATCGATCGGCATCGGCCCCGGCCGCGCTGAGTGATCGGGCAAAGCCCGAGCGTCCACCTACCATGGCCACCCAGCGGTGAACGCTGTGTCCCCGGACGACGCGGGGAGGGGTCCGTGAAGGAGCAAGCCCCTTCGAGGAAGCCAGCGGCGCAATTCACCTCGTTCGCGTCGAGACGGCGCGCGAAAGCCAAGAGGCAAAGATGATACGGTTGCGCCTTCAGGGCCGCGAAAAGGGTCGCGGCGGTATGGCTCTCGCGGGTTTCGTCGTCTTCGTGTCTGCCTGCGACAGTGGCGCAGGCCGTTCGTCGCGGTCCGGCGCCAACAGCGGAGCGGCCAGCGGTGCGGCAGGCATGACGCCATCAAGCGGGATCGGAAGCGGCATGCTGCCGCCAAGCACCAGCGGGTCCACGATGCCCGCCAGCTCAGGCCTGCCGGGCTCGGGCTCTGCCGGATCGGGGTCTGTAGCGGCGGGCACTGGCAATGACGGTGGCTCGCCCAGCTCCGACTCCGCGGTCTCCGCCGATGGTTATGACGGACTCGGTACAGCCGCGATGTCCGGCAACGCCAGTGACTCGGGCGCGGGCCGACTCGACGGAGCCTTAGGGCCCGATGGCGCCTACAGCTATGGCGGCGTCGGAGCGACCACCCCATTCACAAGCTACGAGGCGGAGGCAGGAGTGCTCGGAGGGGGCGCGACCGTCTCCTCTCTGACTTCGCCGCCGACAACGCAGTACTCGAGCCCCGAGCTTGAGGCGTCGGGCCACGCGTACGTCCGACTTGGTGCCACCGGTCAATACGTCCAGTGGGCGAATGCCACTGGCGGCAACGTTACCGCCATTAACGTTCGCTACTCAATTCCCGATGCGCCTGCCGGCGGAGGGATCGTGGCCACCTTGAATCTGTACGTTAATGGACAGTTCAGGCAGGTCCTCACCGTGAACTCGAAGCAAACGTGGATCTACGAGGGAAACAACAACTATAACGACAACGACCAGGACCCCGCGGACGGTGACCCACGCGTCTTTTTCGACGAGGTGCATACGTTTCTTACGGGTGCGGTTGTCGCTCCGGGAGATATCATTGGCCTCCGCAAGGACGCGACGAATACCGCAGACTACTACGATATCGACGTCGTGGATTTGGAGGCTCCCGCGCCGCCTCTCACACAGCCGGACGGCTCGCTCTCAATCGCGAGCTACGGGGCCGTGGCCGACAGTCCGAGCATGAACAGCACCGGCGCCATCCAAAATTGCATCGACGCGGCACAGTCCTCGGGAAAATCCGTGTGGATACCCCAAGGCACTTTCTATCTGAACGGGACAACCGGCTTGTCGGCCGCTGGCATCATCATCGAGGGCGCGGGAATGTGGTACAGTACCATCTACCGCAACGTGCCGCTTCCGAACTCGGTTGGGCTCGCCGCGACGTTCAGCGTCACTTCCTGCACCGTGCGAAACTTCGCGACCGACTCGAATGCCATCAGTCGGGCAAGCGTCGATGGGGCCGGCGGCGCCATGGACACGACAGGCGCCAATTGGATGGCGGATGGCATATGGACTCAACATACGGAGTCTGGCTTCTGGGCTTCCGGAACGGGCGGGACGGTGCAGAATTGCCGACTTACCGCGATCTGGGCAGATGGTTGCAATCTCAACAACGTCAGCCTGACCGGGACGCAAGGGAGTAATTTGACAGCGAGAAACAACTTCGTTCGAGGGACCGGTGACGACGCCATCGCGATTAACTCCGTCGATTACAACGGGAATCAGCACTACACACCGATGGCGGACGTCACGGTGGAAAACAACACTTCGATCGCCCCGTGGGGGGGCAAGGGCGTAGCGATCTACGGCGGAAGCGGTCACATCGTTCGCAACAACTACATGAGCGATACCGCGCGCTATATCGGTCTTGGCATCGGCAAGTTCGGCGTCAACGGCTCGGATCTCACTTCCGGCACCGTCACGGGCAACGTCGTCGTGCGAGGTGGCGGCAATGCGTATGTGCAGAACCAGCCCGCTCTGCATATCGGCAATGGCGGCGATGGCCAGGGGGTTGGAATCGTAGAAAACGTGCACGTCACCGGTAACACTGTGGTCGATGCGCTGTACAATGGCGTGGGTTTCTCAACGAGCGCGGGCATCGTCTTCGAGAACAATACCGTCGATGCGCCTGGGCTGAACGGGATCGTAATCTCACCCCCGTTCTATCCAGCGCCCACCGGGTCTGCGACCATCAGCGACAATACGGTCACCGCACTCCGCGCCGGGACCTCGGCATTTGAGAATCTCTCCGCCGGCTTCATGGCCACGCTGGCCGGAAATAATTGGTAGTCGATTCGGTCAGAGCAACAGCCTCGCTATCGGAGTCCCCTCATCCGTGAGGGAGAGGGGGCGTCCTGTGGGAGTCATCTCGGTGTGTCCGGGATCGAGGCCGAGCTGGAGCGCCATCGTCGCGAGAAGATCCGGAACGCTCGTGGGCCGGCCCACCACGCTCGCCCCGTCTTCGTCTGTCTCGCCGTGGACGATTCCTCCGCGCACGCCACCGCCGGCGAGGACGGCGCTCCAAGCTTGCGGCCAGTGATCTCGGCCGTCGGTCGCGTTGATGTGCGGTGTCCGACCGAACTCGCCCATGCAGGCGACCAGGGTGGTCGCCAGCGTGCCGCGCCCGCTCAAGTCGTCGAGTAGGGCGGCGAAGGCAGGATCGAGCACCGACATCAGTTGTTTGTTTCGCTCGAATCCGTCTCGATGGGTATCCCAGCCATCGAGCACGACCTCCACGAACTTGACACCCCGCTCGACGAGACGGCGCGCGACAAGACATCCACGCCCGAAGTCCGTATCTCCGTAAGAGGCTCTCGTGGTCTGTCCCTCGCCGGCGATGTCGAACGCGTCCAGCTTTGGCGCGCGCATGAGCCGTACGGCCTTGGCGTACACTTGACGCCGCTCGCGAATCTTTGGGTCCCCCGTGTCCCCGGCGAAACGAGTTTCGATCGCATCGAGCGCGGCGTTGCGTCGCTCGAATCGCTCTGGGTCGACTCCCCGTGGCAGGCCGACATCCGCCGGGGGTGCGCCCGCCTTGCTGAGCACGAACGGTCCACTTTGCACGCCGAGAAAGCCAGCACCAAAGCTTGGTCCACCGATGCTCACGAACGCGGGGAGGTCGGCGGTTTTGTCACCGAGGATCGCGCAGCTCCATCCGCCGAGCGACGGGTGCACGACCGTGGGTGTCGGCGCGTAGCCCGTATGCACATAGTACTGCGCCCGCGAGTGATTGCCCTCCTTGCTGCTCATGCTCCGAACGATGGCAATCTGGCCGCCCTTGTCCGCGAGGCGAGGCAAATGTTCGCTCAGCGTCATGCCCGGTGCGCGCGCCCGAATCGCCTTGAAAGGGCCTGCCGCGGGCCGCCCTGGCTTGGGGTCGAAGGTATCGACGTGGCTCGGGCCACCGTTGAGCCAAAGGAGGATGCACGCTTTTGCTCTTGCACTCTGTGGGACGGCCGCGGCCGCGACGCCCTGCGCGCACCAGCGGGATACCAGCGCACCGAAGACGCCGCTCGTAGCGAACCGTAGCCATGCACGACGATCGATAGGCGTGTAATCCATGGTTGACTCAATGATTGAGGACGAACTCGCTCGAGTTGAGCAGAGTCCAGAGAACGTCTTCCCACGCGCGCACGCGTGTGCTCGCTTGCAGGTTTCCCGCACGATCCCCGAGGCCACGGAGGGGATCGGGCGCCTGCATCTTGCGGGGATCGGGCGCCTGCGTTTCCCCCTTCTTCGGAGGCATTTCTCTTGCCCGAGGGGGCGATTCTGCAGCCGCCGATGCCTCTGCCAGGTACTTTGTCCACATTTCGGTTTCGTCGGCCGTCGGCGGCCTCGAAAGAACACGTATGTAGAGCGACTCGATACGGGCCACGTCGTCGTCTCCGGGCGAGGCAAGCACGTCGGCCAACGCACTACCGGGCAGCACACTGGCTCCGGTGGTCACGACGTTGCCGTTTAGAAGCGCCAGGCCCTGAGCCACCGTGCCGTCGTAGCCATCCGCCGCGCTCTCTTCGTCGACATCGAACAAAAAAGCATAGCGTTGCCTCACGCGGAACCGAACCTGGTTCAAATCGAGACGCCCTGTTGAACGCACGATCGCGTCGAGCTTGGTGGCTACGACAATCGCATTGAGAAGCTCCTCGGGCCCTAGAGGCGAAATGCGAAAGCGTTCCCAGAGCCTCGTCTGGGGGTCCGCCTTGCGTATCTCCTCGGACAGCGGTGTGGCCGATAGCCCGTAAGCCTCCGAGCCGATGACTATGCGTACGAGATGCTTGACGTCGTAGCCGCTGCGCACGAAGTCCGTGGCCAGCGCATCGAGAAGGTCGGGGGCGGTTGGAGGATTTGATGGGCGAAAGTCGTCGATCGGCTCCACGAATCCCCGGCCCAAAAAGTGCGCCCACATCCGGTTTACGAACGCCCTGGAAAACCACGGATTGTCGGGGGCCGTTACCCAGCGGGCCAGTGCCGCGCGAACGCTACCTGTGGTGGCCAGGTCCGTGCCGTCGAGCGCGATGGGTTTAGCCTCGACGATGGGCGCAAGATCGCCCATCTTTCCGAAGCGAGGTGCGGACCTGTCGAGGTCGTAGACCTCCATACGTTTGACCGCGCCCATCGGATTTCCCTTATCTATGGCGACGAGACGCGTGCGCGTGAAGGCCGCGGCAAAACCGCGGAAGTCTTTTTGTGTCCACTTCTCGGTCTTATGGTCATGACACTGTGCGCACTGGAGCTCGACGCCCAACAGAGTGCGCGATGCCACGCCGGCCATGTCTTGGGGATCCGCTTGGTACTTGAGTGTCCAGTTCACCGCGCCGTTGACGTCAGGTGACCGTGGCCGCGCTCCGTCGTCTTCCTCCGATTCTTTCTTCGAACCGCCTTCGCTGTTGCGGCCAGAAGCGGTTAGAAGCAGCGTGACCATCTCGTTCCAGGGCGCGTTGCGCGCAAACGTTGAATGCAAGAAGGAGCGGAAAGCGCCACGGTCCACGTCCGCCGCTCGCGCATCGCGCCCCATCCATTGCCCGTCCCAGTACCCTGTCCAATAATCCGCCCATGTTGGGGATGCGAGAAGCTCGTCGACCATCTTCTGTCGCTTGTCGCGGTCATGGCTCGCCAGAAAGCGCAACGTCAGGTCGGCTGGCGGAATGGTCCCTAGGACGTCGAGCCACGAGCGCCGCAACCAGGTCGCGTCATCGGCCGGAGAAGTCGGGGAGATCCCGGCCTTTTGCCATTCGGCGCGCATGCGTACGTCGATGTCGTTCGCGATCAATAGCGCGGGCTGGACCATCGGTGGCGCAAGCGACGCCGCTGGGGAGACCGGGAGAGGGGCTGCGGCCGGCTGCCCATTGGCGTTGCAGGAGGCGAGGACAAGCGCCATTGCGCAACGCGAGATCGCGGCCACCGCTGCGAGCAGGTTCGCGCGGGAGGGCGGGCAGCGGGTACCGTACATTCCCCTCTGAAGCATAACGGCGGGCACACCGCTCTTCCACCCGCGCATTCCTGGGCTGCCTAGGCGCCCAGCGACGAAGCCACCCTATTGCGCGTTTATCAGCGCGACGCTTGCGGGTGGCACATCGATGACGAGAGTGGAGCCGGTAACCTGTATCGAAGGGAGAGGCCCCGGGGTCCACGCTCCGCTCGCGGTGATGGTTGCCCCGGCGAGGGTAATGCCTGTGGTGGCCGCGAGCGACGGGCCCGTTAGGCGGGTGACGCTGGCGGCGGAACCGGTCTTGCCGAGATCGACGGTCGCGTGAGCCGTCGCCGTTGAGTCCGCATTGGCGAGAACTACGCGCGTGGACCCATCTGCCGCTGCGACGGCATAGGCCGACAAGGCCACACTGGCTTCGACGCTCGTCGTGAGGACGTTTCCGGAACCCGCGAGCGCGAAGAGCAGCATGCCGTAGAAGATGGGCCGAACCTCGACGACGGCGCCGTCAGCGTCGGCGATGGGCGTATACCAACCAGGAGTGTTACCGCCGTGAAAGTTGACCCCGGAAGACCCGTATCGAACATTTGTGAACAGAAGGTCGATGGCCCACAGAGCGCTGGCGAAAGTGTCACTTACCCCTTGCTTGCCGCCGTTGTAGAGCGAGTTCGCCTCGTCCAGGCGATAACCGTTCGCGATCGCGTTCTTCTTGGCCGCGGCGGCGACGGTCGAGAGCATGTCAGCGAGAAGAGAGTCGGCCGAGAGAAGCTCGCCTACCGTGGCTGTCGGAGAAGCGCTGTTATCGCGGTAGTAGTGCTCGGTGAGAAGACCGATGGTCGCGGCTTCGTCGCTGGCGAACGGAACGGTGTAGTCCGAGTAGTCCGAGGCTGCCGCGGGGCCCGTCAAGGGTGCGCTCGGAACCGCGGTGCGAATGGCCGCGGCGAAGGACTCCCACTCGGTCTTGAAGCTCTCGTACGACCAGGTGGGCTCGACAGCCGTCGACGTATAGAGGTCGGGCTCGTTGCCGATCTCGAATCCGTAAAGGCTGGTTCCGAGCGCGCCCGCGGCGTAGGAGGCCTCGTCAGAGGCCATGGGCGCCGTCGACGTCTTCAGATTCACGGCGTAGATGCTAGTCCAGCCGGCGGCTTGGACGAGAGCCGCAAAGGCGTCGACATCGGGCTTCGCGATCTGCCCGTCGGTCCCTCCGGGACCCGCCGGTGTCCAGGTCGTCTCGTCGACGGTATTGGCGCCGACGCGCAGGATGCTCGGGCCCAGAAGCTTGAGCAGACCGACGAGCGGTGCGTTCGAGGCCCGGAAGAAGCCGTCGGTCAAGTGAGCCTTCTCGTAGCTCAGGCCCACGAACCCCGGAGGGATCTTGCCCGCGGTCACGGCCTGGTTCACCGTGATCGAAGCGACTACGGTTGCGGATGCCTCGGGGCTTTGGCCTCCCTCGGAATCGGCCCCTGCATCGGAGCTGGCCCCGCTAGGTGCCGCTGGGGCCTGGCCACATGAGCACAGAGCAATAGCCGCAACGAAACGGAGTCGCGCGATGCGTGCGGGCCAATTCATCCCGACAAACTGCGCAGGCGAGAGGGCGGATGCAAGGGCACACCGCGCTCGTCCTCGTGCCGGGCCGCAATCCTCCGAATCAGTCGCTCGCTTGCGCGCGGGGTCCCGTGAACCGTCCGCGCGCAAACACTGCGTATAAAATCCATAGGGCGCCCACGATGCCTGCAAGCAATAACAGGTAGCTACCGCTGTGCGGCAGCCCGAACGTGGCCAAGACGGCAGCCGACCAACCCACCGCGGCCCAAGCGACGGGGGCTCCTGCCTTCCCCAGGCTCCAAGGGCCCCGCTCGCGCCAGGTCCCGCGATGACGAGCTATCGCGCCGAGGGCGATAGGAAGGGCGTACGACACATAGAGAGCCGTGGTAGCGAGCGACGCGACCGCGAGAAACTGGTCCTCGGTGAGCCTGGCCCCAAGAATGCCGATCGCGAGCGCCACGACGACGCAAGCCGCGATGGCCACGTGCGGGGTTCTTCGCCGTCTGCCCACCGACCGAAGCACGCCCGAGCCAGGCAATCCTCCGTCGCGGGCGAACGCATAGAGAGCGCGTGAGGCGCTGGTGACGGCCGACAGACCGCAAAACCACATGGCAGCGAGGGCTAGCCCCATCGCAGTGCTGCCCCAGCCGGGGCCGAGAGCGCTGCGAAGCACGAGCAGCGCAGGGTGGCCATCGGCGGCCGTCGCAGCCAGATCGCGGATCCCGAGAGTGATAGCGAGGACGAGCGCGTAGCCGGCGATCGCGCTGACGCCTACGGAAAGAAGGATACCCCAGGGCACTCGACGGGCCGGATCGTGCGTTTCTTCGGACGCGTGCGCTGACGCGTCGAATCCCGTGAACGTCCACATGCCCAAGAGAAGAGAGCTCGCGAAACCAAGAGGGTACGATCCGTCAACGCGCGTCGTGAACCCCGTCTGCACGACGAAGGCCAGAGGCCGCGCCGGCCGGGCGATGAGAAGAAGGGCGACGAGCACGGCTACACCCGCCATGTGTACGCTGGCGGAAAAGTCGTTGAGCCGCGCGACGAGTCGCAAAGAGAGAACGTTGAGCACGCCCTGGCTGATGACGATCGCGGAAAAGAGCGGCACTGTGAGCGAGCTTCCGAGCCCCATAGCCGCGGTCGCCTGCTCCGCGCACCCGAGATCGATGGCGCCGATAATGGCCATCTGCCCGACGATGTTCATGCAGGCCGTGAACCAGCCCCATCCTGGGCCGCCTAGATGGGCGGCCCAGTGGTACATCGCGCCAGCCGTTGGGAATGCGCTCGCTAGCTCCGCCATCGCCAAGGCCACGAATAGTGTTCCCAGGCACACGAGTGGCCAACCGATTCCGAGCGCGGCCGGTCCGCCATTGCGAATGGCCACGTCATACGCCGTCATGACTCCGGTGAGCACGCTGATGATCGAAAAGCTCAGCGCAAAATTCGAGAAGCCGCCCATGGCGCGAAGCAGCTCCTGGACGTAGCCAAGGCGCGAAAGGGCAACCGTGTCGGCGTCGTCTTCACGCGATCGCATGGTGCCACGGTAGCGCGCTCCAACTGCGACGCGTGACTCGGTTTCGGTTCCCACGGGGGGGCGAGCAACGTTTCCGGCTCGCAGCAGGGCTGGGCTGGGACTTTGTCCACAAAACGCCAAGTGTTCTGTTCCCTTAGCGCAATCGACGCAGGCCCTGCATTGGCGTCGATTCGAGCAGAAACGGGTCACCGAATCAGGGGCGAGCAAAGCGTCGTGGTTGGCGCTAGGCTGAGCGATATGAGCGGAACCGACGTTCATCCCCTGCGTTGCCTGGTCGCCACAATTGCTCTCGGGCGTGGCAGCGTGAAGGACGACGTGACCCAGGTTGTCGTCGACGGGCTCCGCGCCGCGGAGTTCGTCGTTGTCCGGAGCGTCACCGTCAATCGCGAGAAAGCGTTCATCCAGCAGCTCGTGTCGAACATCGCCAACGGGAATGAGGCGGACGCGATCATCCTCATCGGTGGCGTTGGCGTCGGGCCGCGGGATGCCACTTGCGAAGCCGTCAACGAGCTCGTGGATCGCAAGATGGAGGGGTTTGGCGAGGCGTATCGCCATCTTCTTTTCGAGTCGGGCGAGAGCCCCGCCAACGTTGCGATTGCGCGGGCAACCGCAGGAGTGTGCAATCGGCTCTTCGTCGTAGCCCTCCCGCGGCAGACGGCGGCCGTCCTGCGCCTCGCGATGCTCAAGCTCGTGGTCCCGATGCTGCCTGACGCCGTCCGGGTCGCCCTCGGGCACGGCCCTCCGTGGGCGTCCCACTGATCGGACTCACGCGTCGCCGTCACTCTGGCGAAGGGACCGCCGACGACCGTCAAGCAGGCTCGGCGGGCCGAACCTCTTGAGGCTGGCGAGTGCCACTACGGCCAGGTAAGTATGGGCGCATGAGAATTACGCCGCTGGCGATCGTTTTTTCGACAGCGTTTTCATTGAACTGTGAATCGCCTGCGAAGAGCCCGACCGATCAAGCGCTGTTCATGGAGCGCACGCGCTGCGGCCCGGATGTCAACGAAACCTCTCTGGCGCCCGTACTCGGTGGCCAAGCCTTGAAGGACGTGGGTCCATTGTATGCCACCATCGAGACCGGCAAGGCCGGCGAGCAATCTCATCTTCGAGGGGCATTACTCACAGTGAGCGCTCTCCCCGGCGTGACCGCCGAATGGCTGGATCGCGAGTTGGAATGCCATAGTGCGAGCGTGGCACTAGGGCTGGTCAAGACCACCGCCGAGGATCCCTTCTGGCTACCCGGATCCACCGTGGATATCGACGTTCGGCCGGCCAAGGATGGCTTCCTCATTGGCGTTGCAGGATATTCCCCGACGGATGCACGTCAGATTCTCGACCGCGCACAGGCGTTCGCGAAGGCTAAAGCAACGCCCGTTTCACCCTAGAAGGTCGCTAGTAGCGCTGCGCCGGGTGCCCCGCGGGCGGCGGATGGCGTAACCGACACCGCAACGGGTGAAGAGGCAAGGCCGTAGACGAACATGGTCAAACCGACTGCCTGGGCCACGCCGTCCAGCACGACTAATGTGTCCTGCGCGGCGGAGCCGCGACTTCCAAGCATCACCCACGGTCCCACCGCAGGGATCCAAAGGGCCGCGCGGGAGCTATCCGTTCCCGATGGCGTCGCATACGCGGTCGTGGCCGCGAGCGCCGAACCCAAATACGTCAAGGCGAAGAGAGATGCGCCGCTCCACGCAAGAGCGCTCTCCGCTCGAGGCGTTCGCGAAGCTGCGCTCTGGGCGGCTGGCCCCGAGGCAGGAGTGGCGGGCGCCGCGGCGACGCCCAAGGGCGGCTCGGCCGGCGCGGCCGGTGGGATTTGCGCCGTCGCTTCGGCCGAACGGAGTCCCACGGCCAACGCAAGAGCCGAGAGTGCCCGACGCCGACGTTGATAGAGTCTAGCACTCGGCATGGATGTCTTCGGAGATGCTCGGAAACTCCCGCTGCGCGGGTATAGGCGGGACCACACTTTCCGCCACCACCCGTGGTGCGCACGCGTCCGCAGGCGGGCCATCGTCGGCGCCGACTGTGTGCGGAGCGTGTGCGCTCTCTCACGGTCGTGTGCGAGACAAATGGGTCAGCCCGCCCGCCCGCCCTGTGCCCCCCGGCACCGCTCGGTACACTCAATGAACCCATGTTCGCTCGTCGGCTGGTCACCCGGAGAAGACGCCTCTTTGTTCGCGTCCCCCTCGAACGTCCACTCGAGTTCTGGACGGAGTCCGACGACTTCCTGCTGGGCGCGGAGGGAAACGGCAGGGACATCTCACTCGGCGGTATGTTCGTCGAGACGGACATTCCGTGTCGTTTCGGCGAGCGAGCTCTTGTTCGTCTGACCTTGCCCAAGTGCCGGCACCAGCTGGCACTGGTCGGCATCGTCCGCTGGACGTGTCGCGACGGCATGGGGATGCAGTTTGGGCGCCTGGGCGCGCGCAACACACACGAGATACTCGCGTTCACGATGCAGTGGGCTGACGGGGATTGTGGGAGCTAATCTCAGCCGCAGCGCTGAGGATCTCGGACCGGCGCGCCGTAGGTCCAACAGCCATCGGCTCCAAGGGTGCACGTTTCGAGATCAATCCCCACACACATTGTTTGCCCCATGGTGCAAGTATTGGTGCAGCAAGCGCCAGCGCTGCAAGCTCCGTTGACGCACTGTGATGTGGCTGATTCGTATACGCAGTTTCGTGCGTCCATCGAACACGTGGCAAGCGTCATCGAATCCGCGCATGCCGTGCCAACGGCGTCGCAAATCGGATCGGTATTGCACGTACAGGCTGCCGTACCCGCCGCTCCCGTACACGTCTGGTGCACTCCGCACGCGACGGGGGCGCCGTAGGACTTGCAGCCGTCTCCGCCGACGACACATGTCGCGAGGCCGCCCGCAACGCAGGACGATCCCGTGCATTGGTCGGTACAGCAATCGCCCCCGACGCAATTGGAGCACGCCGACGCTGCCGACTGAAAGACGCAGTTTTGTGCGTCGGTCGAGCACGTGACGAGCGACGTCACGGTCGCGCAGGATGTGCCAGGAGCGGTGCAACCGGGAACGGTATTACAGGTGCAGCTGGCCGTCCCGGGGGTTCCGGTGCAGCTCTGGTGCGCGCCGCATGCGATGGGCGCCGCATAGGTCCAGCAGCCGTTACCTCCGAGAGCGCACGTCTCTAGACCGCCCGGGGAGCACGCAGTCTGACCTTGCGTGCAGCTATCGGAGCAAGTCCCGGAGCACATCGCGCCGGGGGCCATGCCTGAGCACGACATCGGCGAAGTACAGGGCGACGTCGCGGCTACGTAGAAGCAGCCGTTTGCGTCCTTCGCACAAGTGGCAAGCGTCTGAGCGTTTTGGCACACCGTGCCGGCCTCAGCGCACTGCGTCGAATTGCAAGTGCACGATGCCGTCGCCCCTGCGTCAGGACCTGAAACCGTGCAGGTCTGATTGGCGCCGCACGTCGCGGTCGTAACCCATTGGGTGCAGCCGTTGGCCTGCGTCTGACACGTTTGCACGGCGCCGGATGCGCACTGCGTCGACCCCGCCAGGCACGGATTCGTGCATGCGGCGTCGGCCCCAGAGTCCGCCATCGCTGCTCCCCCGTCCTCCTGCATCGCGGATGGGCCACCGCCGCCCGCCAGCTGATTGACGAGGGCGTACGGCGAAAGATGGGTTGTCTGCCCCGCTATCGTGTGCGCGTAGACGTCAACGACAATCTCGGTGAGAGGGGTCCACGACGCGCCTAGTTCCGCCGCGGATGTCTCGACGGCGAAGTCACTTGGCGCCAGGCCCGCAAGCTCGTTGTCGGTATAGTCAAAGGCGATCGTGACGGGCAGCGCGAAGGTCGTTCCAGTTGGCCCGATCTCGAAGACCTGGCTGACCGTTCCGCGCGGCCCCAGCTCGCCGCCAAGCTGGATCGTGACGAGCAATTCGGTGCTCAGCGCGCCGGCGGGAATGGTAACCGTGATGCCCGCTGCCCCAAGGGTGCCCCCGCTGGGCCCGATGGAGGTGGAAATAAGGCGCCCGGGTGCGAGCGCGGCTACGCTCGCGCCGCCTTCCGGCTCGATGACAGGGGTCGATGGCGCTCCGGGCGGAGGCAGGATGGTGATTACGCCATTGGAGACTTCGTTCGGATCCGCGCAGTAATCGACACCGTTCATGTCGCTCGCGCACACACGGCCCGCGATGCCGAGCACGTTGCAGTCGGCGTCGCTCAGACACAGATTTCGACAGCGGTAGTCCGACGCACAGGCGAGGGGGACGGGGCAGTCAGCCTCGCTCGTGCAAGGCGCGTTCTTCTCGGCGGGGGCCTCGCAGACGGCGTTTCGGCCATCATCGATGCACGAGCTCCCGGCTACGGGGCAGTCGGAGGCGTTGACGCAATGGGGCCGGCATTTGCCGAGCGCACAGATGAGCCCCGTCGCGCAGTCGCTAGTGAGCGAGCAACCCTTGGTAGTCGCCGTGGTCGATGTCGTGCAGGCTGGAACGGCGAGCGCGGCAGCCAAAAACACCCCAGCAAGCCACGCCGCCACCCGCCCTCGACCCGAACGCTGCTGGCTCCGCGTGATCCGCTTCATAGCTCGCCTCCGTGAAGTCAAACCGCGCTCGCTGGGCGGAGCGGGTTTGCGGCTCAGGATAAGCGGCGCGAGCGCGCAGGCATATAGCCGATTGGCGGGGACGGCAGGTGTGCAGCAAAGGGGCCAAAACAGAGAACGTTTTCCGGGAGCCGGCCGTCGCCCCCGTCATCGAAGAGCCGGGCGTTTCATACGAGAAGTGGCTGCCGCCGCCGGTCGTCGACGGCCCCGCCAGAACGACCTCGGCGCAGCGATGCAGATCGTCAATCGGGCCGTCGAGGGAAAGAGCGCGCCGACGATCGCTTCTCCCACGACGATCTGCTGTGTTTTCCGGGATCGCCGCGGCCGACTCGTGCCACCAACACCATCCATGGTGGAGACGGCGATTCGCTCCGCATATCCGTCCAGAACGGATCTTTGCAGGCTCCTTCTTCTCGTCTTGGGCTTGGGCGCCGCGACGATCACCTGTTCTTCGCGACGTCCTATGGCCTCTGGGACGTCAGCGTCCGCCGGCAGCCCCCGAGGGTCTCTGTCGGCCACGACCGGCGCGGGCGGCTTCGGGGATACGGGCGATGGGTCGAATCCGCAGGCTGAAGACACACCAACCTCCGACGCGGCTATCGAGGGCGCCTCTTCGACCCCGGGCTCGAACGAGGACGTCGCCGACGCATACGGAGACCTCGACGCCCCAAGCCTTTCTGCGACCTTTCCGCATCTTGCCGCGCTCTACCAAGGCGACTTCACGTCGCCTCCGATGCTTACGGATACTCAAGAAACCACAGACGCTCCGCTCCTGGGCAACGGCGACGTCGGCGCGTCGATCATCGGCACGATCGACGCCATGACCTTCGTCCTGGGCAAGAATGAGTTCTGGTCGCTCAACGACGGGCACCTCAAGGCCATGGCGCGCTTGGCGCTCGCCATACCGGGCATGTCCGGCGCCTCATATTCGATGACCGAGAGCCTCGGGCCGGCGGAAGTTACCGGGAGCTTCGCGTCTGGCGCCAACACGATCACGACCAAGAGCTGGGTCCAGGCCGACGACACGACGAACAACAAGCTCGTGACGGAGCTCACCTTCGCAGGTCCAGGCCCGCAGAGCGTTTCGGTGTCGCTTGCCCCCGGGGACAGCAACGCGTTCCCGAGCTCGGGCGGCTCGTCCGGCGACGTGCTCTACATCGATGTCGCCGCAGACAGCGCTGACACCGTCGGCGGCCAAACTACCCACAAGGCGCGCGTCGCCGTGCGCGTCATCGGCGCGACGGGTACCGTGGCCAACGGAGCTCTCCATTTCATGCTCGTGCCGGGACAGTCGTATTCACTCGTGGCTTCGATTCTCAGCAACTTCGACAGCACGACTTTCCAGAGCACGGCCGTGACCGAGCTCACCGCGTTGATGCAGAGCGACGTCGACGCGCTCAATGCGCGCCACCGCGCGTGGTGGGACGCGTTCTACGAGCAGTCGTTCGTCGAGATTCCCAACAAGACGATCGAGAAGGAGTACTACGCCTCCCTGTACCTGCTCGCGAGCACCTCGAGGTCTGGAGAGGCGGCTCCGGGATTGTGGGGAGTCTGGGTAATGACTGACCCGAATTGGAACGGCGATTATACCCTGAATTACAACTACGAAGTCCCATTCTACGCTGCGTTCCCGACCAATCACGTGAGCCTCGCGGACGCCTACGACAAGCCCGTGATCGATTGGGTGCCGAATGCCCAGGCGCTGGCGAATCTGCGCGGCTTCACGGGAGCGTACTATCGCGTGCACATCGGGCCGCTCCCCAACGGTAGCGCCGACACGAACGAGTGGAATCAGAAGTTTCCAGGAGCGTACGCGGCAACGGACATGCTGATGCACTATTACTATACCCTCGACCCGGTGTACGCGATGTCCGTTTACCCGACGCTAAAGCAGATGGCGGTCTTCTGGGAAAACTACTTGGTCTGGGATGGCGCACGGTACATGATCGTCAACGACGCCCAGCACGAGGGCAATCCGTACCCGCAAACCAACGGTGTCATGTCGCTGGGCCTCGTTCGATTTCTTCTGCAAGGCTGCATCGACATCAGCACCGCTCTCGGAGTCGACACGACGGAACGGCAAGTGTGGCAAGACCGTCTGACCCACATCAGTGCCTTCCCGACTTTTACGATGAACAACGAAACCGTGTTTCGGTATACCGAGGTCGGGCTCGATTGGAACGACGGGAACACGATCGGTATTCAGCACATTTATCCGGGGAGCCAGATCGGGCTCTCCAGCGATCCGACGCTTCTTCAGACAGCCAAGAACATGGTCGACGTCATGGCGCGTTGGTCCGATGGCAACGGGACGAACACCTTCTACCCTGCAGCCGCTCGTGTCGGCTACAGCCCCACGACGATCCTCAGCCAGCTGCAGTCGTGGATCCAAAATAATACGTATCCGAACCTTCATATTCACACCGGCGGCGGTGGAATCGAGAATCTCAACACGGTGCCGTCCGCTATCGACGAGATGCTTCTCCAGTCGTTTCAAGGCAAGATTCGGCTCTTCGCGGACTGGCCCGCGGACACCGACGCACGATTCGGAGACCTGCGCGCCTACGGAGCGTTCCTGGTCTCCAGCGACATTCGTGGCAACGTCGTTCGATACGTCCGCATCGTCAGCGAGGCGGGGGGAGCGTTCACCCTAGTCAATCCCTGGCCGACGGGCACGCTACGGGCGTATCGGAACGCGACTGACGCGGGGACGCTCACGGGAGCGGAAGTCTCATTGTCGACCGCCGTCGGGGACATCGTTCTCATGGCCCCGGACGGTGCGAGCTATGACTCGATTCTCGCAGAGTTGTCCGTCCCGCTTTCTGGGGATGAATAGCTCGTGCCAGCGTTTAGCGGGATGCCGAGCGTAGAGAACGGCATTCATAGGCCATCGACGAGTGCCCGCGTTTTCGTCTCGATGTCCGGGGGGATCGGGTCGTCGGACGCGAGGCTGACTACGACGCGCGCTTTGGGCGAAGCGAACACCAATTGATTCGCGCGCGCGTGCGCCCGCAAGTCGTTGAGCATGAAATAGTACACCTTGTCGTTGGGCTCGCACTCGACGTAGCCGCCGCCAAAGCCCGTCTTTGTGACTACGGAAGGCATCCGGAAATTTGCCGAGTCCGACCAATCTTTCGTGGCCGGCTTGCAGTCGCCGGCTACGCCGCTCGCCTGGAGCGTCTCGCAGATGGGCATCGAGCAGTGGGGGATCGCGCAGTCTTTCATGAGCACGTTCGTCGCGAGACCCGCACAGGTGCAATCGACAGTGACGTCCGCTCCCCGAGTAAGGGCGGCTTCACTGTGGCCGTCGACCGCGAAAAGACACTGTGCTTGCAGCGCTTCGGTCTTCGCCCCCGTCCCGACCGCGACCGAAAGCGAGCCCGACGCGTCTCGGGTGACGTCGGTTGCTTTGCCCCAAATGCGAATACGCTTGCCTTTGAGAGCGGCGTCCGCCTGCTGCGCATTGTCCTGGTACGCGGCCAATAGTTTGGACACGCTCATGAGCTCGTCGAGCTTCGCGGCAGAGGAGCGCAATCCGGCCCCGTTGGCGCCCCCGGGGGTGGGGCTTGCCCCGGTCGTCGAATGCGAGCTCTTGCACCCAGCCATGGCGGCGAGCGAAAGGACGAGGACAATTGAGCGCTGTTGCGCGAAGATCGCAAGGACGTCTTGAGTCGCCATGAGTTCAGAATAGTCTCTTCCCGATGACCACAGAGCGCCGACCGCAGGATGCTCTCCTCTCGACCTTTCATCCGGCGGTTCGGCGATGGTTCAGCGAGAGTTTGGGAGAGCCCACGCCCCCGCAGCGCCAGGGCTGGCCGGCCATAAGGGCCGGGCAGAACACGCTCATCGCTGCGCCTACCGGCTCGGGCAAGACGCTCGCGGCGTTCCTGTGCGCGATCGACGGGCTTCTGACGCTAGGGCAAGCCCTGCGCGATGAAACAAGCGTTCTTTATGTCTCGCCCCTGAAGGCGCTTGCGGTCGACATCCAGAAGAACCTGATGCGACCTCTCGATGAGATTCGCGCGAAGTGGCCGGAATTGCCCGAAATTCGCACCCTCGTTCGCACCGGCGACACCCCCGCCAAGGCGCGAGCCTCGATGTTGCGCCGACCGCCTCACGTGCTCGCGACGACCCCCGAGTCGCTCTACATTCTTCTGACGAGCGAAGGGGGTCGCCGCATTCTTGCGACGGTGCGTACGGTCATCGTCGACGAGATTCATGCGCTGGTGCGCGACAAGCGTGGCTCGCACCTTGCCCTTTCCCTCGAGCGCCTCGAGGCTCTCTGCGGCGCTCGGGTCCCGCTGCAGCGCATTGGCCTTTCCGCCACGCAGAAGCCCATCGAAGACATCGCCAACTTTCTCGTGGGCTGCGGCCGCTCGTGCACCCTGGTCGACTCGGGGCACCTGAGGAAGCTCGACCTCTCGATCGAAGTGCCGCCATCGCCGCTCGGCGCGGTCTGCTCGCACGAGGTCTGGGAGGAAATCTACGAGCGCATGGCGGTGCTCGTGCGCGAGCACCGGACCACGCTCATCTTCGTCAACACGCGAAAGATGGCCGAGCGCATCGCCGCGAGGCTAGCGCCGCGCCTTGGCGCAGAGCACGTCGCCTGTCACCACGGGAGCCTTTCGGCCCCGCGCCGGCGCGACGCCGAGGAGCGCCTCAAGGGAGGAAAGCTCATGGCGCTGGTCGCCACGGCCTCGCTCGAGCTGGGCATCGACATAGGGGATGTCGATCTCGTGGTGCAAGTTGGGGCTTCGAGATCCATCGCCACCCTTTTGCAACGCGTAGGTCGGGCGGGGCACGGGGTCGGGAGAGTTCCTAAGGGTCGTGTCTTTCCTCTCACGCTCGACGAGCTCGTGGAAGCCGCGTCCGTCGTCCGCTGCATTCGAGCGGGAGAGCTCGATCGCATCGGTCAACCCGCCGCCCCCCTCGATATCCTTGCCCAACAGATCGTGGCCGCGTGTGTACCCGAGTCGTGGAGCGAGACCGACTTGCTCGCCCTTGCGCGTCGGTCGTGGCCCTACCGGCACTTGGCAGAACAAGATTTCGTGCAGGTCGTGAACATGCATTCGATGGGACGCTGGTCACTGCTTCATCGCGACGGGGTTGGTCGGCGCGTTCGGGCGACCCGTCGTGCACGCATCACGGCCATGTCGTCGGGCGGCGCCATCGCCGACAATGCGGACTATCAAGTGATTCTCGACCCCGAGGGGACGCTCGTCGGAACGCTGAACGAGGACTTTGCCATCGAGTCCAACGCCGGCGACATTTTTCAGCTCGGCACCGCGTCGTGGCGCATTCTGCGTGTCGGCGGGGGCGTGGTCCGCGTGGCCGACGCCAAGGGCGCCCCGCCGACGATACCGTTTTGGCTCGGCGAGGCCCCCGCGCGCACTGCGGAGCTCTCGGCGGAGATTTCTCGTGTGCGCGAGGATGCCGTGCGGGGCGGCGTCGCCGCTTTCGAGGACGTCGGCGAGGGCGGCGCGGCGATCGTCGAGTACGTGACCTCGGGCGCGCGTGTGCTCGGGGCCGTGCCCACTCAGGAGCGTGTCGTCCTCGAGCGATTCTTCGACGAAAGCGGCGGCATGCAGTTGGTGCTTCACGCGCCTTTTGGGGGCCGCATCAACCGCGCGTGGGGCCTTGCGTTGCGCAAGCGCTTCTGCCGGGGCTTCGGCTTCGAGCTGCAAGCGGCGGCCAACGAAGAGGCGATCGTCCTTTCTCTGGGAACGCAGCAGAGCTTCCCCCTGGAAGACGTCTTCGACTACTTGCGCGTGGCGACGGCTCGGGATCTCTTGGTTCAAGCCCTTCTCGATGCCCCCATGTTCAAGACACGGTGGCGGTGGAACGTTTCGCGGGCGCTTCTCGTCGAGCGAACCCGTGGCGGCAAGAGGACGCCGGCCCCCCTTGTTCGCATGCGCGCGGACGACCTGCTCGCCCAGAGCTTTCCGGCCGCTGCCGCCTGCGGAGAAACGCTTCCTCCCGGCGATATCGTCGTCCCCGTGGACCATCCGATGGTCCGTCAGACGGTGGAAGACTGTCTCCACGAAGCGATGGATGTCGAAGGGTTCCTGGCAGTGATCGGCCGTCTCGAGGATGGCCGCATCGAGCGCGTCGCCATCGACACCCCTGAGCCCTCCGCATTTGCGCAAGGGATCCTCGCCGCTCAACCCTACGCCTTTCTCGACGACGCGCCGCTCGAGGAGCGTCGCACCCAGGCCGTCCTCGCGCGCCGCACGCTCGATGCCAAGAGCGCCGACGACCTCGGGGCACTCGACCCCGACGCGATTCGTCGGGTCCGGGAAGAGGCTTGGCCGGTCCCCACCAACGCCGAGGAGGTCCACGAGGCGTTGCTCTGGATGGGCTACGCGACATCGGACGAAGCGGCCCTCTGGGCGTCGTGGCTCGATGACCTGCAGCGAGCGGGACGAGTCGAGCGCGAAGGAGGCCGCTTTTTCGCGCATGAGGCATCGCGCGATCCCAAAGAGATCCTGCGGGGGCGTCTCGAGGCGCTCGGGCCGATCGTCAGCGACGACCCGCTTCTGCTGGAGCTCGAGCGTGAAGGCTCCGTCCTACGCGGCCGCTTCGAGGGTCAGGCCGGCTGGTGCAACCGCCGCCTGCTCGCGCGCATTCACCGATACACCCTCGACCGCCTCCGCAAGGAGATCGAGCCTGTCACGGCTTCCGAGTTTCTTCGGTTTCTGACGTGCTGGCAGCACGTAGACGAAGAGCATCGCCTCGAAGGTCCGCGTGGAGTGAGCGACATAGTCCGGCAGCTGGCGGGATTGGAAGTGCCCGCGCTGGCGTGGGAAGCGCATGTCCTGCCAACGAGGGTACGAGGCTACCGGCGCGAGTGGCTCGACGAGCTCATGCTCTCGGGCGAGATCGCATGGGGACGCGTCTGGGGAAGCGCCGCAAGCCCAATCCGTACGACGCCACTTTGCCTGCTGCCCCGGGAAGACATGGGCGCATGGCTAGCGCTTTCCAAGCCACCGGACACATCCGCTCTCGTTGGCGTGGCCCGCGAGCTCTTCGGGGTGCTGTCCGCGCGCGGTGCCATGTTTCCCCAAGAGCTCGCGCGGGAGTGTCGCGTGCTGCCCTCGCAGCTCGAGAGCGGCATCAGCGAGCTTATTTCGCGCGCGGTGGTTACATGCGACTCATACGCTGGGGTTCGTTCGCTGCTCATCCCCGCGTCGCGTCGCCGCGCAAGGGCTACGTCGGTCGGCCGCTGGAGTCTGCTGCGCCGCGATCTCGATGCGGCTCCGCCCGTCGAGATGGTGGCACGCCAGCTTTTGCGGCGCACGGGAGTCGCCTTCCGGCGCACGGTCACGCGCGAGAAGCAACCTTTCCCCTGGCGCGATCTCTTGCGCGCGCTGCGGACGCTCGAGGCCCGCGGCGAGGTGCGTGGGGGGCGCTTTGTGGCGGGCTTCGACGGTGAGCAATACGGCTTGCCCGAGGCGGTGTCGCTCCTGCGTGCCGTAAGACGGCGTGGCGCCAAGGAGCCCACCTATGCGTCCGCTGCGGATCCTCTCAACTTCCGGGGGATCCTGACTCCCGACGAGCGCGTCTCTCCGCTCGCGCGTCAGAGGGTGCTCGTCGCGTAGAAGGGCGCGCGGAGGTCTGCAGGCCAAATCGCCGCAGTCGCGCCGCTCCGCAGAATGCGAGCAGCGCTTCCAAGATCACCAACCCGTCCGCCGGCGCGGCTGACAGCGAGCAACCGCGGTTCGAGCCGCCGGTCTCGGGGACGGGCCTCGCCGAAGTGCCCGCCACGCCGTCAGAGGAGGACGCGGAGGCGCCGGTCGACGCGCCGCTCGACCGGTCGTTCGCGCTCACGCCTGCGGCCGCCTCGCTCGCTTGAGCCTCGCTACCGGCGTCCGCGCCGCCGCTTCCCGACGGCGCCGCGGCGTCGGTCTCCCCGGAGCTGCCCGCGCTGCGCGCGTCGCTCGGGGTCCAGGTGGCTGCATCGCCGCTGCTGTCGTCGGAATCCGAGTCTGAGCCGCCAGCGCTATCGAAGATCGATGCGTCGACCGAGCTCGTCGCTATCGCGGTCGCGCCCCAGAAGACGAGCGTCTGGGCCGCGGTGGGCTTGACGATGCGGATCGCCGTAAGCTCCTCGTTCGCCGCGGGAGTGAGCACTACGCCCGTAATGGTATGCACGGGGGCATCCTCTTGCTGGTTCTGCGCATTCCACTTGTGCATGCCCGAGGCGACGGTGAAAAAGATCGGAGGAGTCGTCGGCAAGGGCTGCCCAGTGCCCCAATCCGGCAAGGTAAAGCTGGTCATCGATGTCGTCCCGTCTGCATAGACCATGGTGACTGTGAGGGGTGCTGCCCCGTAGGAGCTCGTCATAACGAGAAAGAGCTTTGAGTACGTCGCTTGGGGCACGGCAAATTCGAAGTCGCCGATGCCGAGCACGTTGCGTGTTTGGGGGGTCGTCGAGGGCGCGCTATCCGCGAAGTGCAAGACGACGTTCGGGTGGTCGGCGTTTGCTGCGAACTGACCGTCATCGGGCAATGCTGCCCCGGTCTGCCCGAGAAATGCTTCGACCGCGCTCGTGACGAGCCCGTCGGCGCTGTCAATGCCCTGGCCCACCGACCACGGCGTGACCTGGCCGCCCGACAGGGTCGACACCGGGCGCGCGTTGAGCAACGCGTCGATCGGCACCTGCACGACACTGTCGGCTCGCGCGATTGTTCCGACCCCGAGGGCTATCGCCGCCGATGCCGCAGCCACAATGGAGGGGGTGTTCACTGGGGGTGGCGGCGATTCAGCGGTAGACGTTCATTTCGCCGATCGCCCACCAGTATCCCGTGTCCACGCCCACGGGATATGTCTCCTTGATCTGGATGTAGCGCGCGATCTGGGACGAGAAGGTGATGGTCGTGTTGGGATCGTCGGCGGACTCAAGGCCCATGCCGGTCGCGATCGCCGATCCCCACGTCGCGCCGTCGTTGGAAACGCGCACCTCCCACGCTCGAGGCCAATCGTGCCCGTCGGTCGAGCCGCCGTTGAGTACGATCTTGCTGAATTCGTATTCTCGCTTCATATCGACGGTAAAGGTCTGAGGTGTTGCACCCGGAAGGCCCTGGTGAATCGCAATCGACCAGCGCGTCTTTGGGGTCCCGTCGAACGCGTTCAGCTCCGAGAGCGGCCCGATGGTTACTCCGTCGACCATTCGCGATTGGTCCCCGAACGCGGTCGTCGTGCTCGGCGGGGGGACGGATACGGCGGTCCAAGCGGACCGGTCTGCGATGACGCCACCGGGCCCAAACTCGGAACCGTCGCTCGTGTAGGGGCTGTCCGACGGGCCGTCGGCTGCCGCCGATGCCGCGGAGTCGGCATCTTCCGTTGCGGATGCATCGGGCGTATCGGAATCCTGTCCGCCTTCGTCGCCGCCGCTCGCCGCGCCCGACTGACCGCCGGAGGTAGCCAGGGCACCTCCCGGCGAGCCGCTCGCAGGACCCTGCGTGCTGCCGCTCGAGCCCATGCCGATATTGCCGGCCGAGCTTCCTGAGCCGCTGGCTCCAGCGACTTCACCGATGCCGCTGCCCGAGCCATCGCCGCGGCCGGTCGCCACGCTCGACACCGCGGGGCTGGACGAGCACCCGATTGCAAGAGCTAGAAGCTCGCCCGAGCTCAGCAGGATCCAAGGAAAGCGAGACATCGTTGCGACTCCAGGCTCGTCGGGGAACGCTGCCGGGTGCTGGCAGCGCCTGCCTGTGAGTGGAAGCACATGCGTCGCGGGATCACCCAACTGCCCCAAACCGCGAGCCGTCGAATATCACCGCGTCCAGATTGAGCCGAGGCGGTGGCGCAGCGCCGTCGCCTCCGAGCTCAGCGCGAAGCGCGCAACGTCGCCGACCAAGGGGTGTTCGAGCACAGTCGATAGGGCCCTTGTCGAGGGGACCTCGACGGCTTCGAGCAAGTCGGCGTCCGCAGAAGCTTGCTCGTCGATGATGGCCAGAAAATCGCCGCCGACGAGAAAGGCCGCCCGAAGCTCAGCGCGCCGGAGAGCTTCAATCAGGTCGCGTATGTCGAGCGGCTGCTCTTCGGGTGAAGCGAGGTGAGGGGCTAGCTCGTCGAGAAGCCGTCGCTGGCGGCGCGTCAGGGCTCGTCCGATGGCCGGCTGATACTGGGCGACGAGCTGCGAGGCTTCCCCGTGGCGCCCATATCCATTCGCCACGTGACGCGCGGCTGCGACGAGCAGGGCCTCGATGCTCGCGGGAGGCAATTCTTCTAGCCAAGGCACACCGAAAGCGATCCGCGCGACCGCGCGCGCGAGATGGACGACCTGTAGCGGCTCCTCGGCTTCTGCGATGGAGGACGGAAGCACGACCCATGGAGCATCGTGCACGAGCACGCGAGTGCGGGTGACTCGAGGGGTCACGACGAGCTCGACGTCTGCCACACCCAGCTGTCGCGCGACCCGGTCGAGAATCAGACGCGTCGGGTGTCCGGCTCGCGCGCCAATCCGGTCGCGTGGCCCGATACCGATCTCGCTCAAGTCGGACCGGAGCATTTTGCTTTCGACCCCCGCGATTGCCGCGGCCACTTCGAGCAGAACGTGCCGACCCGAGCTCGGTAGGACGTGGGTAACCAAGCTCGTTCGATCCAGAGATCCTTGCTGCGACTCGAGCGGTCGTAGACGGCGCAGGCGAAGCCAGTCTCGCTGTCGGTTCTCGAGGTCGCCAGCGACGGCCCGAAGCTCGCTTGCCACGACGGACTCCTCGACGCGCCGCTCGGCAGTGAGCGAGCTCTCGAGAAGCGCGAGGGCTGCCGCAGGGTCCAAGATTGATAGCAGCGGGTGCGGCATCGGGATGATCATCTCGAGAAGCACGCGGCTGGCTTGGTCGTTCGAGCCGATGCGGACGCAGGCGCTGGCCAGAGCGAAGCGAGCCTCGTAGAGTGTCGGGTCGAGCTCGGCCGCTCGTTGCAAATGCGCGACGCCTTCGCGGATGCGCCCGAGAGCCTCGACCTCGACGTGTCCGAGAGACGCAAACCAGCGCGCGTCAGCGTGCCCGAGGGACGCGCCCTTTTCGATGAGAGCGACCAAGGCCCGGCCGTAACCGGCCTGGTCAAGGCCGTCGGCACCACGAAAGAGCCCAGAAAGGCGCGTAAATGCCCGAATGTTGGGAGGCGAGCACGCCACGGCTTCGATGAGCGACACTTCGGCGGCGCGCGGCTCTCCGAGCCGCATCTGCATGTCCGAGAGCTCGCCCAAGATCCCACTCTTTTGTTCGAGGTCCGTCTCGACCTCCGCCAGACGCCGGAGCAGGTCGGCAAACTCTTTGCGTCGCTGCTTTGCAGCGGCTTCGTCGTCACTCTCCGGTTCTGCCGCGACGCGGCGTACGAGGGCGCGCAGCGCGCGCGCGTTCGAGGGGTCTACCGCCAGCGCAGTGCGAAGGACGCGATCCACCTCGGCGGGACGACTCAGAACCTTCTCGTAGATGCTCGCGAGCGCAAAGAGCGCCGTGAGCTTGGGCGCCAGCTCACGGCTCATGGAGACGATCGCCTCGAGGGTATCGACCGCTTCGGGCCACACACGCTGCGCAATGCACAGTTCCGCCAGCGTCAGCAGCGACGGAACGTGCTGCGGTGCTGCGGCACGGACCTTTCGAAGCGCGTCAATGCCGACGGGCAGATCGTGGAGCTCGTCGCGCGCCACGCGCGCGATCTCGGAGCCGAACATGACGATCGCGTCGGCACCCCTGGCCCGGCCGAGGGCTGCCCGAAAGGCCGTGACGAGCCGTTCACCTTGACCCTCTTCGAGCAGGACGGTGGCCAAGCGCCCCGCCGCCGGAACGGAGTCGGGATCTGCATCCAGCGCGCGTTCGAGCATGGAGGCCGCCCGTTCGCGGCGCTCTAGGCCAGAGCCACCGGCCACGAGGTCGGCTGCTCCGAGGAGGATCTCGGCGCCGTCGAGGAGGTAGCGAGCGCGCGTGCGGGGATCGTCGGCCAGGCGAGACAGAGATTCGGAGGCGGCGAGAGCGGCCTCGGAGTTCCCGTGCCTGCTCGCGAGGCGCGCAAGGCCGGTAGCCGCTGTCAGGGAGCCCGAATCAATCTCGAGAGCGCTCGCGTACCGGTCCATGGCTTCGCCGAGGAGGCGATCGGCGTCGTCCGAGTCGGGCGCGTCGGCCGCGGCCGACTCGAGCATCAACCCAAGCCGGAGCTCGAGAGCCAAACGTGTCTCGCCGCTCGTGAGAGACACGAGCGCACGCACCGCGGAGATAGCCTCTGAGCGCGCTCGCGGTTCGCCGCGGCGAGCGTTCGCGAGCTCCCGTCGAAACGTGGCTTCGAGGGCGCCGGGATCGGCAGGATCGAGGGCGAGGATCGCGCGATAGCTGGCTCCGGGGCTGGCGGCGGTCCCAAGCCCCCATTCTTCGAGGGCCGCCAGGTTCCATAGCGCGCCGAGGCGCGCGCCCGGGTCGGTGAACACCTCCGCCTCCTGGGCCAGCACGCGTGCGAGTGCGCCTGCGTCGACCATGGCCGAGCGACGCAACCATTCGAGTGTGCGAAGCGCCGGGATGTGATCAGGGTTCTGGGCCAGCACGCCTTCGAGAAGCTCTATGGCTCGGCGCGGCTCCTGGCCGGTCTCGACGAACAGCCACGCCAGGTCGAAGGATCGGCGCAACGAGGCTTCGGCGGATTCCGCGCGGTCCACGCGCTTTTCCATGAGCGCCGCAAGCTCCGCGCGCTCGCTGCCGTGGCTTTGTCGGGCGCGTCGCGCAGTGAGTCGAGCCAGGCGCTCGAAGAGCAGCTCGTCGCCTGGCGTCTCGGCGAGCGCCCGAGGGTACGCGCGGGCGGCGCTTGCGTCGTCGCCAAGACGCAGCTCGTCGATCTCTGCGGCCCTGGCGAGGTGCCGCGCGCGGTCCTCGGCGCTGTCGGCCCCTGCCGCGAGCCTTTCGACGGCTTCACGGAGCTTCCGCGCGTCCGCGACGCTCTCGAGAATGTTGGCGGCTTGTTCGCGCGCCACAGGGTGAACGGGATCCAAGGCGCGCGCTCGCTCCAGGGAGGCGATCGCATCGAGCGGCGCGCGCAGCCGTGCGTTCTGCAGGTGGGCGAGAGAGAGCCAAAGGAGGACCTTTTCTCGGACCGAGGCGGTGGCGTCGATACGCGCGCGGATCGCGTGCGCCGCGAGCTCCCATCGCCCGCCTTGCTCGTGGAGGCTCGTTTCGAGAGCGCGCGCCGCGGCGTGCGCGGGGTCCTGGTCGAGCACTTCGCGTACGATCTGGGCGGCTCGAGAGGGGTCGTGTTTGGCCAATGCGGCTGCGGCTCTTGCACGGAGTGCGAGACGGGCCGGCTCGTTGGACGCAAGGCGAGCCTCCTCGAGAAGGGCACGCGCGAGAGTGGCGCTGTCGCCCGCGCGAGATGCAGCGCGCCCGAGACCCACGATCGCGCTTCGTCTCTGTCCGTCGATGGCGAGCACTTGCTCGTAGGCGCGCGCTGCACGCGGCGGATCGGCCAGCAAGTCCTCCCACAGAAAGGCCACCTTCTCCAGGTACGCGACTCTGCGGCCGGGGTCGGAGGTTTGCTCTGCGGCCTGCGCGTAGAGATCGACGAGCGCGCGGGCCGAAGCCTCTCCGCCTTCGCCGAGGCGTGGGGCGAGAAGCTGCGCGAGGCCGTCGACCACCTCGGTGTCCGTTGGGGCCACCACCCAGGCCGAGCGAAAGTGACGAAGAGCGTCTGGCAATCGGCCCAGCTCCTCACAGATCTTGCCCGCTTGCACGAGGGCACGAGCGCGATCCGAGGGCTCGCTTGAACGAGCCGCCTCGTGCAGCCAGGTGGCGACCCGTTGTTCATGCTTTCCGGCGGCGCTCAAGAGCCGATCGAGGGTGACGACGAGCCCCGGATCGGCGGGGTCGAGCGTCAAAGCCCGCTGCACATCGGCCACCGCCACTTCGATGTCGCCGTCCTTCTCCGCGGTCGACGCCAGTGCGCGAAGCTCGTAGGCGAGGGCCGACGGCTCCGTGATGAAGCGAAGGCGCGCTCGTCGAGCGCGCGCCGCCTCCTGACCTCGGGCTGCTGCGTCGTGCAAGCGCACGAGCTCGTCGAGCACGCGCCGATCCACGCTCGCTTCGGTCGGCGCCCGAGCCGCGGCCCGGTCGAGAAGCAAGCAGGCGCGTTCTGGATCGCCCAGACGCCAGGCCGCGATGAGAGCCGCGTCGAGCTCATAGCGCGTCGCGCGGGCTGAGTCGGCGTCGACAAGCGCTTCCTCCTCCAGCAATCGAGCGAGTGCGCTCCAGTCCCCGTGCGCGGCAACGTGGCGAACGAGGGCGTCGCGCGCTGGCCCAACGCTGGCGTCGAGCTCCAAGGCGCGCTCGAGCGCGGCTCGACTCGCGTCGACACGAGCAAGCCTTCGCTCGAGTATGAGGGAGCGCTCGACGTGTAGCCACGAAGCTAGGCGGGCGTCCGCTGTGTAGGCGTCGGCCATGCGTCCCAGGTGGGCCGCAAGAGCCTCCCAGTCTTTGGGAGCGCCGCTCGAATGCGAGCGCGCCACGAGGTCGGCCTCGAGCCCCTTGAGCGCCGCGGGGTGGCTGGGGGCGTGGGCCAGCGCCTGCTCCCAGGTCGCCCGAGCTTCGGCGCCGTGCCCTCCCAGGGCCTCGAGCAAGCGCGCGCGTTCGACGAGAAGCTCGACGCGCTGCGCTTCCGTATTCGCGGCTCGAAGCTCGTACTCCAGGTGGTCGAGCATCGCGGCGAGCGAGTCGCGGCCATGAATGGCGCGACGAAGGAGCGCGTGCGCTGCGGGCGACCCAGGCTCCGCGCGCAGCGCCGCCGCCCCCTGCGCCATCGCACCTGCATCGTCGCCGAGGATCGTCTCGCTCGCGATCGCCAGCTCGACGTGCGCTCGCGCCCGTCCGACCGCGTCGTCGCTGGGCTCGAGAGCCGCAACCCTGGCTCGTAACAAATCGAGCAGGCTTTCGGGTTGAAGAAGGTCTCCCTGCATCCGGACCGGCGAGGCCGCGGGGCTGAGCGCACCTCCCGACGGAAGCGGAGGTGGACCCTTGCGCGGAAGGGGAGGGGGGCCCTTCGAGGGGCGGGTGGGCCGACCCCCAAGCGCGCGTTCCGCCGAGGCGTCATCGGCGGCTCGGGTCGTCGCGGCCACTTGTTGGAGCGTGCGAACCTGGGCCTCGACGTCCCACCCTTGGTCGGTGGTCGCCAGGAGGTCGTCGAGCGAAGTACGGTCGGATTCGTCGGGAGCGGGCCCGTCGATCTCGCTCGTCACGATGGCCTCGGCCGGGTCCCCCTCGTCGTCATTGCCCGCACGTTGCGGCATGCGGCTGCATAACACATGCTAGGGGTGAGGGTGACAAGAAGGCGGAGCTCGAAAGGGACGATGAACGATGGCTGACAATTACAAGGTGAAGGACCTTTCCGAGGCCGAGTGGGGACGGAAAGAAATCGAGATAGCCGAGAGCGAAATGCCGGGTCTGATGGCTCTTCGCAAGGAGTTTGGCCACGCAAAACCTCTCAAGGGTGCGCGCGTCGCCGGCTGCTTGCATATGACCATCCAGACCGCGGTGCTCATCGAGACGCTCATCGAGATCGGCGCCGAGGTCACTTGGACCAGCTGCAATATCTTTTCCACTCAAGATCAGGCCGCCGCGGCCATCGCCAAGCGTGGCATCCCCGTCTTCGCCTGGAAGGGGGAAACCGAGGCCGAGTATAACGAGTGCATCGAGCGGCAGCTTCACGCCTTCTCGGGTGGCAAAGGCCCGAACATGATTCTCGACGACGGTGGCGATCTCACCGCCATCGTTCACGAGAAGCACCCGGACCTCTTCTCGGGTCCCGACCCCATCCGCGGACTGAGCGAGGAGACGACCACGGGCGTCCACCGCCTCTATGAGATGGCAAAGAAGGGGACGCTGAAAGTCCCCGCGATGAACGTGAACGACAGCGTGACGAAGTCGAAGTTCGATAACCTCTACGGGTGCCGCGAGTCGCTCGGAGACGGGCTCAAGCGGGCCACTGGCGTCATGTTTGCGGGGAAGCTCGCCGTCGTGTGCGGCTACGGCGATGTCGGCAAGGGCTGCTGTCAATCGCTTCGGGGCTTGGGCGCAAGGGTCGTTGTCACGGAAATCGATCCCATATGCGCGCTCCAGGCCGTCATGGAGGGCTACCAGGTTTCGACGATGGAGGAGATGGCGCCCCTTGGCGACATCTTCGTTACGGCGACGGGGTGCCTCGACGTCATTCGCTCCGAGCATATGCGGGCAATGAAAGATCAGGCGATCCTGTGCAACATCGGTCACTTCGATTGCGAGATCCAAGTGGCGTGGCTCGAGAAGAACCCGGAGATCAAAGAAATCAACATAAAGCCTCAGGTCGACCAGTTCGTCTTCCCAGACGGCAAGCGCCTGACGCTGCTCGCACGCGGGCGCCTCGTAAACTTGGGTTGTGCGAACGGTCACCCTTCGTTCGTGATGTCGACCAGCTTCTCCAACCAGACCATCGCGCAAATCGAGCTCTGGCAGAACCACTCGAAATACGAGCGCAAAGTCTACACGCTCCCCAAGAAGCTCGACGAGAAGGTGGCCGCGCTTCACCTGGCAAAGCTCGGCGTCAAGCTCACCAAGCTCACCCAAGGGCAGTCCGAATACCTCGGGGTCTCGGGCGAAGGGCCATTCAAGCCCGAGCACTATCGTTATTGATGAGCGTGCCGCTTAGGCGTTGACTCCATCGACATGGCTCATTAATAGGGTGTCCTTGGGGCCTCCGAAGGGGTCAACGCGGAGAAGAGAACGATGAAGCTCAATATCAGTCTCGTTAGCTGGCTCGCAGCAGCGGGAGTTTTGTTGGTGGCGGGCAGCGCTTTCGCCTTCAACATCCTCGTCACCATCGCCGGCGTGACCCCTACCGGAAAAGGGGCGGAGCCCATTGCGATCACGTCCTTTAGCTTCGGGGTATCGAATGCGGCCACCGCTGGCTCGGCCGGGGCTGGCGCGGGCGCGGGCGCGGGCAAGCCGTCGTTCGAAGACCTGCACATCACAAAAGTCGCCGACGCGACGACCCCGAAGCTCTTCCTGGCCGTGGCGCAAGGCACGCACATCCCGACCCTCGTCCTGACCCTTCAGAAGGGCGCGAGCGCGTCCGGCTCTGGAGCGGGCGCCGTGACCACGTTTGAAACGATTACTCTGAAGAACGTCGTGGTTACCTCGTTTGAGCAGGAGGGAGCCTCCACGGCGATGCGCCGACCGAGCAGGTCACGTTCGCATACGGACAGATCGAGTTCACGTTCACGCCCGCCGGGGGCGCGCCCATGTCTGCTTCTTGGAACTTGACGACACAAACGGGGTCCTGATGCCTCTCGGCTTCGGGCGAGCCGCCTCCCGAACGGCTGGCTGCCTGGCCCTTGCAGGTGCCATGTCGTGCGGCGGAACGAGCGCCGGGCCCGAAGTCGGATCGGGGGGGCCCGCTACCTCGGCCGAGTCCCTCGGGACGGGGGGGCCCTCTTTGGCGAGCGCGACGGTGACGAGCAAAACGGGCCGTTACCAGGCCGTTCGTCAGCTCATACTCGATACGAGCACTGGGTTGCGCTGGCAGCGCTGGTCTGAGCCGGGGCGTTACGATTGGCTCCTGGCCAGCGCGGTTTGTCATCAGAAGGGAATGCGCCTCCCAAAGGTCGCGGAGCTCCGCGCGCTGCGCTCGCCCGGGCTCGACGGCGCGGTGTGCGGTCTCGACTCCACGCTGTTTCTGGGCGAACGGTGCGTGACGCTGCAGACCCAGGAGGGCCTTGCCTTCAGCTCGATGGCAGGCGACGTCGTCCCGGTCGTGGGCCAGCTCGCGGTTCGTTGCGTGGAGTAGCTTCGAAAAGACCATGAGCACGAAGCGTCGGAAACGCTTCGCGAGGTGTCTTCGGGTTAGCCCGGCAAGTCTTGTTTCGCGGCTTCCGCGAGCTCCTTGGCCCATCCGCGAATGCGATCCTCTCGAGGACCCTCGAGCATGATGCGGAGCTTGGGCTCGGTGCCGCTCCACCGGATGAGCACCCGGCCTTGGCTGCCCAGCGTCTTCGAGATCTTCGCTGCTAGTCCCGCGAGCTTGGGCATGTCCTCGACGGGTTTGCGAGCGGGGAGTGCGACGTTTTCGAGCACTTGTGGAACGCGGCTCATGGCCTGTGCCGCAAGCTCGCTCACTGGTTTTCCCGTCCGAAGCATGAGGGCCAGAACCTGGAGCGCGCCGAGCATGCCGTCGCCCGTAGACGCGTGGTCGAGAAAAACCAAGTGGCCCGACTGCTCGCCACCGAGGTTGTAGCCTCCGGAGCGCATGGCTTCCACGACGTAGCGGTCGCCCACCTGAGTGCGAACGAGCCGGCCGCCTGACCGAGTAAGCGCGTGCTCCAGCCCGAGGTTGGACATCACCGTGGCTACGACCGTCCTGTCGTGCAACGTACCTTCCGAAACCATGCGCGCGGCGCACATGGCGAGCACGTGGTCACCGTCGACGAGCTGCCCCTTCTCGTCGACGATGATCACCCGATCGGCGTCGCCGTCGAGTGCGATGCCGATGGCGGCCGAACGCTTGACGACCTCGGCGCGAACGTGATCCGGGCAGAGCGCCCCTGCGTCCTTGTTGATGTTGACCCCGCTGGGCTTCACTCCAAGGGCGGTCACGTGGGCGCCAAGCTCTTGAAGTACCAAGGGCGCCACGCGATAGGCGGCTCCGTGCGCAGCGTCGACCACGACGCGGATGCCGTCGAGCGACAGATCGCGCGGGAACGTTTGCTTGAGAAAAACGACGTAGCGGCCGCGGGCGTCCTCGAGCTTCTCGGCCCGGCCGATGCCCGGTCCCGTGGAGCGCTTTCCAAGCAGCGAGTCGTCTGCGAGCAAGCGTTCGATTTCGACCTCGGCTTCGTCGGGTAACTTGAAGCCGTCGGATCCAAAAATCTTGATGCCGTTGTCCTGGTAGGGGTTATGGCTCGCGCTGATGACGATCCCGGCGTCGGCGCGCATGCTCACCGTGAGGTGGGCGATGGCGGGCGTCGGCATGGGCCCTGAAAGCATGGCGCGCCCGCCCATCGAGCAAACTCCGCTCGCCATCGCCTGTTCGAGCATGTAGCCCGAAAGGCGGGTGTCCTTGCCGATGAGAATTCGTGGAACGTGGCCCTTGCCGCGACCGGCGACGAAAGTGACGGCGCGGCCGAGCTGCAGGGCGACTTCCGGCGTCATCGGGTGCTCGTTGGCGACGCCGCGGATTCCGTCGGTGCCGAACAGATGACGGGACTCCGAGATCGCGGACCCGCTCCGCTTGGTAAGTCGCTTCATGGGGCGCGACGCTCGCGAGAATCAGTCACGAAAGTTGACGAACTGCAGCTCGAGACCAAAATCGTGCCCGCGCACGGCCTGAATGGCCATCTGCAAGTCGTCCTTGTTCTTTCCGCTGACCCGCACTTGGCTTTCTTGCATGGACGCCTGCACCTTGAGCTTGGCTTCCTTCAGAAGGGACACGATCGCTCTCGCCTTGTCGACCTCGATTCCATCTTTGATTTTCGCGACGATTCGCGAGCCGCCCTTGCCCGTCGGTTCGGGTTTGCCCACGTCGAGAAACCGCAGGGAAACCTTACGCTTGATGAGCTTCTCTTGCACGACGGCGAGAGCTGCGTTGGCCCTGTCTTCGCTGTCCGAGCGAATCGTGATGGCCTCGGGCGACTTCTCGATGCCCGAGCCCGTGTCCTTGAAATCGAAGCGCTGCGCGATCTCTTTTTGCGCTTGATTGAAGGCGTTGTCGACTTCGTGCATCTGCACTTTCGAGACGATGTCGAAGCTCGGCATGCAAACGGATGTTAGCGAAGGCTGGCGGGGGTTCAAAGGGCGACGGGCGGGTCGCTCGGGAGCCCCAGAAGAAGCGCACGCGTCTGTCCGACAAGCAGGATCGACCCGGCCACGACGACGATCTCCGCGTCCCCGGGCTCGAGCGCACCCCGGAGGTTCGCGGCGGACTCTCCCCCCCAAAGCGCGGTCATCGTGTCCGCCGGCACAGCGGTTCGGGCACCCGTTTGCGGCGCGACGAAAACGCGCGACGTCGCGAGCGGGGCGAGCTCTGCGAGCATGGCCTGCCAATCTTTGTCCGTGAGCGCACCGAATACGAGCTTGACGCGCTCCGGGGGGACGCCGAGTGAGCGCACATATTGGGCGAGCGCCAGGGCCCCGTCGGGGTTATGTGCGCAGTCGATCACGTGACGCCCGATTCGCTCCAGCCGCCCGGGCCAGCGAACGTCGGCGAGGCCCTTGGCGATCGCTTCGTGCGACGCGCCCAGCCGACCTCCGAGGACCGTCGCGACGCGCGCATTGTCGGCCTGATGGGCACCCTCGAGCCCGATGAGCGCCGGGGCCGGGACGTGCTCGATCGAGCTCGTGGTCGCGCCGTGCCCGTGCGCGACATCGTCGATTGCGCGCCGCAGGTCGGGCCGCATCGGCCCCAATACGATGTCGAGACCCGGCTTCGCGATGCCGGCCTTTTCGCGCGCGATGTCGATGAGCGTGGGTCCGAGCCGGTCGGCGTGGTCGAGCGCGATCCGCGTTATCGCGGCTGCCTGGGCTTTCGGCAGGACGTTGGTTGCGTCCAGCCTGCCCCCGAGGCCAACCTCCACAATGGCCACGTCGACGTCGGCTTCACGAAACGCCAGAAACGCCGTCAGGGTCGCGGCCTCGAAGAAGGACACTTCCGGCGCCTCGCGCAGCACGTGCACGAGCAGGTCCGCCAGGTGAGAGTCGGCAATCGGCTCGCCGTCGATACGGATTCGTTCGGCAAATCGACAAAGGTGCGGTGAAGTATAGAGCCCAGTACGCAGTCCGTGCGCTCGCGCGATCGACTCCACCATCGCGCAAACGCTGCCCTTGCCGTTGGTCCCCGCAACGTGCGCCGCGGCAAAAGCGCGCTCTGGGTGTCCCAATCGCGCGCAGGCGTCTCGCATGGGCGCGAGCCCGAGCCGCATTCCGAGCGGGATCCTCCGGTAAAGATCCTCGAGCGCGCCCGCCAAGGACGCCGAGGGCGCCATCACCTCGCCCCGAGCGCTCCGTCGGATCGCTCGGGGACGCGCCCAGTCAGGTGGCCCAAGAGGATCGCGATTTCGCGCTTCATGTCTAGCCGGCTGACGATTCGATCGACCATTCCATGGGCGAGGAGAAACTCGCTCCGCTGGAACCCCTCGGGCAGTTTCTGGCGGATGGTGCTCTCGATGACGCGCGGCCCTGCGAACCCGATGAGCGCCTGCGGCTCGGCCAAGTTCACGTCCCCGAGGAGCGCGAAGCTGGCGGCAACCCCGCCGGTGGTCGGGTGCAGGAGCACGCTGATGAAAGGCAGTGCTTCCGCCTTAAGTCGCTCGAGTGCCGCTACCGTCTTGGCCATCTGCATCAGGCTCAGGATGCCTTCTTGCATCCGGGCTCCGCCGGAGGCTTGAAGCAGGACGACGGGAAGCCTCTCACGCAGCGCCCGTTCGAACAGGCGTGCGATCTTCTCGCCCACGACGCTGCCCATCGAGCCACCCATGAATGCAAAGAGAAAGGCGCCCCAAGCGATCGGCCTTCCGTCCAAGTGCGCACCGCCAATTTCGATGGCCTCTTTCGCGTGCGAGGCCCGGCGCGCGCTCGCCAGACGCTCGGGATACGTGCGTCCGTCGACGAACTCGAGCGGGTCCGTCGGCTCGAGATTCGCGTCCCATTCGTCGAGCCGGCCCTCGTCGAGAAGCAGTCTTCGCCAGCCGCCCGCGTTGAGCTTGTGGTGGCGGCCGCAAAGCGGACACACCTCGAAGTTGGCCGCGAAGGCGTCCGAGGCAAGGGTTTCACCGCAGGCGTCGCACTTGCGAAATACGCCCTTTCCGAGCGTCTTCTTGTCGGCGGCGTCGCTTTCCGGGGCTTTCTTTTCTGGCCAGGGCACGTATGGGGGCACCGTGTGGGGGCGGCGGGGAAGGTAGTCGAAACACGCCTGCGCCGCGAGCGGACGTGGGAACCTTTTTGCCGGCCCGTTCTTGTCGGCCTTATGACGCGAGTGTACCCTGAAGAGCTCATCGGCAGGACGGCGCCGCCGGCTTTCCGCGAGGCGCGAGCACTCAAGATGGAGTCAGACCAAGTCGAGGTTCGCGCGAGGGGACGCCTCGGCTCCGTCTTGCGCGGAAAATATCGTCTCGACAGCGTGCTCGGCGTGGGCGGCATGGCTGTCGTCTATAAGGCGGTGCACCGCAACCAAGCGGAATTTGCTGTCAAAATGCTCCACCCCGAGCTCTCGCTCAACGACAACATTCGCGGTCGCTTCTTGCGCGAGGGCTATGCCGCCAACTCCGTCAAGCACTCGGGCGTCGTTTTGGTTGTCGACGACGATGTCGCCGAGGACGGCGCTGCGTTTCTCGTCATGGAGCTTCTCAGCGGCTTGACGGCCGACGAGGCGTGGAGCGCTCTGGGCGACAAGATCCCCCTCGACGCGGCCTGTGCCCTTGCTGTCGAGCTCTTGGACGTTCTTGCCGCCGCCCACGACAAGGGCATCCTGCATCGAGACATCAAGCCGGCCAACGTCTTCATCACGCGCGACGGGGTCTTGAAGGTGCTCGATTTTGGCATCGCTCGCGTTCGCGACTCGATGGCTGGCGGCTCGCACGCCACGGGGACCGGGATGCTGCTCGGCACGCCCGCGTTCATGGCTCCCGAGCAGGTCATCGGTAAACCAACCGACATCGATACCCGGGTCGATCTGTGGGCGGTGGGCGCCACAGTCTTCAATCTGGTCAGTGGCCAAATGGTCCACGAGGCGGAGACCGGGCCACAGCTGATGGTCAAGCTCGCCACGCAGCCACCCCGGTCCCTTTACGCGGTGCTGCCGGATGCCCCCGCCCCGGTGGCCGCTGTGATCGACCGTGCTCTCGCGTTCGACAAGAACCAGCGTTGGCAAACGGCGACCGAGATGCAGGAAGCGTTGCGGTCCGCGTGCACCCAATGCTTCGGCGATTTCGTGCCGCGAACGATCCTGGCTCGCCTGGTGGCGACGGCCAAGCCGCCGGCCGCCCGCCCAGCTGCCGCCGCGGGGTCCGGAGCTCGACCTCCGACGCCGGGACCTTATCAGGGTACGCCGGCGCCAGGCGTGGCCCCTACCGGCGCGGGAGCTCGTGCCGTGACTGGTGGCCTACCGATATCGACCTCGAGCGGGGTCTATCAGGATCACGCCAGCGCGGGGCTGCCGTCATCGCGCAAGGGCCTCTTTGGCGTGGTCGCCGGCTTGGCGGTCCTCGCCGGAGTGGGCATCACCCTCGTCGTCCTGCATCGGAGCTCGCCATCTTCGACGCTGGCAGCGTCCTCAGCCTCAGCGCTCTCCCAGCCACCCGCTCCAAGCGAAGTCTCCAAGCCGTCGAGTCCGACCAAGGAGATTCCTACCGCCGTCGCGCTCGTCGCGTCGAGCGCGCCGCCACCGCTCGAGACGCCGCACCCGGAGCCCGCCCCTGCCGGCACGGCCAGGCATTCGGGCGGGTCCTTGGCGGGACACGTTTCCACCGCGAGAGACGCGGGACCAGCTCGCGAACCAACGGGCGGCAAGGCCAATTGCAGCCCGCCCTATACGCTCGACCAGAACGGCGAAAAACACTTCAAACCCGAATGCTTCTAGCTCCACCGAGGCCTACGATGACGCGAGGTTCGCTTCTTACCGCATGCACTCTCGTTGCTTGTTCGACGCTCGGCTTGTCGCCGCGCGCGAATGCCGCCAACCCCACGACCGCCGAATGCGTGGCTGCCGCTGACAGCTCGCTGCAGCTACGCGAACAGCACAAGCTTCGCGCGGCCCGCGCCCAGATGCTGGTGTGCGCCGCATCGAGCTGCCCGGCGGCCGTTCAATCCGAGTGCTTGCGCAGAGTCGATCAGGTAAACGGGTCGATCCCGACCGTTGTCTTCCAGGCGAAGGACGCGGCCGGAAACGACTTGTCGAACGTCAAGGTCGACGTGGACGGGCAGCCGCTGACCGACCGGCTCGATGGAAGCTCGATGCAAGTAGATCCGGGTGAGCATCACTTCCATTTCACCGCGCCTGGAGGCGTCATCGTCGACAAGACGCTGGTCATTCGCGAGGGTGAGAAAGAACGTCGCGAGAACATCGTGGTCGCCGCGGTCTCTCCGCCGCCCGCCGTTCAACCCGCGCCCGCCGCGGCTACGGCGCCAGGGCCCGAGTCGACGTCGTCCGAAGATCAAGGCCAGAGCCGTCGCACGATCGCGTATGTCGTCGGCGGTGCCGGCATCGTTGGGCTCGCGGTCGGAACCATCTTCGGTGTGATGGCGAGCTCGAGCGCGTCGAGCTCGAAAAACGAGTGCTCCACTTCTTCTTGCACGAACTACTCGAAGTCGCTCAGCGACTACAACAGCGCTTCGACTGATGGGACCATCTCGACGGTGGCTTTCGTCGCGGGAGGCATAGCGGTTGCGGCAGGCGCCATCTTGTTTTTTACGGCCCCCAAGGCGTCGTCGTCCGGCACAGGCTTCCGCTGGCAGGTTTCGCCCTCGGTGGGAGCGACGGGGCTTGGCCTTTCCGTCAGGGGCGCCCTGTGAGGCGCTCGTTCGCACGGCTCTTGCTGGGGCTAAGTCTGACCGCGGGCACTCTCGCCGGATGTAACGCAATCATCGGGCTCAAAGCCCCCCCGGAGCAGGACGCGAGCATGCCGAATGGCTCCGGCGATGGCTCGATGCCGCAAGGCAGCGACGCGACCGTGGAGAGCTCGACGTCCGAGGGAGGCAACACGCAGGGCAACCCCGACGGAAGCGCCAATGGCGGCTCGTGCACGAGCGACGCGGCGTGTATCTCGGGGCACTGCGCCGATGGCGTGTGCTGCAACAATGCGTGCAGTGGGACGTGTGAAGCCTGCAATCTCAGCGGGTCCATGGGGACGTGCACGGGCATCGCCGTCGGCACCGACCCGCAAATGGAATGCGTCATGGTCGCTGTCGATGCGGGCACATCCGCCGTCGTCGACGCGTCGGGCGACGCGTCCAACGCCGGCGAGGCGGGCAGCCCCGGCGATGCTGGCAGTGCTTCGGACTCGGGCGCGGCTGCCGAAGGGGGCGCCGGCGACGGCGGTAGTGCTGGAGACGCCGGGACGATGGCCGCCATCAATTTCCCGGACGGCGGTTACATGAGCAGCGACATGGCGTGCGCCGGCTCGTGCGACGGCAAGGGCGGCAACGGAGGTGGAAGCTGCACGTATCCCGGCAGCACGAAGACGTGCGGAACTCAGTTCTGCAACGAGAACAATCAAGCCGCGGGGTTCGCTTGCAACGGAGCGGGCTCGTGCGCGCTCGGCTTCACGTCATGCGCGGCGTACAGCTGCGTCGGCGCCGCGTGCGGAACCACCTGCACGCAGGAAGCAGACTGCCTCACGGGGTACTATTGCAGCACGGCCACGGGCACGGGCAAATGCGTGCCGACGTTCGGCGACGGTCTGCCCTGCAACAGCGCGAACGAATGTACTAGCGGCTTCTGCACCACAGGAGTGGCGGGCGTCGGTATGGGCTCGCCCGTGTGTTGCTCGAGCGATTGCACCATCAGCGGAGGTACGTGTTTGCAAAGCGGCGCCGTCGGCGAGTGCAAGTGCAACGTGGCTTGTGATGGCGGAGCCTGCCAGGTGTTCTACCAGGATGCCGACGGCGATGGTTACGGGAACATGAATGGCGACCCGACCTTGGGCGTCACGGCCTACGTCGGATGCAGCAACGACACGGTTAGGGCGGGATTTGTCCCCGACCACACCGACTGCGACGACCAGGACCCGCTCGTCAACCCAGGGCAGACGGCATACTTCGACACCCGGAGCACGGGGCCTGCCCACACGTTCGACTACAATTGCGACGGTATTCTCGAGAAGGGCATTCCCGAGTATCCGGGCGCGGCCTGCGAATTCTGCAGTCCGACCCCGACATGCGGGGCGACGAACCCGACCTGCACGGTCTCCGGCCAGCAAGGAGCGTTTGCGTGTGGCCCCGAATGTCTTTACCCGATATGCCGACCCCCATTGCTGTGCATCCATCGATGTACCTTTCAGGGTTGCTATCCGGAGACGACGCCGGCATTTACGGCCACCGTGGCATGCGGGGTGCTGGGCACGACGACCGTTTGCGGAACGTGCGGAGGCGCTGGAGAAGCCGCGGGCACGGGGACCGCAAGTACTCTTGCGAGCGTTCAGCAAAGTTGCCACTGAAACGCAGGTTGATGGCGTCGCTGGCTGAGGCGGCGTGCGTCGCGCTCGTCGCGAGCCGTGAATCGGTCCGCCTTGCGTGATCGGCTGTTCCCGTTGTAGAGCGCACGCTACGTGTGGCGGGGACTTTGGCAAGCACGAGGGGACGCCCAGGCCAGCGTGGGAGGCTTTAGTCATGAACTTCTTCAAGATGCACTTGGCGCCATGGACGGTCCTTGGGGTCCTGCTTCTCCTTTCGGTGCACGGCTGCAGCAGCCCGAACACGCTCGTCGCGGACACCGATCACACGTGCTCGCTCGATAGCGATTGCACCTCGGGTCTCATTTGCGCCTTCGCGCGATGCAGCGCCGCGTGCCGCACTTCGGCCGATTGCGGGCCGGGAGGCGCGTGCGTTTTCGACTCGATGATGCAGCCGGTCTGCCTTTATCCCGACGTGGCGGCTTGCACGACGCAAAGCAATTGCACGCCCCCTCTCGCGTGTGCGTCCGACTTTCACTGTCGCAATCTCTGCACGCAAGACGCCGACTGCAACGTCCTCGGTATCACGGGCCGGGTCTGCGCCGCGGACTCGACGGGGGTGCATTACTGCGCGGTCCCAGCGGAGGTCAGTGACGCGGGCGTGATTATCGCTCCCCCTGGCTCGGTGGCTCAAGGGAGCCCCGACGCGACCGTTTCTCCCGACTCCGGGGCCGAAGCGGGCCCGGAAATGACTGGTGGCCAAACCGACGCGACGATGTCCGGCCCGGACACCTCGGCGTGCACCCCGGGAGCGACGTGCAGCCCCAGCCCGTGCCAGTCCGGCCAGTACGTTTGTGAAGACTCCGGGCTCGTCTGTCAGCCGATCAAGGCTCTCACCGACGGCACGCAATGTATCGGGGTGGCCGACGCCGGAGCCCAAGCCGATGGTGGTACCGGCGGGGTCTGCTTTGGGGGCGTGTGCACGGCGTGCAACGCGGGCCAAGATTGCTCGGTGGCCGGCAGTTGTGCGAAAAAGACCATCGAATGCTCTACGGGGCAGCCCGAGTGCACCGCCGCGGGCAACGTTTCCGACGGGACGCCGTGCGCTTCGGGGATGTATTGCTACTCGGGGGTCTGCAGCGCGTGCACGGTCGGCGCATCTTGCACCCCCGTCAACCCCTGTCACAAGGGCAGTGTCGGTTCTTGCGCAGGGGGCGTCGCCACTTGCACCGACACGACGGTCAACGCGACCAACGGCACGACATGCGGAACGAACATGGTGTGCAACGCCGGAACGTGCATGGCGTGCACCGCAGGGGCGCTTTGCACGCCGACCAACGTCTGCGACGTCGGTCAAACTTCCTGCCAGACAGGCGCGTCGGTGTGCACCGACACCGGCGCCAATCCAGCCAAGACGGGCTCTGCCTGTGGGACCAACGCAGTCTGCAACGGTGGAACGTGCGTTTCTTGCACGGCAGACGCGACGTGCGTTCCCACGAACATCTGCGACACCGGGAAGACGTCTTGCGCAACGGGAGCTTCGACCTGTGCCGACATGGGCTCGAACGTGGCTGCAAACGGAACGAAGTGCGCGACCAACGCCGTGTGCCTCAACGGCACTTGCGGCGCCTGCACGGCGGGCGTCATGTGCACGCCCACCAACGTTTGCGACAGCGGCCAAACGTCGTGCATGTCCGGCACCTCGACGTGCGTCGACACGGGCGCAAACGCCGCCGTGAACGGCACAGTGTGCGGGTCGAATCGGGTCTGCAACGGCGGCGCCTGCGTCGCGTGCATACCTCCGACGGTCTCGGGGTCGAGCTCGGTCTGCGCGGGCAGCAGCGACACCCTCACCGCATCGGCTGGCGACAGCTATTCCTGGTCGACCGGCGCGACCACGCGCTCAATCTCAGTCACCACGACCGGCTCTTATGTGGTCACGGTGACCGCGGGCGGCTGCTCGCTTTCTTCGGCGCCGTTCGCCGTCACGGGCAACTCTCTACCGTCGTCGGCATTTACCTGGACACCCACGCACCCGAACGCTCTCAATGCGGCAGACTTTTCGGCGACTGCGACGGGCGAGAACTACTCGTGGGTTTTTACGGGAGCTACCCCTGCCACGAGCAGCTCGGCAACGCCGACGCCGTCTTGGTCCGCAGGGGGCACGTACGCCGTGCAGCTGACCGTCACCAATCCGACGACGGCCTGTTATTCGACGACTTCGCAGAATGTTGCCGTTTGCACGCTTCTCCAGCCCCAGGGCGCATCGGTCTTGCCTACGCCCGTTACCGACGGAAGCGTTCGCGGCATCGAGTTCGTTGCGCTGGCGACCACGACCCTCACCCAGATTACCTTCTGGAAGCAAGATCTCGCGGACAACGTCTATCTTACTGGAACCGATGGTTCCATGACGCCGACGGTCCCCGTTTCAACCACCGGAGGGGCCAACGTGGTGAGCGTCAACTGGCCGATCACGAGCGGAGTCACGTACTATCTTCTCAACACCACGCCGAGCAACACCCTAGAAATTCAGGATCCGGCTCCGTATCCCCAAGCCAGCGGGACGATAAGTGTATCGCTGTCCTTCCTCATCGATTCGATGGGAAACATGACAACGGACACTGGCTACTGGGACGCCTTCACCAATCTGCTGACCTGCCCCTGAAAAGACAGGCCAAGCGAGGTGGGCGCCCTCACACCCGCATCGTCGAGAGGCCGGACGACACTTTCAACGTCGGCTCAGTCTGCTCCTGCACTTGGCGCGCGCTCACACCGGGAGCGACCTCCTGCAAGACGAGACCGTCGGGCGTCACGTCGATGGTCGCGAGCTCGGTGATGATCCGGTGAACCACGCGCCGCCCGGTGAGCGGCAACGTGCACTCGCCGAGAATTTTGGGGCTCCCGTCTTTCGCCGCGTGCTCCATGATGACGACGACGCGTTTGGCGCTCGCGACGAGATCCATGGCCCCACCCATGCCCTTGACCATCTTGCCCGGGATCATCCAGTTGGCCAGATCTCCCTTTTCGCTCACCTGCATGGCGCCGAGGATGGCCAGGTCGATGTGCCCACCGCGAATCATCGCGAAGCTTTCCGCGCTGGAAAACACGGCGCTCCCTGCCACCATCGTCACCGTCTCCTTGCCCGCGTTGATGAGATCGGGGTCGACTTGGTCTTCGCGCGGGTAGGGGCCCACGCCGAGTAAGCCGTTCTCGCTTTGAAGAACGACCTCGACTCCCGGGGCGATGTAGTTGGAAACCAGAGTCGGCATGCCGATCCCGAGGTTGACGTAGAAGCCGTCGCGCACCTCCTGGGCGGCGCGACGGGCGATCTGGTCACGCGTGAGGCCCCCCGATTTGCTCGCTTGCGTCATGAGCTAGCCGTTCCTCGTCGTCCTGCGCTCGACGCGTTTCTCGTACGAAGCGCCTTGGAAGATTCGGTGCACGTAGATGCCGGCCGTATGCACGTGATCGGGGTCGATTTCGCCAATGTCGACCAGCTCTTCGACCTCGGCAATCGTCGTCTTGGCCGCGGTCGCCATCATGGGATTGAAGTTCATCGCCGTGTGCCGATACACGAGATTGCCGAACCGGTCGCCCTTCCAAGCCTTGACGATTGCGTAGTCGCCGACGATGGCGGGCTCGAGCACGTACGTGCGTCCACCGAATTCGCGTGCCTCTTTTTTCTCGGAGAACTTTGCGACGCTCCCGTCGGGTGCGTATCGGATGGGCAAGCCGCCGTCGCCGATGGATGTGCCCGCGCCCGTAGGCGTGTAGAAGGCGGCGATGCCGGCCCCACCTGCTCGCAGTCGCTCGGCGAGGGTCCCTTGCGGTGTCAGCTCGAGCTCGAGCTCACCCGATAGATATTGGCGTTCGAACTCGGGATTTTCGCCCACGTAGCTCGAAACCATCTTCGCAATCTGCCTGTTTCGCAGCAAAATACCGAGGCCGAAATCGTCGACACCGCAGTTGTTGGACACGACAATCAGGCCCTTGGTCCCAAGCTCGCGCAGCGCGCGAATGCTCTGCTCGGGGATTCCGCAGAGCCCGAACCCGCCGACCAGAAGCGTCGCGCCATCGGGAACATCGCTCAACGCAGCCGTCGCGGACGCGACCACTTTGTTCACGTGTCAGCCAGCTCCTTTCACGTCAACGCTAGCGTGGCGAGGCCCCAAACGTCACTCGTCGATCTCGTCGGCGGGAGCAGCCATCGATGCAGCCGGTGGCAAGCTCGTCGTGTCGCTGGTCGCAGGAGGGGGGACTTCGGCAGGAGCGGCCGGTGCTCGAGAAAGAGTCGAGGGAGGTTTTCTCGACGCTACGGCGACGTCCGGGGCGGCCCCGCGGCGACCGTGCACGATGAGGTCGCGCTGCGGCGCCCGAGTGTGCGCGCGAACCAGCGGGTTTTCGACGCACCCGCTCATATGACCGGGGCAGGCAATTCGAACGTGGAAATGGTCGTCGTGGGGAAGCGTCCCGTGCGGTTGCTGCATCACCTCGGCGGCTCGCACGCGAACGCCGACTGGTGCTCCGACCCGTTCGGCAAAAGCGAGCAGTCGGGCTCGCAGCGGGGCGGCCACGAAGATGTGCGTTACGTGCGCCGATTCGTCGCCGAGCATCGCCGCCACGAGGGTCCAGTTCTTCGCGTCGTCGAAGTAAGCCCCCGGCCAACCGACAGCGGTACCATCTCCGCGGAACTGAACGAAGTGGGTCGCGAAGAGCTCATGGCCGTTCGCGCCGCGAACGAAGAAGCCAATATCCGCGTCTCGACCGCTTTCGTGGGATCTGTGTCGCTCGACGCCCCCGCCGCCCGCGCGCGAAAGGTGGCCGACGGAAGTGATACTGTCGGGGAACTGCCGGCGCACGGTCCGAGCCGCCCGATCGATCATCGTCACCAGGGGCTCGAGGCCCCAGCGCACATCGCCCTCGGTGTCCGCCGGGACGATGCGCAGATAAGCGGTCTCATCGAGATGCATGCCGCCGGTGAGATGGCCCTCCGTCGGAGAGCCCACGCTGCGGCCGAAGCGCATGGCTGCGGGTCCGAGCGTCGCGCGCGCCGTGGGCGAGTGTCTCGGCGCTACTCCAGGCAGCGCTGCGGTGGCGAGCGTAAGGGTCGAGGCGAGCGCGGTGAGAGCGATCGAAGCGGTGCGCACTGGGACAGGGAGAGCACATCTCTACACGCATGGCCAAATTCGAGCGCGTGTCGCGGCCTGAGGCTATTCTCTGCCGGCCGTGGCTACCGAAAACATGTTTCAGCCCTCCCGCTCGCTTTCCAGTGAACGTCGCGCTGCGCTCGTTGGCCGGGGGGCCGACATGCAGGCGCTCGAGAAAGCCTACGCGCTTGCGCGAGACAACTGGGAAGCGCAGACCGTGACCGTCCTCGGGGCGCCGGGCATGGGCAAGACGCGGCTGGTGCGCGACTTTCTCGTCGGTGTCGGCGAATCGGTCGGTCAGGCGCCGCGGGTGTATCGCGGCGGCACGCGCGAAGGGGGCCCCGCCTACGAGGTCTTTTCGCGCATATTGCGGGCGCGCCTCGGAATCGTCGACGGCATGGATACCGAAGCGGCGATGGGCCAGGTGCGCTCGCAGCTGGCCGAGGTGCTCGACGACCGCAAGATAGGCGACGTCGCCTATTTCGTAGGCCAGCTGCTCGAGCTCAGCTTTCAGGATTCTCCTCTCATCCGCGCGGTCGAAGCCGATTCGCAGCAAATCCGCTCGATGCGCCGTGCCGTTCTCAAGAACTTTCTCGAGACCGATGCCGGAAAGGTCGGTGAGCCCCTCGTTCTCGTTTTCGACGATCTCCAGTGGGCGCACGACGATTCTCTCGAGCTGCTCGCGTATCTCGTCGAGCATTTGCATGGCCCGATCCTGCTCGTCTGCCTTGCCCGTCCGGAGATGCTCACGCGGGCCGATGGATGGCGCCGATACGGCGGCGATCATCATGTGACGCTCGAGCTCGGGCCTCTCGGCGACGATGCGGCAGCGGCCGCCGTGCGCGATCTTCTTGCGCCCTGCGGCGGCGCGGAAGCCGTGACGGAGCTGGTCGAGACGGCGGTGAATCTGGCGGCCGGAAACCCCGCGCTCTTGGCCCAGATCGTCCGCATCTACCACGAGGCAGGCGTTCTCGTGGCTACCGACGACTTCGACGACGAGCACTGGGCCATCAACCTCGAAAAGCTCGCCGGCGTAAAGTTGCCCCTGACCGTTCAAGATGCCGTGCAAGCGCGCATAGCGGCTCTCGTCCCAGACGACCGGGAGCTCCTCGAGCGGGCGGCGATCATGGGCGGCGTGTTCTGGCTGGGCGGATTGGTCGCCATAGACCGTCAGGCCCAGACGCCGCCGGAGGTGTGGGAAGGGGGCGAGGCCGAAGACGTCGTCCTGCTGCGTCAGCGGCTCTCGGATCTGGTCGATCGCGACTACGTCTTGCGTCTACCCGACAGCAGCTTCGCCGGCGACGAAGAGTACGTCTTCAAGCACAATCTCGAGCGCGAGGCTCTCGAGCGGCTCACTCCACCGGCCGCAGCCCGTCGCTTTCATCGCGCGATCGCCGAGTGGCTGAGCTTCCGATCGAGCGGCGAGACGAGCGAGGAATACCTCGAGATGCTCGCGCGTCACCGCGAGAAGGCCGAAACCATAGCGATGGCCGCGGCCTCCTACGTCCGTGCGGGAGAGATGGCGCGCTCGCGCGGGGCGAACGCCAAAGCGGCCGAGCTTCTGGCGAGAGGGTTGCAGCTGCTCGAACAAGGAGGGCATCCGGACGAGGATCTGCGGCTCCGGTGCTTGTACCACTACGGTGACGTTCTCCAGGCACTTGGCCGTCGCGACGCGGCCTATCGCGCTTTCGTCGAAATGCGCTCTCGAGCATGGCGGCTGGACCTTCGGAGCCGCGGGGGCACGGCGCACTCGCGAATCGGGCGTCTGCAGCGAGATCGAGGCAAGCTGCAAGAGGCTGGGCGCCACCTCACCGCCGCTCTGGCACTCTTCGGGCAGGCTCGCGACGAGCGTGGGACCGCTGGGGCCCTCGACGACATCGGCACGCTTCACTGGCTCAAGGGTGACCAAGCGCTGGCGCTCGAATACACCCTGCGCGGGCTCGCCGTGCGGCGAAAGATCGATGATCGCCCGAACATCGCCGTGTCGCTGAATCACCTGGGATCCATCCAGCACGAGATGGGCAATCCGAATGCCGCCCTGACGTCGTTCGACCAGGCCCTTCGAATCCGTCGGGACCTCGGCGACGTCATTGGCGTGAGCATGACGCTCGGCCGAGCAGGCGCGGTGGCACGCGATACCCGCGACGACAGGAGGGCGCTCGCCTTCTTGCGGGAAGCCTACGACACCGGTAGGGAGGCGACCGATCGCAATCGCATGGCGCTCATTGTCGCCAATCTGGGCGCGACACAACTCAGGCTCGGCGACGCCCCGGCCGGGCTGCGGCTGCTGCGGCAGGCCGAAGACATGGTCGAAGAGCTGGGAGACCGGCTGGCGCTGGCGCGCGCCTACCGCGGCCTCGGGAGAGCGCATCTCGAGCACGGAGATCGAATCAAGGCGATCGATCTCACGCGTCGCGCGGCGCAGGTGTTCGACGAGGCCGAGAGCCGCGTGGAACAGGGCGCCACCCTTCGCGCGCTGGGGGAGATGATGGTGATGTCGGCGGCGACCGACGCGCAGAGACGCGAAGCCGCGGACCATCTCAAGCGTTCGATCGCGATCTTCGAGCAAGTCGGCAACGACGTCGAGCTGGCGAGCAGCTGCCGGGCTTACGCCGAGCTGCTGCGTCGCACTCCCCAATCGGGTGCAGACCCGGCCCTGCTCTCGGAAGCCGAGCGCTTGGCGGCTCGTGCCGACGAGATCCTGTCCAGGGCGGCTCCGAGACGTGACGACGAGGTCACCGAAGTGACCTCTCGCGGTTTCGCCTAGGCGCGCCGGACGGGACGTGAGCCTTCCGCACCCAGAACCGCTGAGCGGTGCGGCCTATTCAGCCGTCGAGCTGATGCCCGACGACCACCGAGTCGTCATGCTCGACCAGCGCGCGCTTCCTTCTGTCGAGCGCTACGAGATGCTCTCGAGCCTGACCGAGGTCGCACGGGCGATCGAGCAGCTGGTCGTGCGCGGCGCTCCTGCCATCGGCATCGCGGCGGCGTACGGCATGGTCCTCGCGGCAGGGGTTGAGCGCGGCCCCGCGGAGGCCTTCGTGAGGGGGATGGACAAGGCGCGCGAACGGCTGCAGGACACGCGGCCGACAGCCGTCAACCTCGCGTGGGCGCTCGGCCGCATGGCCGTCGCCGCGCGCGCGGTCGCTTCGCAAGCGTCGGTCGATCGGGTGTTGCGGCTGGCGTTCGAGGCCCGTTCGATCCATCGCGAGGACGTCGCCTCGTGCCGAGCTATCGGGCGCATCGGCAGCGAGCGGGTTCCCGACGGAGCGACGATTCTCACTCACTGCAACGCGGGGGCTCTCGCGACGGGTGGATACGGAACCGCTCTCGGAGTCGTGCGTGCGGCCCGGGAGGGAGGCAAAAGGGTGCGCGTGGTCGCCTGCGAAACTCGCCCCGTGCTCCAAGGAGCGCGACTCACCGCGTGGGAGCTGTCGAGAGATGCCTTCGACGTGACGGTCATCACCGACTCGATGGTGGGCCAACTGCTCGGTCGTCGCCGGATTGACTTAATCGTGGTCGGCGCCGACCGGGTCGCGCGCTCGGGCGACGTCGCGAACAAGATCGGTACCTACGGGGTGGCATGCCTTGCGCAGGCCCACGGGGTTCCCTTCTACGTCGCGGCCCCTTGGAGCACGGTCGATCTCGCGTGTCCAAACGGTGACGCGATCCCGATCGAGCATCGGAGCGAGGGGGAAGTCTTGAGCTTCGGGGGCACTCGAGTGGCCCCCGCAGAAGTACACGCGGAAAACCCAGCGTTCGACGTGACCCCGGCGCGCTTGATTGCGGCTCTGTTCACGGAGCGCGGCGAAGTGTCGCCGCCGTCGGAGCGCTCTCTGCTGGCGCTCGCATGCTAAGAAAGAGCGCTATCGATGGCTGACCCCGACAGCGGCGTCCGATCGCGTTTCGAGCCCAAGCCCACGTGGCTCAAAGTTCGTGCGCCGGGAGGCCCCCGCTACGCCGAGCTGGCCGACACGTTTCGCAGCCTCGACCTTCACACGGTCTGCGAGGAGGCGCACTGCCCCAACATGGGCGAGTGCTGGAGCGAGGGCACGGCCACCATCATGTTGCTCGGGGACACCTGCACCCGAGGCTGCCGGTTCTGTGCCGTGAGCACCGGGCATCCGCGCGGCGCGGTCGATGTGCGCGAGCCCGAGCACGTCGCGCGCGCTCTCTCACGCATGCCCCTTCAGTACGTCGTCATGACGATGGTCGACCGCGACGACCTTCTCGACGGCGGGGCCGCCCACGTGGCCAAGACCGTGCGTCGGTTGAAGGAGATGCGCCCCGACATGCTCGTCGAAACGCTCGTCGGCGACTTCGGCGGCCACTTGGAGGCCGTCGACGTCACGGTCGACGCGCGCCCGGACGTGTGGGCGCACAACATCGAAGTCGTTCGCCGCCTCCAGAGGAGCATTCGCGACGCGCGCTGCAGCTACGAGCAGTCTTTGGCGGTGCTCGCACGCGCCAAAGGCCGGCTATCGGAAGGCATCACCAAAAGCTCGATCATGCTCGGCATCGGCGAGACGGACGACGAAGCTCTCGAGACCATGCGTGATCTGCGAGCGGCCGGGGTCGATATCCTCACGCTAGGACAGTATTTGAGACCGACGCCGAGGCACGCTCCAGTCGATCGCTACGTTCCGCCCGCCGGTTTCGACGCGCTCGCCGAGCAGGGCCGAGCGATGGGCTTCGCGTACGTGGCGGCGGGGCCTCTCGTTCGAAGCTCGTACAAGGCGGCCGAGGTGTTCGTTCGAACGGTCATGCGTCCGGGCGATCCGGCCGCTGCCGATGCGCTCTTGCGCGATCGGTTGCTGACGGCTCAGGCTCGCAGCACCAGTGAAGTCGCTGCGCAGACGGCATCTTCGCTCGTGCCGGCGCGGTCACTCGTCAGACGCTGACCGTTCTTGGGTCGAGCTGCGGCGCCTAGGCTCGCGCGCGGCGCGTGTACACTCGTCTCGTGAGCCCGTGCTCGTCCTCGTGATCGAGCAGAGGTCCCGGCTCGAAGACCGCGAGGTCGATGGTGGGGGCTCGCACCACGTCTTCGCCCGGCACGTTGTCCGGCACATAAGTCACGTCGATTACGTCGGTATGAGCCATGGCCTCGGCGTAGATCCCGGCTCCCCCGATGAACCACGCGTCGCCATCGCCGGCTCGCGCCAACGCCTCTTCGAGGCTCGACACGCGCTCGACGCCGGGCGCGTCCAGCATCTGACTCGTCACGACGATGTTGCGTCGGCCGACAAGCGGCTTGCCCATCGATTGGTACGTCTTGCGCCCCATGATGACGGTCGACCCGAGCGTCAGGCGCTTGAAGCGGCGAAAGTCGCCCGGGTGGTGCCATGGGATGCTCCCGTTTGCGCCGATGACCCCCTCGGGGGAGACCGCATAGATCATCGCCCGCATGGCTCACACCGCGACTTTGAACGCGATGGGGGGGTGAGGATCGTAGCCCGTGAGCACGAAGTGCTTCATCACCGTCTCGGTGTCCGCCTCGAGAAGCGGGCGCAAGTCGTCGATCGACCGAATGGACGAGTCGATGGTGAGCTTGGGCAGCGCACGAGGCTCACGCGCGAGCTGACGCTTCAATCCGGGAACGTGGTCGTACTCGGCCATCGTGCCGTCCGCCTTGGCCGTGTAGATGTGGGCGTCGACGAGCGTGTGCGCGAAGAGCCCCGCAGGAATGCCGGTGAATCTGGAGAAAAGCTCGAGGAGCAGAGCGTAGCCGGCGATGTTGTAGGGAACGCCGAGCGCGACGTCGGCGCTGCGCTGGGTCAAGTGTAGGCAGAGCCGCGGCTCGCCCCCCTCGCTCATCTGGACGTTGAACAAGAAAAGCAGGTGGCACGGCGGGAGCTTGCTCTTCTGCGCGTTTCCGGGTGCCCAGGCCGTGACGACGAGGCGGCGGCTCATCGGATTTCGCTTGAGCTCTTCGGCGACCCAACGAATCTGATCGTTATACGCCGCGCGCCCCTCGGCGTCGTGAACCGGAAAGTGACGCCAAAAGTTGCCGTACGCGCTCGGCACGTTTCCGCTCTCGTCGGCCCACGGATCCCAAAACTTGCACCCATGCTTCTTGAGAAGGCCGAGATGCGTCTCGCCGCTCAGAAACCAAAGGTTTTCGACGACGATGTTCTTCCAAGAGATCTCTTTGGTCGTCAGGAGCGGGAAGCCCTGGCGCAAGTCGATCTCGTAGTTTTCGTTGAACGTGGAGATGGTGTCGACGCCCGTGCGATTGGGCTTTCTCGTGCCCGTCTCGAGCACCGCGCGGACCAGGTCGATATACGGCTTCACGAGAAGTACGTTTGACCAAGCCGGGCGGCGCCGTCAACGTGCGACGCGAGGCGCGGGCCCTCGGGCCACCCTTTCTTCACGTCCAAGGGCCTCAATGGCCCTCAGGCACTCGGCCGCGACGGCCTTGTAGGTCTTCGGGCTCGGCCGCTCGTCGAGGAGCGGCCCGAAGTCGATAGGCGCCCCAAACACGATGTGAACCTGGTCACCGCGACCCGAAAGGCCGGCCAAGACTTGCCTTGGCAGATCGTTGCCCAGACCGTTGACGAAGACGGGCACGACGGGAACGCGGGCTTGGTGAACCAAGCGTCCAACTCCGCTCTGTGGCGGCAAAAACGAATACGGGTCGCTGTCCTTCTTTCGGGTGCCCTCGGGGTGTAGGCCGACGAAAAACCCGCCTTGGCGGAGCAGCCCCGCGACCTCATCCAGGCTCGCCAGGTTGAGGGCCGCACGCTGCCGCTCGCGAAAAATCGGCGGATACATCGCAAAAAAGCTCATCGCGCCGTTGACGAGAGGCCCGAGGGGATGGTCGTAGAAAAACGTCGACCGGACGGGAAAGAGGATTCTTTGCGGTAGGCCGTGCGCGACGAGCTCGGCGGTCGTCGCGTAAAGATCGAAGAACGAGCGGTGATTGGCGACGAGGATCAAGCTTCCGGCGGGATCCCAGGGCGGAATGCGCTCGAGTCCGTGCACGGTCGTCAGACTGGAAATTGCCCTGCGAATCCACCACTGTCCGACCGTTCGCTGAAGTAGTCGGATCACTTGGTCCAAGCGCCCTGGCCGCAGCGTCGCTCGGACCAGGCGAATGTGGGCGCGCTCGAGCCGTGTCAGGCGCGGCTCGAGCGGGCGGTGCGCTCGGGCGGTAACCGACTGCACGCCGTGCTCTTATCCGCCGGCAAGGACTCTCGCCACTGACGCCTGTGTCAGGTTCTCACCACTGCCGCCGCAGCTCTTTGTTGGCTTTGCAGCGAGAACCGTTGACAGTGGCGTCAGTCCGGAGATAGCCACGGACGTGCCCGCAAGCTTTTTTGACGTCGACGGCACGCTCGTAAGAACGAACCTTGTTCATCCGACCGTCTTTTATCTTTTCAACCAGCCCAATCCGCTGCGGAGCCTGGGCGCGGTCGCGCGGGCCGTGGTTCGTGGGCCCCGGATGGCGTTGGCCGAGGCGATCGATCGGCGGCGCTTCAACGAGCTGCTCTTTGCAAGCTACGAGGGCATGTCGCGCGATCGTCTTTTGCTTCTGGCCGACGAAGTGTTCGATCGTGTCATCAAGCGTGCCCTCTACCCTGGAGCGCGCGATCTCGTTCAGCGATCGTCGGCGGAGGGGCACGATGTCGTCATCGTTTCGGGCGCCCTCGACTTTCTAATGGACCGGCTCGCCGCGTATCTGGGGGCCACCGCGGTCATCGCCAATCGACTCGAGTTCAAAAATGGCTACGCGACCGGTAGGCTAGTGCGCCCTATCGTGGCCGGTCCGGAAAAGGCGAAGCTCGTGCGCGAATGGGCGAAGGATCACGGTCACGATCTGACCGACTGCTTCGGGTACTCGGACAGCTATTCGGACGTGCCGATGTTGTCGGTCGTCGGGCGTCCCTGCGCCATCAATCCGGACTTTCGGCTCGCCAAGTTGGCGCGAACCTATTCGTGGCCGGTCGTTCATCTTGGTAAACGGCCGGCTCTCGCCGATCTTTGGGAGCGCATACCGTGACGACGCCCACGTCCATTTCTCCTGAGCCGCCCGCGCCCGACTCCTCCGAGCGGCTGACGCCCTCCGTGCGCGTCCCCGATGCCGCGGCCGGCGGCGTCGTCCGGCGCTCGCGTCCGCGTAGCGAGCACCCCCTGGTCGTCACTCTCGACAAGGACAGCCCGCCCCGCTCGGCCTTCAGCGGCGATCGCCTGGTCGAAGTCGACCTTCCGGCGGGCACCCGCGTGCTCTACCCGCGGCCGCCCATCGAGCCGTTGCGGGACGTCGATGCCGCCATTCGCTATGCGCTCAACCATCCGTTCGGGAGCGATCCGCTCCACGCCAAGCTGCGACCGGGCATGAAGGTCGTCATCGCGATCGACGACATCTCGTTGCCGCTGCCGCCGATGCGCCGGCCCGACGTGCGCGAGCGGGTGCTCACCGTCGTGCTGCAGCTTCTCGCCGATCATGGGGTCGAAGACATCGAGATCATCATCGCGACTTCTCTGCATCGACGCATGACGGCCGCCGAAGTGCGTCATGTCGTCGGCGACCGAATCTTCAAAGGCTACTGGCCGAAGAAGCTTTATAACCATGACGCCGAAGACCCGAACGGAATGAAGCTCGTGGGAGCCACCGACGAGGGCGAGGTCGTCGAGCTGAATCGCAAAGCGGTCGAGTCGGACTTGCTTGTTTACGTCAACTTGAACCTCGTGCCGATGGACGGCGGTCACAAGTCCGTGGGGGTGGGCCTGTGCGGCTATCGAAGCCTGCGCGCGCATCACAATCCCCGCGTGATGCGCGATTGTTGGTCGTACATGGACCCGGGCGCCAGCGCGCTCGCGACCAGCGTCGATCGAATGGGCCGACTGGTCGAGAGCGCGCTCAACGTCTTTCACATCGAGACCACGATCAACAACCGGATGTTCGACACGTCGCTCGGTTTCTTGCACAAGAACGAGGACGACTGGACGGGCAACGAGCGGACGGCTTTCAAGGCCCTCGCCTACACGCTGACCAAGCTCCCGCAGTCCGCGCGCCAGGCGATTTTCCAGCGCGTTCCTTCGCCCTACGGGGTCACGGGAGTGTTTGCGGGCGAGTGCGAAGCGGTGCACGCCCGGACGCTCGAGCGCTGCAACGCGCAGTACATGGTGCCGCTGCGTGGCCAGGCCGACATCCTCGTGTGCGGCGTGCCCTACATCAGCCCTTACAACGTGAACGCCTTCTTGAACCCGCTTTTGGTCCAAGTCATGGCCCACGGCTACCTCTTCAACATGTACCGGGGAGCGCCGATCCTTCGCAAAGGTGGCGCGATGATCGTCTTACACCCGTGCACCGACTCGTTCGACAAGGAGCAGCACGCGCCCTACATCGAGTTCGTTCACGACGTGCTCCCCCAGACGCGCGACGCCATGGTGATGCACCGCAATTTCGAGGAGAAATTCGCGACCAACCCGGCGTACATCGAGATGTACAGACGGGGCCACGCGTACCATCCCGCGCATCCCTTCTTCATGTGGTACTGGGGCGAAGCCGCCCGGCAGCACCAGGTTCGGACGATCGTGGTCGGGGCGGACAACGACTACATCCCGAAGCTGCTCGGTTGGGAGACGGCGCAAAACGTCACCGAAGCGTTGGCGATGGCGCAAGGAAACACGCGCGATCCGGAAGTCACGATGCTGCACGTGCCGCCGATCGTCATGGCGGACGTGACTGTGTAGGGCTGCGGCCGATGTCGCAACGACCTCTCGACGTCGCCAACGTCTTCGACGGCGCGCGCATCGTCGTTCTCGGCGGAACTGGGTTTCTCGGAAAACTGTTCTGGGCGATGTTGGTCGAGCGATATCCGAACGTCGGCCGTCTCTATGTGGTGGTCCGGCCCAAGGGCGGCGAGACGCCCGAGAGCCGTTTTTGGAACGAGGTTGCCACCAGTGAGTCGCTGCAGTCTCTGAAGCGCGCTCACGGCGATCGGTACGAAGCCTTTCTCCGCGATCGCGTCGTGCCGATCGATGGCGACATGGGTCGGCCCCTTTGCGGGCTCGACCCGACGCTTCTGGCCCAGCTTCGCGAAACGATCGATGTGGTCGTGAACGTGGCGGGCGTCGTCGATTTCAACCCCCCGCTCGACGAAGCCCTCGACGCCAACGCGTTCGGCGCTCAAAACCTCGTCGACCTGGCCCGCGCTCTGGGGCAGGTGCCCATCCTGCACACGAGCACGTGTTACGTGGCGGGGACGCGTCAGGGCCCCATCTTCGAGGAGGACCCGCGCGTCAGACCCTTTCCGCGAAGCGACGAGCTCGGCGCCGATCTGTGGGATCCCGACAGCGAGATCACCGAGTGCCTCGACCTCGTCAGTGAAGCTCGGCATCGCTGCGCGGACGCTTTTCGGCAGAGTGAGTTTGCCGAGCGTGCCCGCAAGAATCTCGCCGAGCGCGGCGAGCCCGCGAGCGGAGAGCCCCTGAGCGCCGAGCTTGCGCGCGTCAAGCGCAGGTTCGTGCGCGAGCGGCTGGTGGCTGCGGGGCTCGATCGCGCGTCCCACTGGGGATGGCCCAATATCTATCTCTACACCAAGGCCATCGGAGAGCAGGTCATCGCCCGAAGCGGCTTGCCGTTCGCGATCGCGAGGCCGGCCTGCTGCGAATCCTGCATCGAGTTTCCGACCCCGAGCTTCAACGAGGGGAACAACACGAGCGCGCCCCTCATCTACCTCATGATGAAGGGCGAGCTGCAGATTCTGGCGGGGCACGTCCCGCTCGATCTCATCCCGACCGACTACGTCGTGGCCGGGATGATTCTTGCGTTGGCGGAGCTCATCGAGGGGACGGCGGCGCCCGTCTACCAGCTTGGCGCGAGCGATGTGAACCCCTGCACCGCTCAACGTTTCGGCGAGCTCGTCGGCCTCTACAAGCGCAAGTACCACCAAAGACAGAACGCGCTCTTGTCGAATCTGTGGGCGCGTCTGGAACCTTCCTTTGTAACCCGAGAGCGCTTCGACGCCGTCGGCCCTCCCGCCATCGCGACGGGAGCGCGCGAGGTCGCCTCGTTTCTGCGCAAGACCGGACGCGTCCTTGGCCCCGCGGCCGACGCGCTCGACGACTTGTCCAAACGCGAATCGAAGGTGGCCGAAGTCCAGCGACTGTTCGAGCCGTTCAGTGCCAAGAAAAATGGCCCGTTCGACTGCTCGAACACCCGGCGTGCCTATGCGCGCCTTTCGGACGCCGACAAGGACAAGCTCGTTTGGGCGCCGGAGTCGATCGACTGGGCCGACTGGATGATGAACGTCCATATGCCGGCGATGGAGCAGCGCATCGTCCCGGCCATCGACCGTCGGCTGAAAAAGGAGCGCCCGCCTCTGGCTGCGCACGCGACCCTCGTGTCGCTCCTCGACGAGATGGCGGAGCGCCACGACCTTGCGCTCGCCTTGCAGATGTCGACGGCCGAGGGGCTCACGCGGACGACGTTTGCCGACGTCAAGTTGGGGGCCGACGCGGTGGCGGCGCGCCTCGCCGCGGTCGGCGTCGCGCACGGAGATCGCGTCGCAATCAGCGCACGCAACCATCCCGATTGGGCCATCGCCTTCTTCGGCATCGTTCGAGCCGGGGCGACGGCGGTGCCCGTCGACCCCCTGCTCGACGCGGACGGCTGGATCAACATCCTCTCCGAGAGCGGCGCACGCGTCGCTATCTGGAACGAATCGGTGACCGAGCGCCATGCCGTCTCGGCGCGGCTCGACGGCGGCCGGCTCGGGCAGCTCGACCTTCATCGCGTCGTCCAGCCCGAGCGCGGCCTCGATGCGCCCACGGTGGCGGTGGCGCCTCACGACCTCGCGAGCATTCTGTTCACCAGCGGGACGACGGGTCGCCCCAAAGGCGTCATGCTGACGCACGCGAACTTCACTTCGCTCATCGCGGCCCTTGCCCCTGTATTTCCCCTCTCGAGCGGGGACGCCGTGCTGAGCGTCCTTCCGCTCCACCACACGTTCGAATTCACCTGCGGCCTGCTGCTCCCGCTCTCTCGGGGTGCGCGGGTCGTCTACGTGAGCGAGATCCGCGGCGACCGCATCGCCGAAGCGCTGCAGGCCTCGCACGCCAAGGCAATGGTGGGTGTGCCGGCGCTTTGGCAGCTCCTCGAGCGGCGCATTCTCGAGACCGCCGACAGCCGCGGCCCCGTCGCGCGCGCCGCATTCGACGCCGCGCTCGAGGTCAATCGCTGGTTGAGCGATCACCTCGGGGTCGACCTCGGGCGCCTGCTCTTCGGCTCGGTGCATCGTCAGCTCGGGGGCAACGTAAGGTGGCTCGTTTCCGGCGGCGCGGCACTTCCACGCGAAACCCAAGAACGCTTCGCGGGGCTCGGGCTCGCCCTCACGCAGGGTTACGGGCTGACCGAGGCCGCGCCTGTGCTCACGGTGGCGCGTCCGAGCCGGCGCGTCGAGCCGGGAGTCGGCAAGGCGGTCGCTGGGGTCGAGGTCAAGATCGACCAGCCGGACGCCCGCGGCGTCGGGGAGATCGTGGCTCGCGGCCCGAACGTCATGCTTGGCTACACCGACGAGGCCGAAACGCGGGGCGCCCTCGACGAAAGCGGCTGGCTTCATACCGGCGATCTCGGTCGCATGAACAAGAAGGGTCACCTCGAGATCGTCGGGCGTCTCAAGGACGTCGTCGTGTCGCCGACCGGCGAGAACGTTTACCCCGACGATGTGGAGCGAAGGGTCGGCGCGGTCGCTCATGTGGCCGAGTGGGCTGTCGTCGGCGTGCAGCTGAGCGGAGGCGAACGCCTCGCTTGCCTCGCGGTCGCCGAAAAGGACGAGGCCGTGGATGCGGCCACTCGGATCGAGCGCGCGCGTCGCTCGCTTCGTGCCGCGCTCGAGGATCTTCCCCTGTCGCAGCGTCCCGCGATCGTTCACGTTCAAGACGCGCCGCTGCCTCGCACCGCGACCCGAAAGGTGAAACGCGACGAGGTGCGCACGCTCGTCGCGAGCCTCGTGGCCAACGCGCCGAACGAGCGCGGCGGCGAGGGGCCCAGCGTGATCGTCGCCATGGTCGCGGCCCTCCGAGGAATGTCGAGCTCCGAGGTCTCTCCAGAAGCGGCGCTCTCGGGCGAGCTCGGTTTCGACTCGCTCATGGTGAGCGAGCTGCACGAAGCGCTCGAGCAGCGCTTCGGCGCCATCGATCCCGAACGACTTCGGTCGTGCCAGTCGGTCGCCGAAATAGAGCGGATGCTGGCGGCCCGTTCCGAAGCCCCTGCGCTCCGAGAGGGCAGGAGGCCACCCGAGGATCGCCCAAGGGTGACCTTGCCTTCCCCAGCGCAAGAGGCGGGGCGGGCGATCATCGGCCGGATGCAGGATTTCTTCTACGGCGGGGTCATGAAACCGCGCGTCTTCGGACGCGCTCACATCCCGCACAATCGAAGCGTGATCGTGGTGGCCAACCACGCGAGCCACCTCGACATGGGCCTCGTGAGGTACGCCCTCGGTTCGTACGGCGAGAACATCGTGTCGCTCGCCGCGCAGGACTACTTCTTCGAGGGTGGGCTCAAGCGCGCCTTCTTCGAGAATCTCACCAACCTAAAGCCCATCGATCGAAAGGCCTCGCTCCGGCAGTCCTTGCGCCAAGCCAGCGAGGTCATCGAGCAAGGCAAAACCGTTCTTCTTTTCCCGGAGGGCACGCGGAGCGCGTCCGGAGAGATCCAAGAGTTCAAGCCGCTCGTCGGGCAGCTGGCCCTCTCGCACGGGGTCGACATCTTGCCGATACACCTCGCCGGGACGCACGCGGCCATGGGCAAGGGCGCCGCGATCCCGACTCGCCGAGAGATCGTGGCTCGCATCGGGCCGCCTCTGTGCGCGAGCGACCTGGCTCGGCTCACGCGCGGGATGAACGCCGCGAAAGCCGCTCGGAGCGTCGCTCGCATCGCACAAGACGCCGTCGAGGCCCTCGCTCGAGGCCAGGTGTTCGACCTCGAGAACGCCGATCCGAACTCACCTCGCGCCGAGCGCGAGCACCCGATCGTGAAGCTCTTTGCAGAGCTCGAGGCGAAGTTTCGCGCCGGCGAGGTCGAGAAACCCGTCAGCTACTACGTGACGCTCGGCAGTGGCGATCTGGCCAAGTGGACCGTGCGTGTCGATGCCCAAGCATGTGACGTCCGACCGGGAAAGCCCGACGGCGGCCAGGCCGATTGCGTGCTCAAGACGAGCCCCGAAATCTTCGCGAAAATCGTCCGCGAGTCCTACGTGCCCAGCCCGGCGGACTTCTTGTCGGGCGTCGTCAAGTCGAACGACGTCGCGCTTCTCATGACCTTTCAAAAGGTGTTTCAGCTGGACCAGGCGTCGTGAAGTATCTGGTCACGGGCGCCACCGGGTTTCTCGGGTCGCACCTCGTGGAGGCTCTCGCGGGTCGAGGCCACGACGTCATTCGTTTCGCACGAAGCACGGGGGGCGACGTGCTCGACCCGGCGAGCGTCCGAAGCGCTGCGGCCGGGTGCGACGGCGCTTTCCACTGCGCCGGCCGGGTCTCGCGCCTTCCCTCGGACGCCGAAGAAATGTACAGGGTGCACGTCGAGGGGACGCGGGTCGTGCTCGATGCCTGCGCGGCGGCAGGCTTGCTTCGCGTGGTCATCGCTTCGACGAGCGGCACCGTCGCCGTCAGCGACGACCCGAACCATGTCGCGACCGAGAACGACTCGGCTCCGCTCGGCATCATCGGACGCTGGCCGTACTATCGGGCGAAGCTCTTTGCCGAACAAGCGGCGCTTTCGCGCAGTCGCGACGGCTTCGACGTCGTTTGCGTCAATCCGAGCTTGCTGCTCGGGCCGGGCGACGTCCGGGGCTCTTCGACAGGCGACGTGAGGCAGTTTTTGGAGGGCGATCTGCTCGCCGTTCCGGCGGGAGGCTTGTCATTCGTCGACGCCCGCGATGCGGCCGAGGCGATGTGTCTTGCCATGGAGCATGGTCGCGGAGGCGAGCGCTATCTCGTGGGCGCATGCAATCTGACGATGGAAGCGTTCGTCCAGCGGCTCGCGCGAGCCTCGGGCGTAAAGCCGCCCCGTATTGCGCTCCCTCGTTCGCGCGCGCTCGTCCGGCTGGGGGCCTCCTTGATGAACCGTCTGGCGCCGCAAATGGGCGTAGCGCCCATCGACCCGGCTACCTTCGAGATGGCGTCGTGCTTTTGGTATCTCGACTCGAGCAAGGCCGAGTCGGCGCTCGGCTTTCGCGCTCGCGATCCCAACGTCACGCTCTACGACACGGTGCAGGATCTGCGCGCGCGCGGCGTCGTCTGGCCCCAGGCCGAAGCCGCAGCCTCATTCAGCGCGTCCTGACCATGGGCGGTCTTGTCATCGTGAACCCCAACGCGGGCGGGGGTCGGGCAGGACGCACGTTCGGCGGCGTTCGCAAAGTGATCGATCGCCGGCTGGGACCGATGGAGGTCGCGTTCACTTCGGGGCCCGGCCATGGGGTCGCGATCGCGCGTCAGGCGGCACAAACGGGGCAGTCGCCGATCGTGGCGGTAGGCGGCGACGGCACCCTTCACGAAGTCGCCAGCGGGGTCCTCGACTCGGGCGGCACGTCCGCGGTCGGATACGTGGGGCAGGGGACAGGGGGCGACTTTCGCCGCACGCTTGGCCTCGAGCATCGGCTCGACGCGTATCTCGAAGTCATCGCCCGAGGACGTGAGCGCAGGGTCGACGCCGGGCGTATTCGCTATCGCGCCCTCGACGGAACGCCCCAGAGTGGCTGGTTTCTCAACATCGTTTCGGCGGGACTCGGCGGGCTGGTCGACAGGCGCGTCGCACACACGACCCGCGCGCTAGGCAGCGGCCCCGCCTACTTTCTCGCGAGCCTGGGGGCGCTTGCAGCGTGTCGGCGCGGACGGCTCCGATGCCGCGCGAGCCTTCGGGGGCAGGCCTCCGAGCGCACGCTCTCCGCGTACATGATCGCCGTGTGCAACGGCGGCTTCTTCGGAAGCGGCATGCACGTGGCTCCCATGGCCCAACCGGACGACGGTCGCTTCGAGGTCGTGGCCATGGACGCCCCGAACAAGCTCGCCTTCGCGGCGTTCTCTCGGCGGATCTACACCGGCAACCACTTGAAGGCTCCGGGAGTCGTCCATTTTGCTTGCGACCGAATCACGATCGATCTCGAGAACGCCGAGGTTCGCGACGTTTTTCTGCTCGACGTGGACGGCGAGCCCCTCGGACAGCTGCCCATCGAGATCGAGCTCGTACCGCAGGCGCTGCGAATCCTCGCCTGAGATGCGGGCGGCGGGCCGACGTCGCCAACTGCCCGGCGCGGCGCTAGAAGTCGTCTCTTGTCGCGTCCGGTCCGGGAGATCGCCCTGCATCACAAGGGCGCCGCAGAACGGCTCGTGCGGGGGCACCCGTGGGTCTGGCGCGAAGCCATCGCCAAGGGGCTCGACGGAGCGCTCGCCGGCGAAGAGGTGCAAGTCGTCGCCCCGGACGGAGCAGCCCTCGGTCGGGGTGTGGTGGACCCGGGCTCTCCGATCGCCGTTCGCATGTGGACGAGCGGGCGCGAGCCGCTCGACGCGTCGCTATGGCGCGAGAGAACCGCGAGCGCCCTCTCCCTGCGCGGCATCGTCCTCGAAGGCACCGACACGGACGCCTACCGCCTCGTGCACGGGGAGGGCGATCGGATGCCGGGGTTCGTGGTCGATCGCTACGGCCCGGTAGGGATCATCCGTACCGACGGCGAAGCCGCGGCGGCGCGCGTGTCCGATCTGCTCGATGTCCTGTGGCCACTCGCACAATCTCTGGGCCTCAAGAGCCTCGCCCTTCGCACCGGGAGCCGCGGCGAAGCGCCGCGCCTCGAGCCTGCGCGTGGGCCGCCGGCCCCGGAGACGATTCGCGTCACCGAGCACGGCGTGCCCTTCGTCGTCGACCTCGCGGAAGGCCAAAAGACTGGCGCATTTCTAGACCAGAGAGACAACCGCCGCCGCGTCGGGCAGCTCGCGAGCGGGCGAAGGGTCCTCAATCTCTATTCCTATGCGGGCGGCTTTTCGGTGAGCGCCGCGCTCGGCGGAGCCACCCACGTCACGAGCGTCGATATCGCACCGCGCGCCCACGCGACCGCGCAGACCAACTTTCGGATGGCCGGGCTCGAGCCGCGCGCGCACTCGTTCACACTGGCCGACGTGCAGGGGTATCTCGACACGGCTCGCAGCCGCGGCGAAAGGTGGGATCTCGTCGTGAGCGATCCGCCGAGCTTTGCCGCGAGCGAACGGGCGCTGCCGCGGGCCCTATCCGCCTACCGCGCGCTTCACCGCGCTTGCGTCGAGGTGCTCTCGCCCGGAGGCCTCTTTTGTCCCGCGTCCTGCTCGAGCCACGTCGATGTGGACGCCTTCCTGGGAACGCTCGACGACTCTGCGCTCGGGGGCCGAGCCTTGCGAGTCCTGGAGCTTCGTGGCGCAGGCCCCGACCACCCGTCGCTCGCCGGATTCCCCGAGGGCCGCTACCTCAAGTTTGCCGTGCTCGGCTGACTTCTCTACCGGCGCCCCCGCTCGAGCTCGTAGAACACGCGCGCGCCTCCGACAACGTGGTGCAGGCCGCAGCCCAGCGGCTCGAAGTGCCGCCCGAGGGCCCGGCGATAGAAGGTCGCGGAGCGCCCAATCACGCTCACATCGGTGCGTGACCGGTCGCACACGTCGCGAAGGTCCCGGGTCGTGATGGCCTCGAGATAGAGAAACCCGCGGCACATGGCGGCCATGTTCTCGATGGCCCGAGCGCACGCGGCGTCCGAGAGGTACGGGAGCACCCCCTGGCAGATGACGAGGTCGAACTTTTTCTTCGCGCGCCACGACGCGATGTCGCGGAGCTCGTGACCGTACTTGACGCACGCGTATTCGCTCACGTCGATCGATCGATAACGCGCCGCCGGCACGTGCTTTCGGAACCATGCGCCCCATAGCCCGGTGCCCGCTCCGACGTCGAGAACGCTCGAGAGCTCGCCTCCAAACCAGCGCACGAAACCGGTCACCCCGCGGGCGAGCTGGTCGATTTGCGGCGCGCCGTAAACACGTGACCGGCCGCCTTCGTAGTAGCGCCGGAAATACGACTCATTGAAGGGCTCGGGCATTCAGAAGACGGACCGGGTCGCGGCTGAAGAGCGACGGGTGTAGCTCGAGGCTCCGACAGTTCAACACGGAGCTCGGCCTGACGCTCGAGGACCTTGCCAGGTTCAAGTGGGGAAGGGGACATCCCTCGCGGGACCGTGGGATGCGCGCGGCTCAGGATGGGACGATTCGAGCCAGTGATGGGATACATGAGACGGACAATGAGATGTCCGAAGCCGAGAGCGAGATACATCAGGCTGTACATGGGATGTGGAGCGCTGTGAGTGGGATACACTTGGCTGATCTTGGGATACAGTGAGCGGATCTAGGGAAGCGTCGAGCTGAACATGGGATACATCAGACGGATTATGGGATACATCCGGCCAAACATGGGATACACAAGACGGGTCCTGGGACAGTTCGGGCTGAACGTGGGATGTCTCGCCCTCCGCATGGGACGCGAGCGCTAGAGCAGCCCACCTAAGAGCCTCCACACCGGGGGGATCGGCGGCCCGCGTGGCCCGGTCCGCGACGAAGGCTCGAGCCTTCGCGCCAGGGGTGCGGTCTGACGCGAGCGTCGCGGCTGGCACAAGCTGGCCCAGCCCCCGCTTGGTGCGATGGCCATGGCGCAACTCCGGGCTCGTGGCAGTAGAATTGCTGTGCGAATATACGTGAGCAACTTTCGAGGGGTCCGGCGACTTATCCTTTTGGGGCGCAGAAAGTAGGGCACCTACAGTGTCAGCCAGTACCAAGAAGCCAGCAGCGGGCTCGGCCGAACCTTGGCCCGAAGGTGCGGCCGCGGACGAGGGAAGCTTTCCTCCGGTTGCCGAGTTTGGCCTGCGAGGCTTGGACCACGAGCTAGACGTGTTCGACGATAGCGACGACCTGCGAGGCCTCGAGCGGCATCGGGCTCTGATGAGCCCCGATGCGAGGAAGCGACGTGCCCGGTTCGCGAAATACGTCGGGGGTGCGGTCGGGGCATCGCTCGTGCTTTGTGCGGCGGCGGTCGTGAAGACGTCGCTCGCCCCCGGGCCGGGCGAGTCCTCCGCAAGCGTGGGATTCTCCAGTCCGCGGGCAGCCTCGCCGGCTCGCGCAGGGTCAAACGTCCCGGAGGTGGCCGCCCTCACGCCGGCGTCGCCTGCCTCCGACGTGGCCGCGGTCGCCGCGCACGCGTTGCCCGCATCAGCCCCGCCCCCCGCGGCTTCGGCCGCGACCGCCGACCCCGCGCCCGCGCCATCAGCCGTCGAGGTTGCTGCGCCCACAGCGTCCTCGGTGGGGGCGGCACCGGCGGCCCCGGCAGGGGCCAAGGAACGCGAAGCCTCTCGCTTTGCTCTCGAGCGCGGGGATTTGGGGGCCGCCATCGCCGCGGGCGAGCGATCGGTGGCGCTCGATTCGACCGACGGCGAGGCATGGCTGGTTCTCGGGGCGGCCTACCAGGCTCGCGGGGATCTCACGCAGGCCAAGCGCTGCTACCGCGCTTGCGTCGACCAGGGGCGGCGGGGCCCGAAGGCGGAATGCCGAGCCATGGCCCAAGGGGAGTGAGGTGCGCCCCGCGCGCACACAGCGAGCGGGTTCGTCCGTTGACAGTCCGTAACAGGAAAGCTACGAGAGCGCCCGCGTCGGTGGCTGTCTGCCCGTGCGCGGAGGTATCACGAATTGTTCAAGAAAGTGTGCCTCTTCTCGGGTAACGCCAACCCGCAGCTCGCCTCGGATATCGCTCAATATCTGGAGGCCCCTCTCGGAAAGTGCAAGGTCACGCGCTTCAGCGACGGCGAGAGCTTCGTCGAGATCGGCGAGAACGTTCGCGGCGTCGACGCCTTCGTGATTCAGCCCACGAGCTGCCCGACCAACGACAACGTGATGGAGCTGCTCATCATGGCCGACGCCTTGCGCCGGGCCTCTGCAGGCTCGATCACCGCCGTCATCCCCTATTACGGATACGCGCGGCAAGACCGCAAGGTTGCCCCGCGAACGCCCATCACGGCCAAGCTCGTGGCCGACCTCATTCAGACCTCGAGCGTGAATCGCGTCGTCTCCGTGGACCTTCACGCGGGCCAGATCCAGGGATTTTTCAACATTCCCTTCGACCACCTCTTCGCGCTCCCCGTCTTTCTCGAGGACTACCTCAAGAAGCGGTTCGATTCGTCGGCGGTTTTCGTCTCACCCGATGCGGGGGGAGTCGAGCGCACGCGGGCGTATTCCAAGCGGCTCGACGCCGGCCTCGCCATCATCGACAAGAGACGCGAGCGGGCCAACGTGTCTGAGGTGATGAATCTCATCGGCGAGGTCAAGGGCAAAGACTGCATCATCATCGACGACCTCATCGACACGGCGGGGACTCTTTGCGGCGCGGCGTCGGCCCTGGCCGAAAAAGGGGCGAAGAGCGTCGTGGCGTGCGCGACGCACGGCGTGCTGTCGGGCCCGGCCGTGCAACGCATCGTGGAGTCTCCCCTGGCGGAGCTGGTCGTGAGCGACACCATTGCTCTGTCCGAGGCGGCGAGAAACTGTCCGAAGATCAAACAAGTCTCGATCGCGCGGTTGCTCGGCGAAGCCATAAAGCGCATCCACAGCTCGGACAGCGTGAGCTCTCTCTTCGCCTAGCCTCTTCTCGTGGCGCACGGGTGGGGACTCTGCTAGGTGTGCGCCCGCCATCGAACCCCCGAGGCCAACGCGGACGGGTGATAGGAGTCTTGCCATGACCGAAGCGAACGTCACCACTCTCGAGGCTCAGGCGCGAAGCGCGTCGGGCAAAGGCGCTGCCCGCCGCCTTCGGACGACGGGCCTGGTGCCCTGCATCGCGTACGGCAAAGGTTTGCCGTCGACGCCGATCGCCGTGCAGCCCAAAGAAGTGGCCGGCATCCTGCGCAGCGAGCTTGGAAAGAACACGGTCATCGAGCTGAAGCTGCCCGAAAAGTCGCTGGTCGCGATGATTCGCGACTTTGCCCTTCACCCGGTGAGCCGTCAGCTTCTCCACGTCGACTTCGTCGAGGTCAAGCTCGACCGACCCGTGGACGTCGAGGTCCCGCTCTTTCCGACGGGCAAGCCTGTGGGCGTCGCCAAGGGTGGCGTTCTGCGCGTCGTGCACCGCTTGGTTCCGGTGCGTTGCCTGCCCCGCCAAATCCCGATCAAGCTGACGGCCGACGTGACCAACCTCGAGCTCGGAGAGCACATCGCGACGCAGGATCTGCTCCTGCCCGAGGGCGTCTCGGTGCTGCTCGCCGCGACCCAGACGCTCATCGCCGTCGTGGCGCCCGAGAAAGAGGTCGAGGAGGTGGCGCCCGCCGCCGCCGCCGTGGCCGCCGCCGTGCCTGGAGCCGCGGCGCCTGGAGCTGCCGCGCCGGCCGCGGCCGACGCGAAGAAGGACGAAAAGAAAGACGACAAGAAGAAGTAGTCGTCCGTGCTTCTCATCGCTGGCCTCGGCAACCCCGGACGCGAGTACGAAGGCCATCGCCACAACGTCGGCTTCCGCGTGGTCGACGCGCTTCGGGAGGCCGAGGGGTGGCCCGAGTTCAGAGCAAAGTTCTCGGGGGTCTTTACGCGGGGCTCGCTCGGGGGCCATCCGGTCGCGCTGCTCAAGCCTCAGGGTTACATGAACCTATCGGGCGAGAGCGTTCAGCCCGCGGCGGCTTTCTTGAAGGTCGCGCCCGAGGACATCGTCGTGGTCCACGACGAGCTCGATCTCGCTTGGAAGGATGTTCGCATCAAGGTCGGCGGGGGCCACGCGGGCCACAACGGCGTACGGAGCATCATCGAGCGCCTCGGCAGCCCTGCGTTCGTTCGAGTTCGAGTCGGAATCGGCTCGCCCGGCCGGGGTGAGCGAGACGCGGCCGATTGGGTGCTGTCGAGCTTCGACCCCGTCGAACGCGCGGAGCTCCCCGATGTCGTGGCCTGCGCGGTCGCCGCCGTGCGAAGCATCATCGAGCATGGCCCGGCGGCCGCGATGAACCGCGTGAACACGCGGGTCTGAAGCGGCGGGGTGCAAAGTAAGCGTTTGGCAGGGTGGCTCGTCCGTGCTACCTACGCCACCCTCGCTCGTGGGCATCGCGTCCCACGGGCCCGCGTCCCCTCCCCGGGGACGAGCCCAGGAGACCCATGGACGTGACGACACCCGCGGCGCCGGTGGAGCGCAAGCTCGGCCGCGACAAGGAATACGAAACCATCTACATCCTTCGGCCGGACGTCGACTCCGAGGCGGCCGAGCGCGTGCAGGCGCGCGTCGCCGACGCTCTCGAGCGAGAGCGAGGCAAGCTCGTCAAGGTGGAAACGTGGGGCCGTCGTCGGCTCGCGTACCCCATCGGAAACCAGCGCCGAGGGGTGTACGTGTACATGAAGTTTGCGGGAGGCGGGGGTCTGGTCGCCGAGGTCGAGCGCAACCTGAAGCTCCAAGACGCCGTCGTTAAGTTCATGACCGTGCAAACGGCCGCCGACGTGGATCTGGCGACTTTGCAGATCGACCCCGAGGAGACCAAGCTCGGAAAGTTCGAGCTCCAGCCCGAGGACGAGAAAGAGGAGTCGCGCGAGAAGCAGCTGGGTCTCATCGACCCAGGGCCCGACATGCCGCGCCATCGCCCCGAGGAAGCCGACTACTTCGAGCCCGAAGAAGGGGCCGAAGAAGCGGTCGCCAAGGAAGAACCGGAGGAGACCTGAGCCATGGCCATGATGGACGACGACAAAGACATCGCGCGTGGGCCGGATCTCAACGCCGACATGGGCCGCCGGCGAGGCGGCAAGAAGCGGGTGTGCCGCTACTGCGCCGACAAGACGGTGGTCATCGACTACAAGGATCCGCAGGCGCTCAAGTATTTCGTCAGCGATCGCGGCAAGATCGTCCCCAGGCGCATCAGCGGAAACTGCGCGCGCCACCAGCGCAAGGTGCAGCTCGCCGTGAAGCGAGCCCGCAACATTGCTCTTCTTCCCTTCACCGTCACGCACTGAAGGTTTGCCATGCCCGCCAACATCCAGGTCATCCTGCGGCAGGACGTCGAAAAGGTCGGCAAGAGCGGTGAGCTCGTTCGCGTCCGCCCCGGCTTCGCGCGAAACTTCCTACTGCCCCGAGAGCTCGCGGTCGCGGCCACTTCCGCCGCCGTTCACCGCATCGAGCACGAGAGGGCCGTGGCGATCGTAAGAGCCGAGAAGGCCAAGAGAGAGGCCCAGGGCGCAGCCGACAAGCTTAGCGCGCTCACGATCCGGATCGTTCAGAAGGCGGGCGACGACGGCCGGCTCTTCGGCTCGGTCACGACCAAAGACATCGAAGCCGCGCTGAAGGCGCAAGGGGTCGCGGTCGATCGCAAAAAGATTCAGTTGGCCGAGGCCATCAAAGCCGTCGGAAGCTATCAAGTTCCCGTCAAGCTCGTGTCGGACGTGTCCGCGATACTCAAGGTTGAAGTCGCCGCGAAGTGATAAAAAGTCTACGCTGAGGTTTCCGGTTCGAGCGGCGCCCCGACCTTACAGTGAGGTTGGGGCGCTCGCCGTTTGGAGGTCTTCCTGTGGAGAAGCTGCGTGTCGTCGGTGGGCAATCTGAGCCCATCGGGGCCGAAGGGCGGGTGCCGCCGCACGACCTCGATGCCGAAGCCGCCGTCCTGTCTGCCGTGATGGTGGACCCGCTGGCCTTCGACAAGGTCAGCGACTTGCTGCGCCCCGACCACTTCTACTCCGAGGCGCACCGCCGCATCTACGAGGCGTGCACGGAGCTTAGCTCGGTCGGAAAGCCGGTGGACGTCGTGCAAGTCGCCACCTGGCTTCGCGATCGAGACCGCCTCGCGCAGGTCGGCGGCATGCCCTACTTGACCGAGGTGCTCAACGCGGCCCCCGCGGTCGCGAACGTCGCAGCGTATGGGCGCACCATCCACGAGAAGTGGAGAATCCGGCAGCTGATGCTCGCGTGCCAGCTCGTGATGGCGCGAGGTTACGCGGGCTACGGCGAGGCCCAGCAGTTCATCGATTCCGCAGAACAGGCGGTCTACGACATCGCCCGAACGCGCGAGACGAGCAGCGTGCAGCCGCTTCGCGACGTGATGCAAGAGACGTTTCGCCGCATCACGAAGGCCACCGAGCGCGGCGCCCGCATCATCGGCATTCCGACGGGGTTCGATCGCTACGACCGGATGACCAGTGGGCTGCACGACGGAGAGCTCACGATCGTGGCGGCGCGACCCGGCATGGGCAAGACGAGCCTGGTCTTGAACATGGCGGTCAACGTGGCAAGCCCTCAGCAGCTCGAAGGGGCGCGCGACCCGAACGAGCGTTGGGAGGAGCCGGGCTACGGCGTCGTGGTCTTCACCCTCGAGATGCCACGCGAACAGATCGTCAACCGAATGCTCTGCTCCGAGGCCCGTGTGGATGTCAGCCGCGTTCGAACCGGGATGCTCACTCCGAGCGACTGGAGCAAGCTCACTCAGGCGGCGTCTCACTTGGCCAATCTGAACCTTTGGGTGGACGACTCCGCTGCGCTGTCCATCCTCGAGCTTCGGTCGAAGGTGCGGCGACTGCAGGCCGAGTTCGACCGGACCGATCCGGCCACGGGCGACAAGACCCAGAGAATCGGCCTGGTCGTCGTGGACTATCTCCAGCTGATGAAGGGGCGGGAGGGGGCCCAGTCGCGAGAGCAGGAGATCAGCGAGATTTCGCGCAATCTCAAGCAGCTCGCCAAGGAGCTCAGCCTCCCGGTCATTGCCTTGAGCCAGCTCAATCGCGCCGTCGAGACGCGGGGCGAGAAGAGCAAGCGCCCTCAGCTCTCGGATCTGCGCGAGTCGGGCGCGATCGAGCAAGACGCCGACAACATCTGCTTTATCTATCGAGACGACTACTACAACAAGGAGACGTCGGACCGAAACATCGCCGAGCTCATCGTCGCCAAGCAGCGCAACGGCCCGACGGACTCAGTCAAGGTTCGCTTCGAACCTCAGTACACGCGCTTCGATAACCTGGCCGACGGCGAATACGACTCGCGAGAGGGCGGATGAGCCTCGCGGTGGCGAGCGAAGACCGGCAATCGCTCGAGCGGCTCGTGATGTCCCGGCGGGTGCTGGTGGCGGTCGGCGCGGGCGGCGTGGGCAAGACGACGGTCGCGGCGGCTCTGAGCATGGCCGCGGCGCTGCGGGGTCGTCGCGTGCTCTGTCTGACGATCGACCCGGCCAGGCGGCTGGGCGAGGCGCTCGGTTTGGAGGCGATGTCCTCCGAAGAGCAAGTCGTAGACCCGGCGCGCTTTGCCAGAGACGGCCGTCCGGTGACCGGGTCTCTCACCGCGATGATGCTCGACACCAAGCGCACGTTCGACGCGCTCGTGCAGAAGTATTCGTCGTCTCCCGAACAAGCCCGCCGCCTGCTCGACAACAAGCTCTACAAGTACGTGTCGACTTCGCTGGCCGGCACTCAAGAGTACATGGCCATGGAGAAGCTGGTGGAGCTGCAAAAGGACGCGCGGTTCGACCTCATCGTCCTCGACACTCCGCCGACCACGAACGCGCTCGATTTTCTCGATGCACCCGATCGGCTCATCGAGGCGCTCGACTCGTCGACGATCCGTTTTTTTCGCCAAGCCTTTCAGTCGACGGGCAAGCTCAGTCTGAACCTTCTCGCACGATCGGCCTCGCTGGTCATGCGAGGCCTCGGGCGGATCACCGGGGGCGGCTTTCTCGAGGCGATGGCGCAGTTTCTGGCCGAGCTCAACGATCTGTTCGGAGGGTTCAAGGAGCGGGCGCGCACGGTGAAGGCGGCCCTTCGCAGCTCCGAAGTGTCGTTCGTGCTCGTGAGCAGCCCGGCCCCCATGAGCCTTCGAGAAGTGCTCTTTTTCAGCGATCGCCTCGAGCAGGCCTCCATGCCACGCGGGGCCTTCGTCGTGAACCGGGTCCGTTCACGGCCCGCGTTCGACGATGCGCCCCCATCGCCGGAACAAGCTGCGGAGGCTGCCGCGGTCCGCGGACTGCGCTTGGAAGCCGGCGGGGGAGAGCGCCTCGTCGCGGCACACGCCGATGCCGTGCGCCTCGCCGCCCTCGACCAAGGTCACATGCGCGAGCTCGCCGGGCGTTCGGTCCCCGTCATCCGCCTCCCCGAGCTCGCGAGCGACGTCCGCGACCTCGGTGCGCTGGCGAATATCGCGGAGCTCTTGATGGTCGGCGGCGTCTAGCGCGGCGCACCCTCGGTCGGCGGCGTCTAGGCTGGTTGCTATCGGGGCTCGGACGGTTGACCGCGCTCGCGCCGCCGCCGGGCCTTGTAGATGACGCGGACCGGCGCGCCTTCGAATCCGAACTGCTTTCGGAGCTGGTTGATGACGAAGCGCCGGTAGGAGAAGTGGATCGAGTCCGGCGCGTTCGTCATGGCCACGAACGTCGGAGGGGCCACCGCGGCCTGGGTCACGTAGTAGATACGCGGCGCGCGGTTGCCCATCGTAGGAGGTGGCCGGGTCTCGAGAACCTCCTTGAAGAACCGATTGAGCTCGCCGGTCGTCACCCGCTTGAGAAACGAAGCGTGGGCTTGGTCGATCGCATCGAAGAGATCACCGAGGCCGCGCCCGGTCTTCGCGCTCGTTCGAACGACCGTGGCGTAGGGCACGAACGCGAGCTTCTCGCGCGCGGCCTCTTCGGCCTTGGTCAGATCGCCGCGGGGCGTCAGGTCGGTCTTGTTGAGAGCGATCACGACGGCGCGGCCGCGATCCTCGGCCAATCCGAGAATCTTGGCATCCTGTTCGGCCGCGCCTTCCGTGGCATCGCACACGGTCACGACGATCTGCGCCCGCTCGATGCTGCGGATCGTGGAGAGCACGCTCAGCGATTCGACGGCGTTGCCCTCCTTGGCCACCTTCGACTTTCGCCGGATGCCCGCCGTGTCGACGAGGATGTAGCGCCGTCCGCCGCGCTCGACGACGGCATCGATCGAATCGCGGGTCGTTCCCGGGCGCGAGTCGACGAGGGCTCGGTCCGAGCCGAGTATCCGGTTGAGGAGGCTGCTCTTTCCCGCGTTGGGGCGCCCAATCAGAGCGACCCGCGTGGCCTCGTCGCCGGCATCGGTCGGAGTCACCTCGGCGTCGGAAAGCGCGCCGATGACGGCGGCTTCGAGGTCGCCCACGCCGCGGCCGTGCAGCGCGCTCACCGCGTAAACTCGGTCGACGCCCAGCCGGTAGAGCTCGAACGCCTCGGCATCCACCCCCGGGGAGTCGGCCTTGTTGGCGGCATAGAACACCGGCTTGCCGCTTCGGCGAAGGAGCTCGACCGTCGCTCGATCGGCTTCTCCGAGAGGCGTGCGAGCGTCGGTGACGAAGACGATGGCATCGGACTCGGCGACGGCGGCGCGAACGTGGGTCGCGATACCGACCTTCATCGGGTCTTCGTCCTCGGGGTCGTATCCGCCGGTGTCGACGAGGAGGTATCGTTTGCCGAGCGCCGTCGCCTCGGCGTAGTGACGGTCGCGCGTGACCCCGGGCTCGTCGTGGACGATGGCCTTCCGGCGCCGCGCGAGGCGGTTGAACAGGGTCGATTTGCCGACGTTGGGTCGACCCACGATGGCCACGACGGGCAGCCCCTCTGCGGCTCCCGCGGCCGGCCGTCGCGCTCGCGTAGAAGAACGGTGCTTGGTCAAACTTGCGATCTCCCGCCGTAGCCGAGGGCGCGGAGACGGCTCACGTCGTCCATCCAACCCCGGGTCGCGCGAACCCGCACGTTCAGCCGCACTTCGCGCTCGAGCATTCGCTCGATGCGCGTGCGCGCGGCGGCCGTGATGCGTTTGACCATTTTGCCGTCCGCGCCCACGAGGATCTTCTTGTGCCCCTCGCGAGAGGCGTGCACCGTCACGTCGATGACGATGACCTGCTCGGATTCGTCGAATCGTTCGACGACCACGGCGACCCCGTGCGGCACTTCTTGCGCCACGTGTTTGAGAATCTGCTCGCGGACGTATTCGGCCACGAAAAAGCGCGTGGGTTGATCGGACAGCGTGTCCGGCTCGAAGAGGTTGGGTTGCTCGGGAAGAAGCGCTCGCACTTCCGCCAGAAGAGCCGTCAGGCCGTCTCCCGTTTTGGCGCTGATCGGCACCACCGCGTCGAGCTTGAAGCTCTCCGAGAGCGATTGCAAAGAAGCTAGGAGGCGAGACTTGTCCTTGAGCCGGTCGATCTTGGTCATGGCGAGCACGGTAGGCATCGCGGGAAGGTCTGCGAGGATGGCGCGGTCCGCGTCGCCAGGTTGGTTTCGCCCATCGTCGGCGGGCGCCGCCACGAGCACGACCGCGACGTCGGCGTCGCGAATCGCGCGATGCGCGGCCTTGTTCATCTCCTTGCCCAGCTCGGTTCGCGGCGAATGAAACCCGGGCGAATCCAGCCAAACGTACTGCGCGTCGCCTACCGTCAAGACGCCGCGCACGGTCTCGCGCGTCGTTTGCGGATGCGGGCTCGTGATCGCTATGGGCTCTCCGACGAGCGCGTTCAAGAGAGTGCTCTTGCCGACGTTGGGCCGCCCCACGATTGCCACTCTGCCCGCGCGGGTAACGGCTAGGGCAGGGGTGCTGCGTTTCGGCATCTCGGGCGAGCGCGGCTCTTAGCATGCGGCGGTTGCGTCGCCCCGGATTCTGGCAGTAGTGTCCGCCCCGATCCGCGCATGAACGCCGAACCCCAAGAAATCTCTGCGACTGCGGAGGCTCCGGCGTCCTCGCTGCCGGCCGGCGGTGAGGTCGGCGCCAAGCTCGCGCCGACCGAGCGCGCCTCTTTCAACCTCTCGCTGCTCGCGGCGATCGCGGTACCGACGCTGCTCTTTCTGGTCTTCCCGCCGCTCTCGAAGAGTGGCCTGTGGGATCCTTACGAGCTCAACGTCGCGGACTTGTCGCGCCGCATCGCTCTCAATCTCTATCACGCCGACAGCCTTTCGCTGACCGGGGCCGACAACTCGCTGCCCCACTTGAACGACCTGGGTCGCCCGCAGCTACCGTTTTCGTCGATCGCTCTCGGATTCAAGCTTTTCGGGCTGCAAGAGTGGGCGGGGCGATTGCCGCTCGCCCTTTGGGGCGTGCTCGGCGTCGTCGCCACCTACGCCTTCGTCGCGCGCCTGTTCGACCGCCGAGCGGGCGTCTATTCGGCCGTGGTCCTGTCGACGATGCCGCTCTACTTCGTCCAGGCGCGCTCCATGATGGGAGACGTATGCGCGATGGCCGGGCTCGCCATGGCGTTCGGCGGTCTCGCCGTCGCGGCATTCGACCGGCAACCGGCACCGGGTGCCGCAGGCGGAGCGAGCGCCGAGCTGACGCCGACTCCGTGGTCGCGACGTACGCCGTGGCTGATCATGGCGGCCATCGGGCTCTTCGTGGGCGTCGAGACGCGTGGCGCGTTGCTCGGGGCCGCCGTTCCGCTCCTCGGCGTGGGGGTGGCCTGGGTCGTGACTCGTGTCGCGACGGCGCACGCGCAGCGCGATCGGGTAGGCGACATCGTGGGCGCCGTCGCGTGCGTTGCTGGAGCGGGCATCGCCGTGATTGCGGCCCGAGCGGCGGCACAGTCGGGCAAAGACGTGGACTTGTGGCTCGGAGCCATCGCACGTTCGCCCTCCAAGTACGCCACGTTCGACTACTTCGTGGCCGCGATCGGCCATGCTCTCGCGCCCTGGAGCGCGTTTCTTCCGTTTGCGTTGGGGCGCGTGCTCATCGCGCCGTCGATCGATCCCCGGGCGAGCGCGCGAGCCGAACGCGAAAGCCAGGCGCGCGTCGCTCTGCTCGTCGGTTTGGGTGTGGCGTTCGTCGCTCACGCGTATCTGGTGGATCGCACCGACTTAGCGATCTTCACCGGGCCCGCGATGTGCGCCGCCATCTGTGCAGTCGCCATTCGCGACTTCGAGCGCGGCGCTCGGACATCGGTCGCCGTCTCCGTAGGTGTGCTCGTGCTCGCGGCGGTCTTGCACCACGACTTTCACGAGCTTCCCGAGAAGGCCTATCAGGCATTTGGCGTGACGGGAGCGACCTTCCCGGAAGGCTTCAAGGACAGCGCGTTGACGTTGTGGTGGGCGGTCCTCGGCAGCTTCGCGATCTGCGCCTTTCTCACGTGGATCGAGCGCGATCCCGAGCGCGTCCCCTTCGACCCTGCGAGCTATTCGAACGTCCTCCGCGGCTTGCGCGAGGCCTTTGGCGGTGCGCTCGCCTTCGGGTACGCCGTCGTGACGGCGGGAGTCGCGATGGCGGGGCTCATGCTTTTCGTGGGTCTGCGGTTGCACGCGTCGTGGCTCCCTCAAATGTCGGCCACGATCCGTGACGTGGTGCTCAATGCCTGGTGGGTGATCGCCCTTTCTCCCATGGCGCTCATCTTCGGGCTGCTGTTCGCTTGTGATTTCTGGCTCTGGGCCTTCGGCGGGTCGCGCAGCCTCTCGCGCCGCTCGCTGGTGCGGGGGTTCGAGCCGTTCGAAGAGCTCTTCGCGCGCTTGGGTGTGGCCCATCGCGATTGGAAGCGCGCCGATCCGGGCTGGTGGGTCGCGCCTTTCGTGCTCGCTCCGCTGATGCTGGCCGCAATTCCGCTGGTCGCATTCGCGGTCGAATCTTCGATGGGGGTTCGCCCCGTCACGGCCGCCGCGGCCGCCGTCTCAGCGGGCTTGGTCACCTTTCTCGTGTTCGGTGTGCTTGGCGACCTCTTGAAGGATCGCGCGGCGGCCCTCGTTTTGGGTGGCGGCGTCGCAGGGTTCATCTTGTGTTTCTCGTACTATCCGGCTCTCGCCAATCAGCTCTCTCCGAAGGACGTCTTCGAGAGCTATCGCCGGGCGTGCCCCGGCGCCCCGCTGGCGCTGCTCGGGGTCGGGGGACGGACGTCGGCGTACTATGCCGGAGGGCAACCGCAGAGCTTCAGCGATCCGACCAGCGCGTATCACTGGCTGACGGCCGGTGGCACGCAGCGGCGCTGTTTGGCGCTCAAGGCCGAGGAGCTTCCCAAGCTCAATCAGCTCTGGCGACAGCGTTCGGACGAGGGGCGTACCAACGTGCCCATCGTGGACGCCAGGTCGAGCCAAATACTGCTCGCCGCGTCGTCTCTCGGGGCGAGCGACAAGAACGAGAACCCGCTCTCGCAGTTCGTCCTGTCGGCGCCGCCGCACCCTTGGCGCCGCATCGAGGCGAACCTGGAAGACAAGATTGAGGTTCTCGGGATCGACATCGTCGACGACCGCGGACGGATGGTGGACGCCGTGAGCGCCGGGCGCGATTACCATCTGCGCACGTATTACAAGGTGCTTGCCCCGGTCACGACCGAGTGGGAAGCGTTCGTTCACATCGACGGCTACCACCGCAGGCACAACGGCGACCACAAGCCGCTCAGCGGCAAGTACGCCATGTCGCTTTGGCTTCCGGGGGACGTTTTGGTCGACGATAGCGACTTCAAGCTCGAGCCGAACTTCACGCCAGGCACGTATGGGATTTACTTTGGCTTGTTCGTGGGCGATACGCGCCTCAAGGTTCTCAATGGTCCGAGTGACGGCGAAAACCGGATAAACGGTGGCGAGCTACGCGTCCAGTAGTGGGCGCCGCGCGCCGCAGTGAGCGTGGAGGCAGAGATGGCGACCACAACCAAGACCTCGAAAGGCCCGTCGGCCGCCTCGGACGAGAGGCGTAGTCACGACCGCTTCGACGTCGAATGGGCTGTCGATTGCGTCGGCGACGACACGTTTCTCTACGCCTCTATCGCCAACATCAGCGCCATGGGCATCTTCGTGAAAACGATCGATCCGGCCACGGTGGGCACGCGGCTCGTGCTCTCCTTCGAGCCTCCCGGATACGAATCGTTCAAGCTCGAGGGGGCGGTCGCGTGGATCAACGCCGTGCGCGCGAATGGCGACAACCCCAATCCTGGGATGGGCGTCCGGTTCGTCAATCTGCAACCCGAGGAGCGCGAGCGGCTCGTCGAGGTCGTTCGAACCATCGCCTACGTCCGCGACCCTTCGTAGCGCGCCGAGCGGGAGGGCCCGCCCGCGGTGGCAGGCTCAAAGTCGGCCGACGACTTGGATTCCCGCGACGGTGAGCGCCTCGGTCATCGCAAGGCGCGGGGCTCTCGGGCCGCTCACCACGGCGCGACGTATCCCGAGAAGGGCGGCCGACTTTGCAGCTCGGGCCGCCCACGCATCGAGCACTTCTCGTTCGTCGGCAGGATGCCCGGCGGCGATCGCGATCGCGTCGCTGCTCAAAGGGACCGTGCAATGAGGGAATTCCCAGGCCTGCAGGCCTTCCGTGCGCGCCATGTCGACGAGGGTCGCGGAGAAACCCTCGCACACCGCCGCTCGGGCCCCCGCGAGCCACTCCGCCTCGACCGCGTCCAGCGCTTCGGAGGCGTGATCGATCGTCCCCGACGCGAGCGTAGGCGAGCCCCCTTGGCGCGCGATCGCGCGACCAAGGCTTGCGCACGCATCGTAGAGCTCGTCGTCTGCGGGATCGCGCAGAGCCAAATCGACGATGAGCGCTCGTATCGAGCGGGTGCCCTCGACAACCTCGTGGTCGCGAACCGAGAAGGTCGTCCGTTTGTCGCCATCGACCCAGACGATGAGCGCGGCGTCGGGGGAGATCGATGTCACGGCTGCGCTGGGCTCGCGGCCGCCTGGTCGAGCAGATCGAGCTCGCCGCGTGCGCGGTCCTTGAACTGGGCTACGCCGAGGAGCGTCGCAAGTCGGGCGCGGGCGTTGGCGTCGTCGCCGAGGGAACGATAGCAGCGCGCCGATTCGAGAAGCGCCTCCCAGCCTGCCGCGGACCCCGCGGCGTGCTGCGCCACTTCATCGAAGCGTGCGACCGCCGCTCGGCACCCCTGCGAATCACGCAGCGCACGGGCCGCCACGAGGCCTGGGCTCAATGGCGCTTGTGCGGCCGTATCGAGGCTCTCCGAGTCTCTGGAGGCCCGGGCGGCGCTTCGGCCCGCCGGGGCGGCCGCGGCGGGGACGGCCGGCGCTGGCGCACCGCCGAGGTTGGCCGCGGGCTCGGCCCTCAATGCCATCGGGCTTTCTTCGGGCTTGGATGATGAGGCCACTTTGGCCGCGGTTTTTTCTCGCGCCGCCCCCGATGCCAGATCGGCAGGCGCTCCCGCGGATAGAGCGCCGCTTGCCCTCTGGCCGAGGGCACGGCCGGCGCCGACGACGGTGGGTGACGCGCCCGCCATGTCGGTCTGCCCCTGCGAGCCGGGGCTCGGGGCAGGGGCCGGCGTCCCTTTTTCGGTGACGATCATTTCAGCGCTAGCCGGGGCACGCGAAGAGCGTCCGCGAAGCAAAAGCACGCTCGCGCCAAGCATCACGAGGAAGACCGCGGCCATGGCCGTCTGGGGCCGCATGGCCCAGCTGCCGGCTGCCGACACTGCGCGGGCCAGATGATCGTGTGCGGGCGGCGCCACGGCGAGATCGGCGCCTGCCGCGAGCAGAACGCGACGTTCGAGGTCCGCCGGCGGCGCCACCAAAGGGACGACCGCGACGCTGCGCGTGGCGCGCAGGCCGCTGAGTAGCGCCGCGCAACGAGCACAACCCGCGATATGGCGCTTTATGGCGGCGCTGGAGACCTCGTCCAGCTCTCCGTAAAGCTCATCCATGATTGCGGATTCGACCTTCTCGCAGTCCATGACGGTCCTCAACGCAGCGCGCGGGCGTACTCCTCAAACTCACTCAGGGCTGCCTGCAAGCGCTCCAACGCATATCGCATCCGGCTTTTTACAGTATTTTCCGGAGCGCCGACGACTTCAGCGATCTCTTTGAACGGTAAGTTCGATATCTCGCGGAGCAAGAAGACCTCCCTCTGGTCGTCGGGCAGCTCGTCGATCGCCGAAAGAAGGCGCGTGCGAATCTCGCGAGACAGCGCCGAGCGCTCTACGTTGGCCGCGCGGTCTGCGGTTCGCTCTCCCAGGCTCGGCCCGTGCCCGTCTTCAGGGCCCGCCGATTCGTCGAGCGATCGGTGCTGCCTCTGCGCCCTCTTGCGCAAGACATCGATGCAAAGATTGCGAGCGATCGTATAAAGCCACGCCGTAAACCGCGAATCTTGCCTGAAGTCCGAGGCGCTTTGCACGACGCGCATGAAGGCGTCCTGAACGACCTCTTCGGCAGCGCCCGGACTGCGAAGGTGCCGCAGAGCAAAATTGTAGAGGGGAGTCTGATGCCGCCTGACGAGGAGCGCGAACGCGCCGCGATCGCCGCTCTGAAAGCGGGTCATCAGGGCTTCGTCGCTGGCGTCGCTGCGGCGTGCTGACAATCGCTCTCCTGTCGCGTTCGGTCGTTTCCGGCCTCGGCCCGTTCCGGGTGAGGGGGGCTCCGCGGGTGGGGCGCGTGGGCAGCCCGGACGGGTGCAGTTGCCAAGGGTGTGTGAGCGAACATACACTGGCGCCCGGCTTTCTGGGTGGAGTCGGCTCGCCGAACAAAAAGTCCTCCAGGGGGCGTGGTCATGCTGAAAACGGAAGGGGAATCTCGTATGCGACGTCGAGTGGCCATGGTCACAGCCCTAGTGCTTCCCGTGTTGGTCGGTTCTTTCGTGGCGAACGCCCAACCCAAGGCCAAGCCCGCCAGCGCAGCGCCGAGCCCCTCGGACTCGGCCGCGGCAACGCCGGATCCGAGCGCCGCGCCCGCGCCGAGCGTCCTGCAGCCGCCGCCGGCCGTGAGCGTCGACATGAATGCGAAGCCTTCGGACGCCATGACGGGGGGGACGTACGCCGTCCGTCTTCGCGACTTGGAGCAACGCGTCGACGATCTCAAGGACCAGATTCGCCGGAGTCACACCCGACTCGCTCTGCTGAGCGACACCATCCTCGGGGGAGGGACGGCGGGGTCGCGCGCGGAAGTAGCTTTTCACAATGAAATGTCGGGCGCGTTTCTCCTCACGCGCGCGCTCTTCGTCGTCGACGGCCAGATTCAATACAACCGCCAGGACGAATCCGGGGCTCTCGCGGATCAGAAGGATATCCCCGTCTACAGCGGGTCGGTCCCGGCGGGGGACCACACCATCCAGGTGGCGCTGACATTTCAGGGCAATGGGTTTGGCGTTTTCTCCTATCTTCGCGGCTACAAGTTCGACGTGAAGTCGAGTCACTCCTTTACGGCCCTCGAGGGCAAGATGCTCTCGGTGACGGCCACCTCGTTCGAAAAGGGAGGTCCCACGACTCCACTCGAGCAGAGACCGACCGTCGAATGGAACGAGAAGATTCAGCCCCTCAGCGCAAGCGTTAGCCCCGCGGCGCCTGCAGCCGCCACTTCTCAGGGCCATGGGGGAGCTGCGATTAGCCCGTCGGCTGGCGGAGGCCAGAAGTGAGGCTTGCTCGAATCGCGGCTGCGGCTTGCAGCGCCGCGCTTCTTTCGGTCGTCGCTCGAGACGCGAAGGCGACGACCGATGAGGCCATCTCCGCCGCGCAGGGCAGCCTGGCGTCGGTTTCCAGGGGCCTCGACAGCGTGCGCGCGGCAATCGAGCAGGCCAAGTCCGAGCGCCAGACGCCCGAGCGGCGGCTGGCCAACGGCGAGCTTCTATTTCGGCTCAAGGACTACGCCCGTGCGGCCATCGTCCTGAGCGAGGTGATCGAGGAATTCCCGAACACCCCGAGCTACCCGGACGCCCTCTGGTTGCGCGGAGAGACGTATTACGCGGTGCGGGACTATCTCGCCGCGCGTCGCGACTTTCGCGCGCTCGTGGACCGAGGTACCGAGGCCCGCTTTCAGACGTACATGGGCAAAGCCCTCGGCCGCCTCGTCGACGTGGCGCTGAGGGTTGACGACGCGCCCGAGTCGCTCTCGGCTTTGGTCCAGAAGTTCAACCAGGTTCCTGCCGATCAGCTGGATCCCACGCTCGTGTACGCGCGAGGGAAGGCCGAATATCGCCTCGGCTCTTGGAACGACGCCGCGTCCGCATTCGCGCAGGTCGCCGCGGGGACCGCGATCTCGCACCAGGCGAGATATTTTCAGGGGCTCGTGGCCATGCGCGTGGCCCGAGCTTCCGCGTCGGGCGACCCGAGCCACAAGGGCGTGAACTACAAGCCGGCCATCGAGGCGTTTCGCGCGGTGGCGGACCTCCCTCCCGACTCGCCCGAGCACCGACACGTCATCGATCTCGCGTGGATGGCGGTGGCCCGCCTCTTCTATGAGATGGAGCAATACGCTCAAGCCAGCGAGGCCTATGCGAAAGTGGGCCGCGACAGCCCCGAGTTCGACACGATGCTCTACGAGCTCGCTTGGGTGCACGTGCGTCTCGGCGACGTCGATCGCGCCGAGCGCGCTCTCGAAGTGCTGATGGTGAGCAGCCCGAACAGCGAGTACATCAGCGACGCCACCCTTCTGCGCGCCGACTTGCTTCTTCGGGCGGGAGCCTTCGACCGCGCTCTCAAGCTCTACGAGGACGTTCGCGGCCAGTACGATCCGATGCGGCTCAAAGTCGAGGCCTTCATCGGTTCGACGAGTGACGTCAATGTCTTCTACGACAAGCTCGCCCAGCAGGAGCTCGAGCTGGTCGACGAAAACGAGCAGCTCCCGTCAATCGCGGTGCGTTGGGCACGCGAAGCGGAGGACGGTCCGCGGGCGTTCGCGGTGATCGACGACCTCAATGCGAGCAAGACTTTCGTGGCGCAATCGAATGTGCTCGTCGACAGGTTGAGCGCTCTCACGCAAGCATCCACCCGCGTTCACGCATTTCCGGAGCTCGAAGCAGGCGAGACGGTCGCGCTCGGGCTCCTGAATCGGCTGTCGCGCTCACGCCTGCTTTTGGCGCGCGCTCTCGACGCGGAGGTGCCCGGCGGCCAGTCGGGCGAGATCGAGCAGGTGCGTCAGCAGTTGCGGGTTCTCATGGCGGCGCTCCAGGCGCTGCCGGTGAGTCCGCAAGACTTCGCAGTCCGAGAGCAAAGCGGCCTGGCGCAGTGGAACACCGTTTCGCAAGACTTGACGCGCCGGGCGATGGAGGTCGATTCTCTTCAGGCCACCGTCAACGGCCTACGTCGACTCTTGAGCGATGGGCCTCAACAAGGCGTCGCGAGAGATCCGGCGAGCATTCAGCGGTTTCAAGCCGAGCTCGACGCCAACGCGAAGGACCTGGCTCGCTACCGCGAGGGAGTCGCGGAGGTACGGCGCGAGATCGACATGGGGCGCGCCCAAATCGGGCTCGGTGACTCGCGTTACCAGGGCGATGCCGCGGCGCGCGACCAATTTCGCGAATTGTTCGACCGAGAGGTTCAACTGGCCTCCGCGGGGGCGGGGGGCAGCGGCGCGCAGCGCGCCGGCCAACTCATGTTGCCGGTCGTCGCTCAGATGAAGCAAGCCGAGTCGCTGCTGTCCGGGTCGATCGAGGACATCAACACTCAGGTGGCCGCTCGTTCGGGCGAGCTTCGCGGCAAGCTCGATGTCGAGCGCGCCAACCTCGCGAATTACCAGCAGCAACTCGATGCTCTCGACAACGACGCCCGCAACGTCGTGGGCCACGTCGCGCAGCGCAACTTCGGGCTCGTGCGCGACAAGCTCCGCGGAATCGTTCTGCGCGCCGACGTAGGGATCACGGAGCAAGCTTGGGAAGTGCGCGAGGAAGAGCTTAGCCGGGTGCGGGGTCTGCAGTCGGAACGGGCGCGGCAGGAACAGATCTTGGACGAAGAACTCAAGGAAGTGAGGGACGATGGCGTCGAACCGGCCCAGCCGAGCAATTGACCGGCGGCCTCGACTCGGTCGGTCCGACGGGGAGCTCGACGTAATGCGGCTGCTATCGCCTCGTGCTGCAGCTTGCGCGATCGTTGTGGTCGCGATGGGCTTTGCCATCACCGTGGGTGCCCAGCAGGCAGCCCCCGAAAAAACTGTCTCGGCCCCGGGGCCGGCCGCTGCGAGCCCTCGGGCGGACGCGGGGCCTTCTCCCAGTGTCGCCGAGCCGTCGACGGACCGCGCAGATGGCGGCGGCCCTTCGGGCGCGGGTGCCTCGGTCTCGACGCCGAGCGCAGGGGGCGTCACTACCGGGTCTGCCCCTGCTTCGATTCCGACCTTCAGGCCCCACGCTCCGCCGCTGCCGCCGCCAAGCCCGGCCAAGGTGCAGGCCTACCAAGAGCTGCGAAGCGAGGCCGCGTCGTTCGAGCACGGCGCGCACGACTACAAGGATGCCATCACGACGGTTGTCTCGCTTCACTACGAAGAAAAGAAGCGGTCGATTCTCAGCGGTCTCGATCGCGAGGTCGGCATCGAGAAGGAAGAGCTCAAGAAAGCTCGCGAAACGGCCATCCAGCGCCTCACGGATTTCGTGGCCACCTATAGCGGTCCGAACGCGCAGCCCGAGGCCACGCCCGACGCGATGTACCGGCTCGCTGCCTTGCTCGAGGAGCGCGGGCGCTCGGAGGAGGACCCGAACACGGATCTTGCGCTGACGCTTCGACCCGCCATCGCTCTCTACAAGCGCGTCATTCGTGAATTTCCGCAGTACCGCGAGCTTGCGGGTATCTACTATTTCCTCGGCCACGCGCTCAACGACTCGCGGCGTTCTGCCGAAGCCCAGCAAGTGTGGCGTTCTCTCGTTTGCCACAACCACTATCGATATCCAACGACCACCGATCCGAAAGACCCCGATATCGACGAGGTGGCTCCGCTGCCGCAGGACCACGAGGAGGCGTATTGGAAACAGTGGAGATCGAAGTATCCCCGGCCCGAGTCTCTGAAGAAGGGGCCGGCCGGCGACACGACATTCGACGACCCGTTTCCTCACGATTGTAATGCCGTCGTTCAACCCGGTCTCTTGCCGGGGCAAGAGCCCAAGTACGTCGCCGAAGTCTGGTGGCGTATCGGGGACTGGGAGTTCGACCAGGACGACTTGGGCGGAGGCGTGGTCGACTACGAGCCCTCGGCCGTTTGGGACTTCAACCGTGCGGCAAGCGCGTATCTGCAGGCCATGCGATACAAGAAGCCGCCGCTCTTCGGCGTGGCTTTGTACAAGTACGCGTGGACGCTCTTCAAACAGCAACGCTATGAGGCCGCCGTCCAGGAGTTCGTCCATCTCCTCAATTACACCGACGAGCAGCAGAAGCTGACAGGCGATCCCGGGGCCGACTTTCGGCAGGAGGCCTACACGTATATTGCGGGCTCGCTCGACAACTTCGACTTTGCAGGGCCGCCGCCCGAAGAGCCGTACATCGCTCGGCCGGACATCTTGGATACGGCGAGAAGCCCCGCCGAGGCCGAGGGCAAGCTGCGCGTGGCGACCGAGCGAGTCCAGGATGCTCGCCTCATTCCACAAGACAAGCCGTGGACGATCGAGGTCTACAAAGCTCTGGCTCTCGAGTTTCGCGCCATAAACCAGTACAACAATGCTCTCGCGATCTACCAGACGATCATCGCCAAGTGGGCGATGGATCCGTCGGCTCCGGAAGCGCAAAACGCCATCGCGGAGGTCTACGAGCTACTCGCCCGCGAGACCAAGGTGGGCGACGATCGGCGTGAGTACGAGCGCAAGGTGCTCGAGGCGCGAACCGCGCTCGCGAACTATACGGGAGACACCCCGTGGGTCGACGCCAACAAGGACAACCCGGGGGCGCTTCAGCGCGCCGAGGAGCTGGTGCGCACGGGTCTGAAGGGCGCGGCGATCACGCATACGCGCAACGCGCAGACCGCGCTCGAGCAGGCGGACCAGACGGGCGACGCGAAGGAGAAATTGCGCCTTACCGTGTTCGCTCTGCAGGAGTACCGGCTCGCGGCGATTGGCTGGATTGGTTACGTGAAGCTCGACGAAAACGCTCCCGATGCCTACAAGAGCCGCTACTTTTATGCCGACGCGCTGCACAACCAGGTGCGGCTGGAGGTCGCCCTTCACCAGTTCGATCCGAAGCAATACCCGGAGCCCGGCTCGCAGGAGATAACCGCGGCGGAACAAGCGGCCATCGAAGTTCGGGACTCCGACGAGGACGATCAGTTCATCGACAACGTGGGTCTTTTCGTGGTCGACCTCGCGGACGTCGATCGCGATCTATCGTTTCAGCGGTGGCAAGATTCCGCCGGGTCGCAAGGGGTCGAGCCGCGCAAGGAACCGAAGCTCGCAGGAACGGATCCGGACAAGAAGGTCGAGATCGATGACATTCCCGAGGTGATTCAGACCTCGATGAAGGCGCGTGACGAATACATTCAGCGCGTACCGCCCGAGCGCGACAAGCAGAATCGGGCCTTCGAGTACGCGTTTTACGGCGCCGAGCAGTACTACCTTTACGGTCATTTCAAGGACGCGGAGCCTCGCTTCGAGCAGATTTACAAGGAGCGCTGCGGCAAGGATGCGCTCGGCTACGAGGCCTGGAAGCGGCTCATCGTCATGAGCAACATGCAGAAGGATGCGGCGCGCTCACGACAGCTCGCGGAAGCCGAGAAAAACAATTCGTGTGCGAAGACCGATCTGCAGCTCGCCGAAGACAAGAGCGGCGACCTCACCGACAAGGTGCTCGTCAATGCGGCATTCGAGGATGCCAACAAGGCCTTCGAGGCGGCCAAAGCTTCGCCGCCTGGCCCGCACCGAGACGAGCTTTGGCGCAGGGCCGGGGCGATGTACGAAGAGGCGCTGCGAAAGGCACCGGCCCACAAGGACGCGCCTGCGGCCGCGATAAACTCGGCGTTTTGTTACAAACAGGTCGGTGAGTTCAACAAGGCGATCGACCTTTATCAGCTCTTCATAAGCAACTATGGGAGCGAAGACATTCTCGGCCGTCTCGAGCACGGGGGCGTCGATCCGGACAACAAGGCCAAGGTGGGCCCGAATCCGGAAGAGTTCAAGGAGCGCATCAAGTACCTGGGCATGGCGTACGACGCGCTATCGACCACGTACTATGGGTTTTTTGCGTATCAAAGGGCGGCCGAGTCGTTCGGAAAGATTGCGACCAACCCGCGCTTCGACGACTCGCGCCGGTCGAATGCCGCGCACATCGCCATGGTGCTCTATTCGAATCTCGGCGAGCGGGCGAACATGGGCGCCATGTACGGGATCCTGGTCGATCCGAAGATGCATCTGGAATCGGACAAGCGCGCCGAGGCGGACTACCTGAGGGCAAGCTTCGACTACGGACAGTGGAACCCGAGAGGCGGTGAGTCCGGCGGCAACGCATCGGCCCGCAGTCAAGCGATCACCGCGCTGACTCAGTTTCACACTTCGGCGAAGGGCAAACCGGATTCCGCGCGGTATGCGCTCGAGTCGGCCTATCGCGTCGCGAAAATGATGCAGTCCGCGAACGATCCGACGTTTCGAGCGTGGCTGAAGACGGCGATATCCGATTGGGAGTATTTCAAGGCTCATCCAGCCGGCATGGTCGGCGCCGACGGAAAGCCCGCTCAGATCGTGGCGGGCGACGCTCCGTACTCCGACTACGGAGCCGAGGCGGAGTTCACTCTTGCCGACGAGAGTGTGCATGGGGGCTTCGACTACTCCGCCGGTCACCATCACTACGCCGGTAACGCCGTCGACGTGACCAAGCAGGTGGACAAGGATCTGGGAGAGGCCGAGAAGACGTGGCGGCCGCCTCTCGAGCACATCGCGACGGCGTATGGGTCGTTCGAGTGGGCGGCGGCGGCTACGGCGCGCGCCGGCTCGCTCTACGACTCGATACGCACGGGCCTGGACTTGGCGGTGCCCAACTACTTCACGCCTCAACAGGAGGCGCTGATGAAGAAGCTGAACACCCTCGCCGACAAGCTCGATGCCGCGGGGCAGAGTGACAAGGCGGATCAGATTCGCCAGCAGATGGACGACACCAAAGACCAGGTGCGGGCCAAGTGGCGGGCGACCAAGGACAAGTACATGGAGGTCTGCGACCAAAAGATGGTCGGCAAGTACGTGACGGCCGCGCTCATTGCCCGCAAGTACAATGTCAAAAACACGGCCGTTCAGGCGGCCGTGGCGAGATTGGCGTTTCTGACGGACTACTTGGGGGACGACAAGATGAAGGCCTATGTCGAAAACACGCCAGATCCGCTGTCACCCAGCGAGAAGCTCGTCTACGTGAACGGCGAGTTTTTGCAGTGGCGCTCAGGCTTGGTGGACGCCCCGCCGCCGAGCGGCGAGCCAGCACCGCTACCGGCGGCTCCATGAGAAACGTAGAGCTTGCCGCTCTCTTCGGGCTCGCCGTCGCTGCGGGGGGCTGCGGTGCAGGGACGCCTGCCGCGAAGGCGCCCCAGGCGGGGACCGCTGGTGCCGAGGCCGCTGCGGCCGCGCCGCAAACGCAAGAGGAAGCAGCCAGTGCCGCGGTCGCACCACCCGCCAGCGTCGAGCTGTCGGGTGGCGCAAAGGGAACGTACGACCGCGGCTTCCAGGCGTGGATGTCGGGCGATCTGAACGGGGCCAAGGCGGCTTTCAGCCAGGCGGCGAGCGAGGCCTCCGATGCCGCGGCGCCTCGCTACTCGCTGGGGTGCGTTCTGGAGCGGTTGGGCGCCACGCAAGAGGCTCTTGACGCGTACCGGTCCGCCTACACGGCCAATCCCAAATACGATGCGGCGATCGGCGCGTACGCCCTGCTTTTGGCCCGGGCGGGGCATACCTCGGAAGCCGAGCAATTTCTCGGAGACAAGCGTAACGCGCTGCCCGATTCGCTCGCTCCGATGACCTTTCTGGCGGAGGTCAAATCGATCGAGGGCGACAGCCCGGGGTGCCAGCTCCTCGCGCAGCAAGTCCTCGCGAAACAACCTGACTCGAAGGACGCGATGATTGTGATCGCGCGCGACTACTATCGAAATCACCGCTGGGATCTCGCAAGGTACGCTTTGCAGGCGATCCTCGATGGCGCCGAGGATGGCTCGATCCCGCCTCGTGACAAGGGCAACCCCACGGCGCTATTGCTGCGCGGTCTCATCGAGCGCGAGACGGGGCAGCGCAAACAGGCCATCGTCGACTTCGAGCGGGCTACCGAAAAGCGCCCGGACTTGTTCGAGGGTCACGTGAATCTGGGCGAGATGAAGCTCGAAGCGGGTAACGCGACGGAAGCCGAGGGTCCTCTCGAAAGAGCCGTGCATTTTGGGCCGAACGTGGCCGTCGCTCACTTGGATCTCGGCGACTGCTATCGGCTCCTGGGCCGGCCGGCCGACGCGAAAAAGGAGCTCGTGGCCGCGCTGACGATGGACTCGACGCTCGTCGGCGCACACTACGACCTCGGTCTTCTCTACCTTTTTTCGCCGTCCGTTCCGGGGATGCTGGACCAGGACGATCAACTCGCGAAGGCCATTCAGGAGTTCGAGGCCTACAAGTCGATGCGGAGCGCCAAGACCGCAAAGGGCAAGGGCGACGACGTCGACGAGCTGCTCAGCACAGCCAAGCGCAAACAGAGCGAGCTCCAGCTGAAGAAGCAGGCCGCGACGGCTCCTCCACCGGGTCCCGCACCGGCTGCGGCATCGCCGGCGCCTGCCAGCGCTCCTTCGCCGCCGGCCGCCCAGGCGCCTGCGCCGGCTCCGTCAGGTGGCGGCACCATCGTTCGAGATCTGCCACAATAGGATAGGGTGCGGCGATGAGGTGGCTCATGAGGCGGAGCGGTTGGTTTCTTGGGGGCGTCGCGCTCCTTGGGCTTCTGCCAAGCATTGCGCGCGCTCAGGACCAGGCGCAGCGGGCGACCAAGCAGCAGCAGGGCGTGCTTCAGATCGGTGAGATCACGATCGTGGGCCGAGTCCAGAAGCCAATCGCGGCGGTCGACGTAGCGAAGATTCAGCCAAAGCTGACCCTGGCCGAGCTCAGGCAGCCGTTTCTCGACCGAATCGAAGAAGCAGCACGCAAAGACCCGTTCTAGTCCCGACGATGTCCGCTCTCTCGGCGCTGGTCGCGGCGGTCTGCGTGCTGGCAAGCTTGCGCAGGCTCGCCGTGGCTGTCTCGCCGACGTCGCTTGATGCCGGAGAGCTACGTCGAGCGCTGACGGGCTCGCTCGCCTTTCGACGCTTGCGAGCGGCGATTGGCGCCGCGTCAGAGACGCATTGGGAGCGTGCCCTATTCGCCGCGTTCGCTGAACGCGACGCGCGTCGGCGCGAGGCTCTCGTGAACGAGCAACTGACGGAGTTCGATGGACTGGCGACGGCTTGGTCGCGGGTTCCGCGCGTCTGCGCGAGCCTTGCCACCAGCGCAGGGTTTCTCTTTGCGTCCGTATCGCTTCTGAGGAGTTGGGGCGGGGCCGAGCCCCCATCGGTTGGCGCGGCGCTCGTCTCGGCGGTCGATGCCTTTTCTCTGGGCGTCTTGGCCGCGGCCTTCTGTGCCGTCATTCATGTCCGAGCCGCACGCGCCGAGCGCCAGGCGGTCCAGGCTGTCGACCGCCTGGTGGCGCGCTTGGAGGTGCTTTCGGAGTGGCCAGCGGCGAAGGGGGACGGGGCATGAAAGTCCTTCCCGCTGAAAGCCTTCTGTCCGGGGGGCGACCGGCGAGCCAATGAAGCGTCACTTTTCGAGCGGTTCGGCCTAGTGTACGATTCCAGATGGAACTTCGTGTGTGAGCCCGCGTCTATTCATGGGAGGCGTGAAATGACTCCGGCCGTGCGCGCTAGGTCGAGAAAGGCACCTTTGCCATGTCGCAGATGAATCAGGGGGGCATGGGGCCCGGCTTCGGACCGCCCATGCATTCGAACCGTCCCGGCCAGATGACGGCCGTCATGCGGGCGATTCAGCAGACCACGGGCCCCAAGGTGCTCCGGATCGGCCTTGTCGCGTCTGGCCGCATTCTCGAAGAGAGAATCGTCAAGCAGCGGACGAGCGTTACAGTTGGCCCGAGCGAGAAGTCGACGTTCGTCGTTCAGGCGCAGCTGCCCCCTCAGTTCAAGCTGTTCGAGCTCATCGGCGGCGACTACTACCTGAACTTCCTCGACGGCATGACGGGTCGCGTCGCGCTCGCGACGGGGATTTCGGACCTCGCCGCGCTCAAAGGTCAAGCGAAGCGCGTTGGCTCGGCCTATCAGGTGCGCCTCTCCGAGGAAGCACGCGGAAAGATCGTCATCGGCGAGACCACGTTTCTCTTTCAGTTCGTGGCCCCACCCCCGGTCCAGCCGAGGCCCCAGCTACCGCTTTCGGTGAAGGGCGGCGTAGCGAGCCAGATTGACTGGAACCTCACGATCATCGCGGCCTTCAGCTTTCTGCTCCATTTCGGGTTCGTCGGCGCGATGTACAGCGACTGGATGGATCCCGTGGTGAACGACGACGTTACGGCGGGCCTCATCGACATGGTCCAAAAGACCTTGCCGCCGCCGGTCGAGACCTCCGAGCTGCCCACGGCGAGCGCCACCGCCACCGAGACCTCGCCGACCCCGCAAAAGGAAGCTCCCAAGCAGGCCAATCAGGCGCCCGCAAAAGGCCCCAGCGCGGCTCCGGACGCCAAGGTCGTTCAGGGTCTATTGAACGAAGCCGAGCAGGCAAAAATCGCGATCCTAGGCGCCCTCAACGGCGGCCCGAACATCAGCGGCGCGATGAAGGATGACAACGGCGCTTCGGTCGACCTCAATAGCCTTGCGAATCGTCAAGGCGGCATAAGTAACTCTGGAGGCAACGGATTGAATCTGCCCGGCGGAGCGGGAGGTCCCATCCGTCCCGGGAGAGGCGGCGATCTGTCCTCGCTTCGTGGAGGCGACACTGGCGCCGTGGCGACCGGTGCGGGTGAGGCGCGGAAGGTCGTTCCCGTGGGCAACGTCGAATTCGGCGGAGCTTCGGCGAGCGTGCCCGTTTCGAACGCAGAAGCGGTGATCCGCACGCAGATTCAGCCGGGCGCAAAGCGTTGCTATCAGAAGGGCCTGGAGAACGACCCGACGCAGTCCGGAAAGCTCGTCATTCTGATCAAGGTCGCTCCGAGCGGCGAGGTCGACTCGGTGAGCGCGGCGAGCAACACCGGGCTTTCCGCTCAAGTGGCGAGCTGCATCCAGTCGGTCGCTCGAAGAGCCAAGTTCGACGCACCCGGTGCGAATGGCTCGACAATCAGCGTGCCCTTCAACTTCTTGAAGCAGGGCGGGGGTTGATCTTCCGAAAGGCTTGAATGCCGACGTTGCCCGCCGCACCCCATGTCCCGAGTGCAAGGCATGTGCGGTTTGGTCCGGTCGTCTCCACGTTCTAGGCGCTCGTGCCCACAGGGTGCGCGGCCGTTGACACGATTCGGAGGCGCGGGTAGGATTTCGGCGGTGCGTGTGCCGGGGAGGAAAGCTTGCAGAACGCGATAGCCAAGAGTCTCAAGTGGGTCGCCTTGGCCGCTCTGGCTTTGGGCGTGCCTGACCTTGCAATGGCGCAGTCCGCAGGCGGCGCTGGCACCGCGGGAGCGAGCGCTCAGGTCGGGTTCGAGAAGCAGCCGCGGCTCTCGACTCAAGAAGAGCTCGCGCAGGCTGAAATGATACTTTCCCGGCTCGATCAGGCAGCGGGCGCCGTGCGCAGGCAGCTCGACACATCACGCCAAGGCCGCGACGTCGTAAAGTCACTGTGTCTGAGCGACAAGCTCTCGCAGATCGATGTCGCCGGCCGCTCTGCCCGTGAGAGGGACGCGGCCCTGCTGTCGGCCACGCAGAGAAACGACATCGAGCTAGCAAACCACGAGTTTGCCATTCTCACCGTCCTCCGTCAGCGCACGGAGCAGCTTGGCGCGGAAGCCAACCAGTGCATTGGTGAAGAGGTGGCGTTCGTCGGGCAGACCCTTGTGGTCATGACTGAGGCAAATGTGCCAGGCGTGGATGAGACCACTTCGTTTCCTCCGTCCATCGGCAACCTCCCAGCCCTCGTCACCATTCCACCGCCGCAAACATCCCCGTCTCACTGAGCGGCAACCGTTCGCCAGCGCACTGAACCGTCCTCGTCCTCCAAGGCGATTGCGGAACAGACACACCACATTTTCTCGTAGCTCTTCAGTGGCCTAGTGTACCTTTCGTCCGCACCGATGACCAAGAGAGGCCTTGCATCGTCCGTTGCCGTGCTGGTCCTGCTATTCGCGCAGGCGGCGGCCGCGCAATCGCAGCAACAGAACACGGTCGGCCCGGGGGCTCCAGAGTGGCTGAAGGATCGGCGCTACAACGAGGGCAGCGGCATTCGCGCGGGCGATTTGGAGCTTCATCCGGGTATTGCGGGCGAGGTCGGCTACGACTCGAACTTTTTTCAGCGCACCACGCAGCTCAACGCGGTGAACGGCCCTCCCGAGGCGCCGGTCGTGCCGGCGGCGGTCATACGCATCACGCCGTCTCTCTATTTGTCCACGATAAGTCTGATGAGGCGCGAGAGCGATCCACAGCCGCCTGCGATCGCGTTCCGGGCAGGCGTCAATGCGACCTACCGAGCCATGTTCGGCCTTTCCAGTGATGCTTCCACCGTAGTCGATGGCGTGAAGCCCAACGATCCCGCTCAAGAGGACGCTCTCAGTGGTTCGGCCGATCTGCATCTCGACATTCTGCCGAATCGGCCAGTGGGGGCCTCCATTTTTGGCACCTACACTCGGACGATTCAGCCGAACACCGTGAACGCGGATCCGAACGACTCCTTCAATCGAGATGATTTTCTCGCTGGGGCCGAGCTCATTCTTCAGCCTGGCGGCGGAACGCTCGATTGGCGCGCGGGCTACCAGTTCACCGACTCGCTCTTCGAGGCTTCGGCGGGCGTTCCATTCGATAACTATTCAAACCAGTTCTACACGCGTGGACGCTGGCGGTTTCGTCCGAGGACGGCGCTCGTTTATGACGGGTCGATTCGTTTCAACACGTATCAGAACATCCAGTCCGCCTACGATGCCGCCGGATTGCTCAACTCGACGCCAGTCCGAGCGCGTGTCGGCGTCAACGGGCTGGTGACCGAACGGTTTGCGGTGCTCGCTATGGCCGGCTGGGGCGCGAGCTTCATCGACACCGCGGCATTGCCGGCGCAGCAACAATACGACAGCGTCATCGGCCAGGCCGAGCTCAAGTGGTATCTGGCGGCGAGCCCAGGAATCGCGGCTCCGAGTGAGCTGGGTCTTGCGCTGTCGACTGTGGCGATAGGCTACACGCGCGACTTCCAGACAAGCTACATCGGCAACTACTATGGGATTGACCGGGGATATCTCAGGTTCGATTACTTCTTCGCGGGCCGGGCGCTCGTGACGTTGAACGCCGGGTTAGCCGCAATCTCCTATCCTGAAATATTGGCCCCGGGGGGCGCTTCCAGGAACGCGGCGTTCACCGACGCGCGGGCGGATGCATCGCTCTTCGGCGAATACCGCTTTACCGATGTCTTTGCGATCAATGCAACGCTCCGATACACGCAAAACTTCAGCAACCAAGAGGTTCTCGAGGTTCCGGTCACGACGGGCGCTCGCTTCGGGATGGCGTGGCAGCGCTACGAGGCCTATCTCGGTTTGCGCTTGTTCCTCTGACATCCGTCCGCTCGGTCTCGTGACTCGGGCGTCTGGAGCTCGCTTTCAGTCGATGCAGCACTGGTTTCGCCTGACTCTTTTCACTTTCGCCATGGCCGCGGTCGCGGCCGGCTGTGCGCACCCGCATTCAACGTCGGTCTCACTGCCCACCGCGCGACCCAGCACGACGGTCGGCCCCGGGGACGTCTTCGAAGTTTCGGTGCTCGGCGAGAAGGACCTCGTCAAGGAATACCGGGTTCAGCCCGACGGGACGGTGGACTTTCCGTATCTCGATCGCCTCGAGGTCGGCGGCCTGGAGCCCCAGCAGATCGAGGAGCGCATCAAGGCCGAGTTTATCGCCAAGAAGATCCTGACCAATCCGCAGGTGACCCTCGTCGTCAAGCAGTACAATTCGAAGAAGATAAGCGTCATTGGCGCCGTGCAGAAGCCGGGCAGCCTTCCCTGGAGCGAGGGGATGAAGCTCATCGACGCGATTTCGCTCGCCGGAGGCCTGACTCCGCTCGCCAACGGCGATCGCGTGCGGGTAACGCGGCTCGTCTCGCCGGACCAGACGGCCACCGCCACCGTGAGCATCGACGACATCTCGGACGGCAAGATGTCCGACCTGCTGCTTCAGGCGGGCGACACCATCAAGGTGGATCAGCGCATCTTTTGATAGGGTAGGCGTCTATGCCTCCAGCTGAAGGCGCGATTGCCGACACCGTGCTCGATCTCGTCGGGCGCACGCCGCTCGTGCGCTTGTCGAGGCTCAGCCCTCCGGGTCGCGCCTCGGTGGTCGGCAAGCTCGAGGTCAAGAACCCTGGCGGGAGCGTGAAGGACCGCCCCGCCCTCGCGATGATCGAGCAAGCCGAGGCGCGCGGTCAGATCGGCCCAGGGGCGGTGATTGTCGAGGCCACGAGCGGCAACACCGGGATTTCGCTAGCCATGATTTCGGCGGTTCGAGGCTACCGGTGCATCCTCGTCATGCCGGAAGACATGAGCCTGGAGCGCCGCTACGTGCTTCGCGCCTATGGCGCCGAAATAGTCCTGACGCCTGCGGAGCAGGGCATGACGGGAGCGGTCGGACGAGCCGAGGAGATAGCGCGCGAGACCCGCGGGGCCTTCATGCCGCATCAATTCGAGAACCTGGCCAACCCAGCCGCACACGAGCGCACGACCGCGCGCGAAATCCTGGCGGACGCGGGCGACGGGTTGGTCGCGTTCGTCGCGGGCGTCGGTACCGGCGGGACGGTGACGGGGGTCGGACGAGTTCTCAAGCGCGAGCGACCCCACGTTCGGATCGTCGCCGTCGAGCCGGCGTCAAGCGCCGTCCTCAGCGGTCAGCCAGCAGGGATGCACGGCATCCAAGGGCTAGGGGCTGGCTTCGTTCCGGACATCCTCGATCGCAGCGTGATCGACGAAGTGGTTGCGGTCACGGATGTCGCCGCCGAGCGGATGACCAAGCGTCTTGCTCGCGAGGAAGGCGTGCTCCTGGGCCCATCCTCCGGCGCCAATGTTCACGTCGCATGCGAAGTGGCGTCCCGTTTCCCGAGTGGCGTCGTCGTCACGGTGCTCTGCGACACGGGCGAGCGTTACTTGTTCTAGTCGTCATTTGCCCTCGAACCTTGGAGGGCGCTTCTCTGCCCACGCCGACACGCCCTCGGCTGCGTCCGCGCTGCGAAGTAGGCGTAGTTGACCGTCGCGCTCGCGACGCAAGGCGTCTTCGAGCGAGCCTAGGCTCGCGTGAATCGCGTGCTTGATGGCAGCAAATGCGAGTGGTGGCCCAGCCTCGATTCGTCCCGCCAGCGCAAGAGTGACGTCTCTCAACCTGCCACTCTCGGCGACTTGGACCACCACTCCGAGTCGATGCAGCTCTGCGGCATCGACTCTCTCGGCGAGCAGGATCATCTGCATCGCCCGCGCGGTTCCGACGAGGCGCGGCAGCCAGAAGGTTCCCCCGCCGTCGGGCATGAGGCCGATCTGCACGAATTTCTCTTGAGCGTAGGCGCCGCTCGCTGCGACTCGAAGGTCGCAGGCAAACGCAAGGTCGGCACCGAAGCCCACTGCCGCCCCGTCCATCATCGCGATTGTCGGCTTCTCGCAGCGGGCCACGCTGAGGAGGGTGGCGTGAAACGCATCCATGTAGAGCTCGAGCCGATCCATGAAGGCTGGATCGGCCGCGAAAGCCTGGCGCAGGTCGGCGCCCGCGCAAAAGTGACCTCCAGCCCCCGTGACGACCACGCATCGAATCGCGCTGTCGATAGCCGCCGCATCCAGCGCTGCCCGGGCCTGAGCGAGCATCGGAAGCGTGAGCGCGTTGCGGGCCTGGGGGCGATTCAGCGTCACGACACGCGTCGCGCCGACCGTCTCGATGAGGACCGTGTCGTCGGGGCTCCGAAGGCTTTCATCCGGCGGAGTCATCGCCCCTCACGCATCGCTCCTTGCCCGTAGAAATCCGACGCCAAGTACGCTCTGACGAAACGACGGGCGAGGATCTTCACGACGGCGCCGAGTGGCACAGCCAGCAGCACGCCGAGAAATCCGAAGAGCGTGCCGGCAGCCATCATGGTGAGGAGCACCTCGAGTGGCGCGAGGCCGACCGACCGTCCGACAATTCGCGGTGTGACGATGAGCCCGTCGAGAGCCTGAACACCGACCATGACGGCGAGCACGGCGACCAGGCGACCGGGCCCCTGCCAGTCGAGTGTCGCCATCGAAATGGCGAGCGTCGCCCCGAATCCAAATCCGACGTAGGGCACGAACGCGAGCATTCCCGTGAGCACACCAATTGGAACGGCGAGTCGCACGTGCGCCATTCTGAGCCCGGTGGCGTAGAGCGCTCCGAGGATGATGTTCGCCGTGAGCTGTCCCCGCACGTAGCCTCCGAGAGTGCGGTGAATTTGGCGCGCAACCGACGCCACGTGCCGGTACCACCGCCGCGGCACGAGCTGGCCGGTTCTCTCGACGATGCGATCGAAGTCGATGAGGAGATAAAGCGCGAAGACCGGAATCAGCAGGCCACTGAGGATGACGGCGAGGTAGCTCAACGTGCCAAACAAGGCGACGCTCGCGGCGCTCGCAAGATCCGGAAACTGCGCCTGCAGTTTGTCGCGCAAGTCGCTTCCGAGCTCGCCCATCGTGTGTGGGGGCTGGAAGTGAAAGTTCTGCCACAGCCATGGCTCGGCTCGGTCCTGCAGGCTCTTGAGCTCCGAGGGCAGGGCGGCGACAACCCCGCCCAGCTCATCGATGAACATCGGGATCGCGAACACCAGAACGAGGGTGGTGAAGGCCGCAATGCCGAGCATGACAATCGGGGCCGCAAGCGTGCGCGGCACCCTGCGCGCTTCGAGCCAGTCGACGAACGGGTCGAGCGCGTAGGCGAGCAAGAAGGCGAAAAACAGCGGGATGAGCACTCCGCGCAAGGCATAAGCAAGTGCCAGCACTATCGCGGACGTGAGAAACGGCAGAGCGCGGCGCACCGCGCCCGTGATGAGAGGCGCCGAGTTCGGTGGCGTGGAGGTGATCGACATTCCCCGAATGCAATGTAGCCTGCCTGACGCCATGCTCGAAGCAAAGCCTCGTCCTCCGGAGCCGTCCCCGCTGCCCGTCTTCGACGAGGACGCGGCGCGACCGGTCCCAGCCCTTTCGCGTCAGGATGGGGGAACCCTGGGTCGTTTGGTCGGTGTCATGCGCCGCCTGCTTGGCCCGGACGGCTGCCCGTGGGATCGCGAGCAGTCGCTCGAGACCCTGCGAAAGTACGTCCTGGAAGAGGCGTGCGAAGTCATCGACGCGATCGAGTCGAAAGATCGCAACTCGCTTCGCGAAGAGCTCGGCGACTTACTCCTACAGGTGGTCTTCCAAGCAGAGCTCACTCGGGTCGAGGGCGCGTTTGGGATCGACGATGTGATTGCCGCCGTCGTGGACAAGCTCGTGCGGCGGCATCCCCACGTCTTCGGCCACATGGATGCCAAGGACGCCGACGCGGTTCTACGGAATTGGGAACGAATCAAGGCGCAGGAAAAGGGGGCCCAAGGCATCCTCTCGGGGGTTGCGCGCAGCATGCCCGCGCTGGCGCGTGCGCAGCGAACCGGCGAGAAGGTTGCGCGCGTGGGCTTCGATTGGGCCGACGCCCGCGGATCGCGCGCGAAGGTCGACGAGGAGCTGGGTGAGCTCGATCGCGCGGCCGCCGATGGAGATGCCGCGGCGATTGAAGAAGAGATGGGGGACACGCTTTTTGCCCTCGTCAATCTATCGCGCCACCTGCAACTCGACGCCGAGAGCGCCCTGCGCAAGACGATCGAGAAGTTTTCCACGCGCTTCGCGCACGTCGAGAGGCGTGTGCGAGAGCTGCACGGCGGTTGGGGCGATCCCGGAGAGGATGTGAAGCGGTTGCCGCTCGAGGTCCTCGACAAGTACTGGGAGGAGGCGAAGGCAATCCGATGACCCGTCCCGGCGCGGCGCTCGCCCCCCTTGCGCTCACTCCCGAGGAATGGGAAAGCGAGCTTCGCACGGTAGGGGCACGCTCGTTTCACGGAAAGCAGATCTTCCGTTGGATGCACGTTCGGGGAGTGCTCGAGGCCGAACGCATGACGGATCTGTCGATACGACTGCGTGAGAGCGTCGCGCGTATGCAACCCGAGCTTACCTACTCGGTGGCCAGCGAGCGTCGGTCGACCGACAACACGCGCAAGATCTTCGTGCGCCTTCGCGACGGCGCGCTCGTCGAAACGGTTCTCATCCCCGGTGTCTCGGGAAACCCCGGCCTTCTGCCCTCGCCCGTGAGCGCTCGAGAGGAGGATGCCGACGCGGCCGCTGCGTCGGACGACGACGAGCCCGACGAGCCCGAGCCCGCGGGATCGGACGCTCGCGTGCGGGTGACCCAGTGCGTCTCGACCCAAGTCGGCTGCGCCATGGGATGCATTTTTTGTGCGAGCGGGGTGGCCGGTCTCAAGCGCAACCTCGGCGCCGACGAAATCGTCGCCCAGGTCGTCGCGGGGCGTGCGCGGCTCGAGCCGGATGAACGCCTGCGCAACATCGTGTTCATGGGCATGGGCGAACCGCTCCACAACTACGCGGCGACGGCGCGCGCCTTGCGGCTTCTGACGCATCCTGAGGGCGTCGCGCTGTCGGCCCGACGGATCACGGTGTCGACGAGTGGGCTGGTCCCCGAGATTGCCAAGCTCGGAGAAGACTTCGCGGGCAATATTGGGCTTGCCGTTTCGCTGCACGCAGCCGACGACGACACGCGCTCGCGTCTAATGCCGATCAACAGAAAGTACCCGCTGCCCGTCCTGATGGACGCGCTGAGGGCCTATCCGCTGCCGAAACGCAGGCGGATTACGATCGAGTACACGCTCGTCGCGGGCCGCAACGACGAGGTCAGCGAAGCGAAGAAGGTGGCGCGCCTACTTCGAGGGCTTCGAGTCAAGATCAACCTCATCCCCATGAATCCAATCGACGCGAGCACGCTCGGCCCCCCGAGCTTGGAACGCGTGCTGGCCTTTCAGAAGGTGCTTTGCGATGCCGGCTATTCCTGCTTCATTCGCCGACGAAGGGGCGACGACGTGGGCGCGGCGTGTGGACAGCTCGCCCTGCTCGGAGCCAAGCCGAAGGTTCGCGTGGATCGAGCGTGACGCGCCCGCGCAGGCCCGGTCGCGTGCACCGCGCGCTCGGATGCGATAGAGGTCCCGAAGGGCGCCTGTCATGATCCCGTACATTCACGTCCCCGACTTGCAGCTTGGGCCGGTACCGCTTCATCCCTTCGGGATCCTGGTCGCGACTGGGGTCTTCGTGGGCACGTCGATCACGACGCGGCGAGCCCGCGCGCTCGGCTACGACGTCGTGGAGCTCAATTCGTTCGTGACTTGGATGCTGATCACGGCGTTTTTGGTGTCGCACGTGCTCGATTCGCTTTTTTACCATTGGGACGATGTGGTCAGTCGCCCGTGGTCGCTGCTCATGCCATGGACCGGGCTGAGCTCGTTCGGGGGCTTCGTCGGAGCCGTGCTCGGGATCCTCGCCTGGAAATACCTCGTCATCGACGATCGTGGACGCCCGCATCGGCGGCCGCATCCGGTCCCCATTCTGCCGTTCGCCGACCTCGTGGTTTCTGTCTTCCCCATTGGCTGGATGTTCGGGCGTGCCGGTTGTTCGACCGTTCACGATCACCTTGGCGCGCGCGCGACGGCCGACACCCTCGTGGCCGTCGCCCGCCCTCTTGGGCCCCACGACGGACCGGTGACGCGAATTGGCTTCATCGAGCTCTTTCACGGACACGATCCGCGCTTCGACCTTGGCCTTTTGGAGCTGATGTTCACGATCTTTCTCGCCGGGTGCTTCGCGCTGACGTGGCGGCGTCGCTTGCCCGTCGGAACGTACGTCATCGTCGCGGCGCTCGCTTACGCGCCGGTTCGCTTCGCGATGGACTTCTTGCGACTCCCGGAGACCGAAGGCGGAGACACGCGATATTCCAATCTGACTCCGGCCCAGTACGGTTGCATGCTCCTTTTCGTTTACGGCGTCGCGATGATTCCGTATGTGCGGCGTCTGCACGCGCGGGGGGGCGATCCGCCCGCGCCCGGAGTGACCGCCTCGTCCGGACAGACGGACTTGGCGTTGGGCAGCGCCGTCACTCGTTGAGATCCGCGCCCAGCTCGAGAATGGCTTCGCGCCCAAGCGGAGCTCGAACGCTGTAGGCAGGGTGCGTGACCTCGAGCCCCACTTCGGCACCCGCTCCGGGCGCTCGCTCCGGTTTCACGGCGCGAAGCTCGTCGGCGACGGATCGCGGAAGGGCGAACTTGAGGTAGTGCACGGCGGTCGTCCGGTCTGCGCCTTCGTCGCCGCGCTCTTTGCCGTGGGCACGAACGCGGTGAGGGCCAGCCGTGAGCCAGACGTGTTTCTCGAAGCCCCGCGCTGCCACGAGAAACGCATCGCGCTCGGCGGGGTCGGGGATCTCGATCATCAGCGTGCACGAGAGCTCGTCCGAGGCCGGGATGAAGTCGTTGTAGGTCTCGATCTCGTGCTCGATGGCCGCGCCCCGCGTTATTCTTTCCGTGCGCAGCATTTCCTGGATCTGAAGAAGCACCGTGTCGCGATTCTCGAAGAGGGCGCTGGCCTTCGGCCCCACTTGCACGCGGCGGCGCTTCTTTTCTTGGATCACCCGCGCCCTGAAGTGCTCGCGAACCGCCTCGTAGCTCGCCAAATCCAGAATCTCGTTTCGTTGAATGGGCTTCATGGGGGCCTCCGACGGGCGCTCAGGCCGCATCCGGGGTGATGCCGTAGGCCTTGGCGAGCGCTTCGACGGGGTGAAGGGCTTCGCGGCCATTTTCCGCGAGAATTCGGCGCGCGGACAGAGCGCAATCGGTCACGACGAGATCCGCGTCACGCGCGGCGATGCCGCGGGAGAGCTTTTGCGCGTAACGGCGCCCCATCTCGTAGTGTTGGGACTTCATCCCCCACGTGCCGTCGACGGCGGAGCACTGTTCGACAATCTCGATGTCCGTGCCCGGAACCGCGCCCAGCACCCGCGAGCCCGGGTATCCAATTTTCTGCGCGCGGAGATGACAGGCGGCGTGATAGGTGACGCGCCCGAGCTCTGTCGGAAAGTCGTGAGACAGCGAGCCCTCCCTCCGCTGCTGCTCGAGAAGCTCCATGATGTCGACCGTCGCGGCCGCCACACGCCGGGCATCCTCGGTCCCCAAAAGCTCTGGCCACTCTTTTCGAATCGCGTAGCCGCACGTCGGCTGCAACGCCACGACCTTTCTGCCCGCGGTGAGCTCTCGCCCGAGAGCCATGACGTTGGCGGCGGCCTTGGCGCGAGCTCCCTCGACGTCTCCACCGTCGAGGTTGGGCATCCCACAACACGTCTGCTCCGGCCGGACGACGGCCCAACCATTCTTCTCGAGAACGCGCGTCGCGCTCGCCGCAATCCGGGGAAAGTTGTAGTCGCCCAGGCACGTCGCGAAGAGCGCTACCGTGCCGCGCGCGCCAGCACCTGGCAGCGGTTCATGGTGGGTGAGCCACTTCGCGAAGCTCGTCGTGCCGAACGTCGGGAGCGGAAAGTCGGCCGCGATTCCGGCCAAATGCTCCATGGTCCTTCGGACCAGGCGGTTGGCGTTCACGAAATTGGCGATGCGCGCTTGGGGTCCCGCGGTGAGCTTGCCCAAGACCTGCGGCTCGCCGAGGACACGATCCTGCAAGCTGACGCCCAGCCGCTTGGCCCGCTGAGCTTTCTCGCGCGCGAGTAGACGCGGCACGTCGACGAGCCACTCGTGCTTTTCGTCGGCCGTATAGGGACACTTGATGTAGCAGAGCTTGCACTGCCAGCAGAGCTCCGTCGCGGCTTCGAAGGCCTCGGCATCGAGCAGCTCGGCGCCCGTGGCGCCGCGATTCTCGATGTCTCGGTCCACCCGAGCAAAGACGTCCGGGAACGTGCCGCAATAGCCGACGCACATTCGGCAGTTGTGGCAAATCTCGAGGACGCGGCGCATCTCCTTCTCGAGATCGCGTGCGTCCCAGTAGCGGGCGTCGTCGGGAGCAAACGCCGGAGGCGCGCTCGGAACGAGTTCGGTCTTGGCCATCGCTACACCGTGGGATCGCTCCAAGACGCCAGGGGCGGAGCCGAAGTAGGTCTTCGGTGCCCCGTGGCGTCCCGGCGATCTCCGAGCGTCAACCCTTGAGGACGCCCAACATCTTCTGAAAGCGGCCCGCGTGGCTCTTTTCGGCCTTGGCAAGCGTCTCGAACCACTCGCCGACATCGTCGAAGCCTTCGTCACGCGCCGTCTTGGCCATACCCGGATACATCGTCTCGTACTCGTAGGTCTCGCCGGCCACGGAAGCCTTGAGATTTTTCTCCGTGTTTCCGATGGGCAAACCCGTCGCCGGGTCGCCCACTTGCTTCAAGTAGTCGAGGTGACCGTGCGCATGCCCGGTCTCGCCATCCGCGGTCTCCTTGAAGTTTCCCGCGATCTCCGGATAACCCTCGACGTCGGCCACCTTCGCAAAATAGAGGTAACGGCGGTTCGCTTGCGACTCTCCCGCGAAGGCCTCTTTCAAGTTCTGATGCGTCTTGGTTCCCTGAAGCGACTTGCTCATGAGACTTTCTCCTTTGCGATTCACTGCGAGCTAGCCCGGGCGCATTCGGCGCACAGGCCCCTATAGATTCTCTCCACCGTGCGGATCGAGAAGCCCGGGACCAACCGACGAAGCTTCTCGGTCGACGCTGTCGTGGGCGCGAGAGTGCCCGCCGCGACATCGACGACAGCGCCGCATCGATCACAAACGGCGTGGTGGTGCGGCGTGGAGTTGGGGTCGAAACGCGCGGTCTCCCCCCGCTTGCCGGGGAGTCGCACGATGGCGGCCAGGCCCGCGTGCGCCAAGGCATCGAGCGTGTTGTACACCGTCGCGAAGCTCATCGACGGAAACGCCGGACGGAGCCGATCGAAAAGGTCTTGGGCCGTCGGGTGGGATCGATCGTCGGCGAAGAGTCGCACGATGGCGATGCGCTGCGGGGTCAGCTTCAGGCCCGACCGGCGGAGATCCCGGAGCATGTCCGTGGCTCTCTCGGTCGCCGGCGTCATGGGAGGACTGTAGTGATAATTATTCTAAGATGCAAGTCGTTATAAACGATCTAGCGGCAAAGAATCGCCGACTAGTCCTTTCTCTTTCGTGCCCCGAGCACGGCAAGCTTCAGGTAGCTGAGCTGGCTCATTGCAGCGTGTTTGGCCGCGTCGAGCCTGGTCGCGTCTCGCGCACCCGACCGCCCCATGAGCTCGCCGGTTTCGTAGAGCTCGCGAGCTTTGGCGCGCTGAAGCTTGCCGCTCGAGGTCTTCGGAAGCGCCCCGTGCGGTAGGGCCACGACGTCGTCCAGAGTCAGGCCCATGCCTTCCTGCACCGCCTTGCGCACCTGCGCGGCGAGTCCGGCGGCCTGGCCGAGGCGCTCGGCCTCCTGGACTTCGAAGGCGAGAACAACGCGTTCGCGATCGCGCTCGAGACCGCTCGGGTCGCGAGCTCCGAAGGCCACGACGTTGCCCTTGCGGACGCCGGCGACCTTGCCAGCCTCCCACTCCATGTCTTGCGGGTAATAGTTGCGCCCATTGACGATCACGAGCTCCTTGCTTCGACCGCAGATGTAGAGCTCGCCCTTCCACAGGAAGCCGAGATCGCCAGTACGCAAGTACGCGCCGGCGAAGACCTCGCTCGTTCGCTCGCCGTCCTCCCAATAGCCTCGCATGACGCTTGGCCCGGAGATGCGAATCTCGCCGACGACGCCGTCGGCCAGCGCCTGCATGCTCGCGCCGTCGTCCAAAGCGAAGGCCCGGATTGAATGCCCGGGAAACTCGCTGCCGCACGACACCAGGCGTACGGCGCGCTCGTCGTCTTCGGAGACCACTTGGGCCAGCCCCGTCTCCCAGAGCGCCGGACCGTCGACGCTGAGTGTCCGCATGCCCACCCCGAGCGGGCTGAACGCGACGGCCAGCGACGCCTCGGCCATCCCATACGACGGGCAGAGACCTTCCTTGCGCAGTCCGATGCGGGCGAACGCGTCCGCGAAAGCCTCCAGAGTCTCGGGCCGGATCGGCTCAGCGCCGCAGCCGGCGACGCGCCAGCTCGAAAGGTCCAGCCCGGCGAGATCGGCGGGCTTGATGCGCTTGACACAAAGGGCATACGCAAAGTTGGGGGCGTACGCAATCGAGCCCCGATGCCGCGTTATCGCCTGAAACCAGGCCACCGGACGCTTCAAGAAGAGAAGCGCGGGCAAGTAGACGATCGGCACGCGATGATAGAGCGGGGCGATGACAAAGCCGATGAGCCCCATGTCGTGATAGAGCGGCAGCCACGACACGCCGACGTCGTCATCTCGGACGGCCAGGCCGTCTTCCATGATGCACTTGATGTTCGCGGCGAGGTTCGCATGGGTCAGCGAGACGCCCTTCGGACGCGAAGTGGACCCGCTCGTGAACTGAAGAAGGGCCAAGTCGTCGAGCGCGATTCTTTCGGACCGCAACGGCTCGGTCGACTCTCGAATCCCCTCGATCGCGACCACCTGCTCGAGGGCCGGGCACGCCGCCTGGACGGTGCCGAGCAGTCGCTTGATGCGCGCGGTCGTGACGAGCACCCGAGCCCCACTCTTGGCGACGATGTGCCGCGTGTTGTCGAGGTAGGGCTCGAGGTGACCGAGCGCCATCGGCGGGTAGATGGGGGCGGGGACGATGCCTGCTCGGATCGCGCCGAAGAAGGCGAGCACGAAGTCGTCGTTGTTGGGCAAAATGAGAGCGACGCGGTCACCCTTGCGGAGCCCCAGGGCTTGCAAGGCGCCCCCGAAGCGCGCGCTCAACCGCTCGACGTCGGCATAAGACAACGTCGCCTCTTGCGCCGAGCCTTCGGACGGGGCGCCGCCCGTCGGTGCGGCCACGGGGCTCGCGCCCGCCGGACTGGGAAATCCCGGGACGCCGCTTTCGTGAACGAAGCACAAGCCGCGGCGCGGCTCGCTCTTGGCGGCGTCTTCGATGGCTTGGGGGATGGTGCGAAAAGCCATGGTCCGCTTCGACGGCTCTTACCAGAGGTGGGCTATCGTACCAAGGTGGCCGGCGTGTGGGCGTGAGGGCCGGCACGAAGACGCTACGAGGCTTTGGTCCGCTTTGACAGTCTGCCGTCAGCGCGGCATGATCGGCTCTATGCCCCTCATTGAGACCGAGGAAGCGGCTCGCCGTCTCGCCCGGGCGATCGCGAGCGATCTTTCTCTCTACAACGAAGACAAGATCGTGGGCGGGATTCAGAACGACAATCTCTTCGACTCGCTCGCCGAGGAGATCGAAGAGGGGCGAGCTCTTTACAAGCGGCGCGTCTCGCCTGACCTCTACCCCCGCAACTTCTACGACCGCGCTCTCGTCGATATTCTCATCAAGGCCAAGGGGCACATCAAGTCGAAGCTCTGGTGACGGTGGCCGACGCGATCGAGCTCGTCGTACCGCCCGAGTCGAGCGGAGCGCGGCTGGACCGATTCGTCGCGGGGGCCACGGGCTTGTCGCGAGCCGAGCTGCAGCGCTGGATTGAGGGCGGGCGGGTCACGGTTGAAGGAACGGCGCGAGGCGCGAGCACGCGTCTTCACCGCGGTGAGCGAATTGTCGTCCACCCGGCCTCGTCGGCGCGCAGCGACGCAAAGCCCGAGTCAGAGGTCGCCTTCGACGTCCTCCACGTCGATGACGATGTCGTCGTCGTCGACAAGCCTGCAGGCCTCGTCGTCCATCCCTCGCTCGGTCACGCGACGGGCACGCTGGTCAACGGCCTTCTGGCCCTGGGCCTCTTTCGCAGCGAAGACTTGCTGGATCCGTCGGACGCGACGGCCCACGCGCGTCCAGGCATCGTTCACAGGCTCGACAAGGGGACGAGCGGCGTCATGGTGGTGGCGCGGACCGGGCAAGCGCGCGAAGCGCTCAAGGTGCAGTTTCAAGCGCATTCCATCGACCGCGCTTACGAGGCCATCGTCGTGGGGGACGCGGCTGGGGGCACGCACGCGACGCTGCATGCCCGTCATCCTCGCCATCGCTTGCGGTTCACAGGCCGGACGACGCGCGGAAAGCCCGCCGTGACGCATGTGACGCCCCTCGCGCGTCTTCGCGGCGCGACTCACGTGGGCTGCACGCTCGAAACGGGACGCACCCATCAGATTCGCATGCACCTTGCCGAGAGCGGGACACCGGTCCTGGGCGATCCGCTCTACGGGGGATCGGTCGACGACCTCGCCTTGAGGGCGCTCGGTGAGAAGCTTGGGCATCAAGCCCTGCACGCACGCTTGCTCGGCTTCACGCATCCGGGCACCGGCGCCCGCGTTCGCTTCGAGTCGAAGGTCCCCGACGATTTTCTCGTCGTGCTCGCCGCGCTCCGATCGGGCTAGTCGACGCTGGGTGCGAGCGACGCCCGTGGGTGCGGGCCCGCGGCTGCGAGCAGACGCGGATAGAGGTGCCGGAGAATCGACAGCGAAACGAAACCGACCAGCACCGCGAACCAAAGCGTCGCAAGCCGGACCAGGATCATCGCGGCCGTGCTCGTGGCGGGTGCCACGTGACCGAGTCGCTGCATTTGCCCCTGAAGCGAAGTCTCGGTCACGCCAAGGCCTCCGGGCACTGGAACGATGGCGCCCGCCAGCGTGCTCGTGGCGTAGAAGAATGTCGCCAACCCGAGGCCGGTGCGCTCGCCCAGGCCCCGCAGGATGACCCAAAGGGCGGCGCATTCCAGGGACCAGGCCACGATCGAAAGGAGGGCGGGGACGACGAGGTTGGCCGGACTTACAGTCGTCGCGAGGCTTTCGTAGGCATCGTGGAGCTTGGGCCCGATGCGTCGGAAGAAACCCGGAAGCCTTTCGACGCGGCGGATGAGCGCCAGCGAGAGCTGCCTCGAACCGACGACCCCGAGGAGGATCAAGACCGCCCCGGTGCCGATGCCGGCCCAAATCAAGCCGCCAGACAAGCCAGCGGAGCCAATGACGACCAACACGACCACACCGATAACGTCGGTCACCCGCTCGGCTACGACGATGGGCGCGGTGCGCGCTACCGGGACGCCGTAGATCTCGAAGAGAACGACCGACTTGAAGACCTCGCCCACTTTGCCGGGCGTGACCGTGAGAACGAAGCCGCTGAGAAAGGTGAGAAGGCTATCGATGCGCCGAACGCCTCGGATCTCGAGGCGAGCGAGGTAAAACTCCCACTTGAGCCAGCGGACACCGTAGTTGGCGAGCGCGAGCCCGCACGCGGCTCCGAACGCCCACCAGTGAAACCTCGCGAGCTCGCTTCCGAGCCTGTCGAGACCGCGCCACACCGCAAAGCTGCCATAGACGACGACGCCAAGAAGCATCGCATACAGAATGCGTCGCAACGCGATCGCGCTGCCGGTCTGCGGACGGCCGCTCATCGGCGCGCCCTTCTCAAGCTCCGAATGGCGACGGTGATGCCGCCGACGAGCGCCGCCGCCGCCACGCCGTAAAACACGCCTTGGGGCGCCTCCCAGCGCCCTCGGGCAAGGCCTGGTTCGGGGCGCTCGACTCGTTCGCTGGCGGCGGGGCTCGGAGAGGACGATAGCGCACCGGCCCCGTCCGCGAGCTCAGAAGCGGCGCCGGGCACAGGGTCTGTCTAGTCGCCGGGGCGCTTCGGAGCAAGACTCGGCGCGGTGTGCGTTTTGACAGTGGGTGGGGCGCGTGCAACACGGTTGCGTCGCCCATGCTCGCCCTTCAGCCCCCGGCAGCCTCTCCAAGCGACGAGGATCTTCTGGAGCGGGCCCGGGATGCCAGCCAGAAGCTGCGAGCCGCCATCGCCGTGCGCGTCGTCGGGCAAGACGCCATCGTAGAGCTGATGTTGGTGTCGCTCTTGGCGCGCGGGCACACCCTGCTCGTTGGGGTTCCGGGCCTGGCCAAGACGCTTCTCGTCGCTTCACTTGCCGAGTCGCTCACGCTGTCATTCGGGCGCGTGCAGTTCACTCCGGACCTCTTGCCCGCCGACATCACCGGCACCGACGTCTTGCACGAGGAAGTCGAGTCGGCTTTGGGCGCGAGCCGGCGAGTCGTGCGCTTCATGCCCGGCCCGATTTTTCACAACTTGGTCCTGGCCGACGAAATCAATCGTACGCCTCCGAAGACCCAGGCGGCCCTGCTCCAGGCGATGCAGGAGAAGCGGGTTACCGTCGGCACGCAGACTCATTCGCTGCCCGATCCGTTTCTCGTCTTCGCGACGCGAAACCCGATCGAGCAGGAGGGGACGTACCCTCTGCCGGAGGCGCAGCTCGATCGCTTCTTGCTCGAGGTCCACGTAGAGTACCCGTCGGACGACGAAGAGCGAGAGATCGCGCGTCGGACGACGGGCGAGCCGGGCGAGCCGGTGCCGTGCGTGCTCGGGATGGACGAGGTGCGGTCGCTTCAGGCGCTCGTCCCGCGCATACCGGTGACGGCGGCAGCAGTCGAGCTCGCCGTGGCGCTGGCGCGAACGACGCGTCCCAGCGATCCGAAGGCACCGCGCGAGGTGCGCGATCTGGTCCGGTTCGGCGCGGGGCCGCGCGGCTCGCAGGCCCTGGTCCTTGCCGCGAAAGCGCGTGCCGCCCTGCGCGGGGAGGCCTCGGCAGACGTGGACGACGTGAGGGCGTTGGTCATTCCGGTCCTGCGTCACAGGCTCGTGATGAGCTACCGCGCCGAGGTCGAAGGCATTCGTGATGTCGACGTTCTCGCTAAGGTGGTGCAAGCTGTCGGGTAGTGGCCGAGCGACGCCCGAAAGAGCACGACGAGAGCGAGGCCGTTTCACCTGATGCCGTTCGCGGGCATCCCTGGCGCAGCTACAAGGAGACGGTCGCGCGCCTCGCCGACCGGATCGTCGAAGGCCAGAAGCCCATTCGCGTGCTCCAGGCGCTCCGGTGGGACGACGCGGTGCAGGCGCAGTTTCTCAAGTCAAAACCGCGAGAGCTGCCCAAGGTCGAGGTGTCCGACTACGAGCGTATCGATCTCGGATTCGACCTCGCCGCCAAGACTGCCGAGTTCGAAGCGATCGCGCGCGACGTGACCCAGGAGCTCGGCGAGAGCGACCCCATCGCCCAGATCATGGTCACCACCGTGCTCGAATACCGCGACGTGGTCCACCTTCTGGCGGCTCGCGGCACCCGCGAGTTTTATGCCTGGTCGCGCAAGCTCTACGGATCCCCGAAGGACTCGTTCCCCGACGGGAAATCGACGGTGCGCGACCTTGGCCAGCTCCTTTATGGCCTGCTCACGAATGTCGATCAGTGGGGGCTCGAGCACGTTCGCGACGGAGCTGCCGCCTACGATCGGTCGCTCGACGCGACCGAGGCGGCCAAGCAGATCGCGGGTCGCCTTGCGGCGTTCTTCGGCGACGCGCGCGTACGGGTCGAAGCCGACGATGGGATTCTCGCGGATGCCGCGGCTGGAAGCGACTACGTGAAGGTGCGCACGGGGGCGAGATTCAGCCCTCGCGACATCGACATTCTCGAGGTGCATGAGGGTTGGGTGCATGTGGCAACTTCCCTGAATGGGCAGGCGCAGCCCGTGGCCAAGTGGCTCGCCAAGGGGCCGCCTCGCACCGCGGCGGTGCAAGAGGGCCTCGCCGCTCTCGTCGAGATGTTCACGTTTCGAACGTATCCACGCCGCGCCCGGCGTCTCAACGACCGCGTGCTCGCGGTGGACAAGGCGGAGGACGGAGCGAGCTTCATCGACGTCTTCGAATGGTTTCGAACCGAAGGCTACGAAGAAGACGAGTGCTTCAACAATACGCGCCGCATCTTTCGCGGGGGCATGCTCGCGGGGGGCGCACCCTTCACCAAGGACGCCTGCTACTGCAAGGGGATCGTCCTCAACTATGCGTTCATCCGGAGCGCGATCCAGCACGACCGAATGGATCTGGTCCCGATGCTGTTTGTAGGCAAGGTCGCGCACGAAGACGTGCCTGTGCTGGCTGGGCGCGTCTCCGACGGAGTCGTCAAGCCGCCGCGCTTTTTGCCGCCCATGTTCCGCGACCTGAACGGGCTCGCCATCTGGATGGCGTACTCGACGTTTTTCTCGCGGCTCGGGGGCGAGGCCATCTCCGATCACTACGCGCGCCTCTTCGCGCGCCATTAGTGCGTCCGGTCGCGAGTTCTGAGCCCGTCGGCCGATGGGGCGGCCGACGCCGGCTCTCGGCTACCGCGCTCTGAAGGTCGGTCTGCGCTTTTGGGTGTGAGCCAGAATTCCTTCTTTGGCGTCGTGGGAGGCAAGGAGCCGCGCGTGCAGCTCGCGTTCGAGGGCAAGACCTTGTTCGAGGCTGGTCTCAGCGCCGGCCTGCACGGCACGCTTGATGTCTCCCACCGCTTGGGAAGCACGCCCGGGCGGACAGAACGCGTGCGCATACGTGAGGACGCTTCCGATGAAGGACTCCGCTGTGTCGGCCGCCCAAACCTTGTTCACCAGGCCGACCGCGAGCGCTTCATCGACCGTGAGCCGCTGCGCCTCGACCATGAGCTCGAGCGCGCGACCCTTGCCCACGAGCCTCGTGAGCCGCTGGGTCCCTCCGAGCCCGGGAAGAACGCCCAGATCGACCTCGGTCATGCCGAGCTGCAGCGCCCCCGCACGGGCAATGCGCAGGTCGCAAGCGAGAGCGAGCTCCAGGCCGCCTGCCAGGCAGTGGCCATTGATCGCCGCGACGACCAGCTTCGGGGTGTTCTCCAGCCTGAGGAAGGTCTCGTTGGCGTGCAGCGAGAAGTAGTATGTGAAGGCCTCGTCGGCCTCTTTGAGCATGTTCACGTTGACGCCGGCGCTGAAGTACTCGTCCTCGCCCGTGACGACGATGACGTGGACGTCGTCGTCGAATCGAGCCTCGAGGATGCATGCGTCGAGCTCCTTGAGCGTTTCGTGCGTATAGGCGTTGAGGGGGGGGTCGGTCAGCGTAAGGAGCGCCACCCCCTTGTCCGTGGCGTAGCTCACCTGCGTTCCCATCTCATTGCCTCGCCGATCGGAGCCAAACTGCCCTGCGACCCCGGCGCCCCGACGCTTCGGGTCTTAGACTCCTTTGGGCCGGCGTGCAAATTCCAAGTCGCCGGCGGCCGGATTCGAGCCGGCCACCCGCGGCGGGCGGGGCTCTTATGCTAGACGGCAGAACATCCATGGGCGGCCAAGAACTGCGCTCGCAAATCAAGCAGCTCATCGTCAGCGAGCTCAATCTCAAGGGACGCACCCCCGACATGATCGAGGACGATGCGCCGCTCTTCGGCGCCGGGCTCGGGCTCGATTCTCTCGACGCGCTGCAGCTGGCGATGTCGATCGAAGAGAAGCTCGGCGTGCGGATCCCCGAGGGCGAAGAAGCGCGCCTCGTATTCCGAAGCGTCCGATCGATCGCCGAGTTCGTCGACAAGGTTCGCGGCGCGTGACCGCGCGGCTCTGGGTGACGGGCGTCGGCCTCGTAACTGCCCTCGGCGCCGGAGTCGAAGCCACGTGGAGTCGGCTCGTTCGCGGAGACCGCGCCATCGGCTCCGCGACACTTTTCGACACGACCGGTCAGCGCGTCGGGCTGGTCGCGCAGGCACACGCCGAGGACGTCATTCTACCGGCGGAGCCCGAGGAGCTCGGCGCGCGGTGGTCACGGACCAGCGTGCTCGCGCTCGGCGCCGCAAGAGAAGCCATTCACAATGCCGGGCTCGACGTCCGGAAGGCACGCGTCGGTCTCGTCGTCGGAGGCACGACCGGCGGAATGTTCGAGACCGAAGAGCTCCTGGCCCAGCTTCACGCGGCGCCGGCCGTTCGCGGAGCCCTGGGCGAGATGCGGAGGCATCCGCTGATGGCCACGGGCGACAGGCTGGACGAGACGCTTGGGCCTTTCGTTCGCGTGAGGACGCTCTCGAGCGCCTGTTCGAGCGGGGCGAACGCGCTCGTGGTGGCCGCGGGCTGGCTTCTTTCCGGTGAGCTGGACGCCGTCGTGGCGGGGGGATGCGATGGTCTTTGCCGCCTGACTCTGAGTGGCTTCAACGCGCTCGGTGTCATCGATCCGGAGCCGTGCCGCCCCTTCGACCGCCGCCGAAGAGGCACGACCCTCGGGGAGGGCTCCGGGTTTGTCGTTCTCGAGCCTGCGCCGCTTGCCCGTCATCGTGGCGCCTCGCCCGTGGTGGAGCTGGCCGGCTGGGCGCTGGGCTCGGAAGCGCACCACATTACGAATCCAGCGCCCGACGGCGCGATCGTGGCGAGCCTGATCGGACGTGCTCTGGCGAGGGCGCGGCTGTCTCCGAGGGACGTCGACTACGTCAACGCGCACGCGACGGGGACGCACGCGAGCGACGTCGCAGAGGCGGCCGCTCTCACACGAGCTTTGGGCGATGAGGTGCGCCGCATTCCCGTCTCGAGCAGTAAGGGTCAAATCGGTCACACGCTCGGCGCAGCAGGCGCCATCGAGGCGGTGGTGGCGGCGCTCGTCGTCCAGAGAAAAACGCTCGTGCCCACGGCGGGCCTGGAGGAGCCCGACCCCGCGTGCGACCTAGTCCACGTTCCGCACGTCGGCTTCCGGACGCCGCGTGTGCGTGCCGCTGTATCGAACGCCTTTGGCTTTGGCGGAATGGACACGGTGCTCGTTCTCTGCGAGCCGGAGCTCGGGAAAAGAGACGGGGCTGAGCGAACGTCCGTTTCCGTTCCGTCGTGGACCGGAGAGCAGGCCGCCGTGGTCACGGGCGTTGCGGTATTCGGGCCGTGGGGTCTGCTCGGCACCACGGAGTGCGCGACGCTCGTCGACGGACCGAGGACGGCGAGCGGTGCCGTCGATGCGGAGCCCCTGCTGGATTCGTTTCGGGCTCGGCGTCTCGATCGCGCCGCGCGTCTCGGCGCCGTTGTCGCCGCGCACGCTGCGGCTGAAGCTGGGGCCTCGACTGCGGAGGCTGGCCTGGTGCTCGGAAGCGCCTTCGGCAACGTCGACGAGTCGGCCGCATTCATGCACCGAGTCTTCGAGATGGGGCCGCGCTCCGCGAGCCCCGCGGAGTTTCCCAGTCTCGTCCCGAGCTCGCCCGTGGGTCATGTGACGATCTACGGAGGCAACCACGGGCCGGCCTTTGCCGTCTCCGACCTGGCTACGAGTGGCGAGAGCGCTTTTTGTCAGGCCGTCGAGCTCGCGAACGCCGGCGAGGGGCCAGCGATCATCGCGGGGGCGGCCGAGCCGCGTAGCGACATCGTCGACCGTGTCTTGTCCGAGCTCTTCGCGCACGCCCCGTCGCAACGACGATCGCCGCGAATCGACCTGGCGGCGGCCGTCGTAGTGGAGAGGCCGGATGCGCCGCGTGACCGCGGGGCGCGGGCGCTGGCGCGTGTGGTGCAAGTGCTCCAATGGCGCGCCAGCCCCGCCGCGGCCCTAGCCGAGCTCCGCTCGCCGGGCGCGTCGCGAAGCGAAGTTGTCCTTTCGCGCTCCGATGGGGGTGCTGGCGAGCTGGTCGATCGAACCGCGTGGCGCGGCTGCCCGCGTCTGTCGTGCGCGCCGAACCTCGGAGAGAGTGACGCGCTAGGGGCCGTCGCCATCGCCGTAGCGTCGGCACGGGTCGGCCAAGGGCTCGCGGGAGAGGCCCTGGTCGTGGGGCTCGCACGGGATCGCGGGTACGCCATAGTCTTGCGAGCGTCGTGAGGGGATGGGAACGTGACCGCCGTCGCCATCGTCGCATTCGGGGCCGTTTCGGCCCTGGGGGACCACTGGGCGGCGGTGCATGCGGGATCTCTCGGGGCGCCCGCGGCTGTCGCGATCGAGCGCGATCCCGAGCTCCTAGCAGCGGGTCTTGGGCGCCCTTTTGCCGCTCGCGTTCACCGGAGCATCAATGGCGGCGGCGCGGAGGCCATCCTCTCGAAGGCGCTTGCCGACTGCGCGACGGAGCTCGATGGCCTTCGGCCCGGGTGGCGGGCCGAGCGCGTGGGGCTCATCCTCGGAACGGCGTGCGGAGGGATGCGAGAGGCGCAGAGCGCCTTCGAGCTTCTCGAGCGCGGAGAGAGGGTCGACGACATCGAGGCGCCCACGTACTTCGGGCCGATGGCTCGGGCGGCCCGTCGGCTCGGCATGGCGCTCGATCCGTCGCTGCTCGTCCTCGGGGCGTGCGCGTCGTCCTCGCTCGCCATTGGGCTTGCCATGCGCTTTTTGCAGCGCGATGCGTGCGACCTCGTCCTGGCCGGCGGCTTCGACGAAGTCACCGACTTCGTCGCCGCGGGATTCGAGTCGCTCCGGGCCATCTCGGCGTCGGGTCGCCCGTCTCCCTTTCGGGTCGAGCGCGACGGAATGGTTCTCGGCGAAGGCGCCGCCGTGGTGGCGCTCTGTCGGGCGAAGGGCGAGGGCGTCGCGCTTCGGGGCTTCGGCGCGGCGTCGGATGCCGTGCATCTTACGGCTCCGGATCGCGAGGGGAGGGCTCTCGGCCGTGCGGCCAAGGCCGCGCTCGAGCAAGCGGGCCGGCCGCCCATTGATCTTGTCAGCGCGCACGCAACCGCGACCCCGATGAACGACGCCGCGGAGTTTGCCGCCCTCGCGCAAGCCCTCGGCCCGGACGAAGCTCGCCGAGTGATCGTGCACCCGTTCAAGGCCCAGGTCGGGCACACGATGGGGGCTGCGGGCGCCCTCGAGCTTCTCGCTTGCGTCGACGCCATCAGGCGCGGCGTCAGCCCGGCCGCGGCAGGACGAGGAGCCATAGACCCCGCGGCTCCCGCTCACCTGCTCGATGTGACTCTTCGCGGCGCCACGCGCACGGCGCTCAAGCTTTCCTCGGCCTTTGGGGGTAGCAATGCGGCCATCGTCGTCGGGGCGGGCAGCGGCGAGGCCCGCAAGATGCGCCCTGCCTTCGTGCACGCCGCCGCATACGTCGAGCGCGAGCGCGACGTGGAGGCGCTCGCCATCGCCTGCCACTTGCCGATCGATCGCGTGGCTCGAACCGACGGACTGGTTCGGCTCGCCCTCAGCGCGGTGGCCGAGCTCCAAGCGGCTTGCGGTCCATTCGGCGAAGCTGGCATCGTCGTAGGAACAGCGCTCGGCACCGTCGAGACCAACGCGGTCTTTGCCTCGCGCCTTCGTCAGCGTGGTGCGACGGGCGTCGAGCCTCGAAGGTTTCCGTACACCTCGCCCAACGCCGTGGCCGGAGAGTGTTCGATTGGGTTTGGGATGACCGGTCCGAGCTTTTCCACAGGCGGCGGCATGCATGCGGCGCTCGAGGCGTTTGCCGCAGCGGCCATTCTCATCGAAGCCGGTGACGCCGAGCAAATGGTGGTCGTCGCCGTCGACGAAGGAGGCGGCGTCTCCCGCGCACTCTCGCCCGCCGGGGTCGATTTGCGTTCGGGGGCCGTGGCCGTCCTTCTCACGGCTCGAAGCGAGACGTCCGCTGGCGGCCGTGCGCGCGCCAGGGTCGGAGCCATCACTCTCCGGCGCGGAATCGCGGTCACGGCAGCGTCGATCGGTGGGCACCGCTCGCTTCTGCCGCTGGCCGCCCCGGGCGTGGTGACCGAGATCGTCGGCAGCTCGCCTCCCGACGTCCTGGCTCGCGTCGCCCTCGAGCCCGTTTGACACTTCGGCACCTAGCGGCGCGTGGCATCCTCGTCCGTGCCAACCTGGCAAGAAAGCGATGGGGTTTCGGCCGCTGCGCTCTGCGGGTTGACGCTAGAAAATTGGGGACAATGGCGGATGGTCGCGGTCGGCCCGCAAGTTGCTCTGGACCCCCTTTAGCCCACCCCATGATGCGCAAGGTACTGTCTCTCGTAGCGTTTCTCGCAGCCGCGGCGGTCTCGGGCGGCTGCTCGAAGACCTACATTCCCAATACCGACGTGCAAGACACCGGCGAGAACCGGGGCATCGTCACGTTCTGCGAGAAATACCGCCACGCGATGGAGGACCGCGACGTGGGCACGCTGCTCAAGCTCATGAGCCCGGCCTATTTCGAGGACGCCGGCAACGTAAAGGGCGATGACGACGCGGACTTCGACAAGATCCGCCAGTTTTTGATGGGCGATTTTCTCAAGACCAAGGGCGTGAGATACGAGATCCGATACCGCCGCATCACGCACACTGCGACCAATCACGTCTTTGTGGACTACACCTATGCGGGCGCGTGGAAGATCCCGGGCATCAAGGACGACGAGTGGCATCACCAGGTCGCCGACAATCGGTTGGATCTGGTGCACGATGGGGACTCGTACAAGATCGTCAGCGGCATGTGAGGTCCCCAAGGCCTTCCGCGCCACGCGGGGAAGTCGCCGATGTCCGCATTCACTCTGGCCCACGTTTCCGACCTGCATGTGTCGGCTTTCGGCGACACCTTTCACGATCGCGCGCAGCTCGTTCGGCGAAGCGCTCGCATCGCTGACAGGAGCGAGGCGACGTATCAGACGGCCTGGCAAGAGGCAGGTTGGCGCGTTCTACGCGAAAGGGTGGCGAGAAAGCCCGACATCATCCTCATCGATCCCGAAGGCTATGCGCACGCCATCCCGAGCGCCCGAGACGGGGGCGGGCTACTCGACCCCGTAGAGCGTGCGGCGGCCAAAGCCCTCCGTCTGGAAGGGCGCCGTGCGAGCACCCTCGTGGGCGCGCCTCCGACCGAGGGAGGGCTGTCGTCTCTGCTCGAGGTCACGCCCCACAACGTCAACCTGCGTTGCCTGCGGGGGGCAAGGGCGGTCGCCGAGAATGACGTAGACGCGGTCGTCATCACCGGGGATTGCACCGATGACGGCGACGGATGGGAGCTCATCGAAGGGGCCTTTGCGCGTTGGCGAGAGCGCGGCCGGCTCTTCGTCATTCCTGGCAATCACGATTTGTATCTCTTTCCCATCGCGAGCAGCGCGCGTCCTCGGCCCACGCAGGACAGCAAGCGAGCCCGGTGGAAAGACTTTGCGGAACGAGCCGGGCTCGAGCTCGACCCCTGCGGGGCGTGGAAATGCGTCATCGCGGAGGCCGATGCCGTCATGGTGGGGCTCGACTCGTGCTCGCGTCGACAGCGGACATTCTTTCGTCAAAACGGCGCCATCGGGCCCGAGCAGCTCGAATGGCTGCGCGCGGTGGGGAGAACGCGCCCATGGCGTCATGCGCGCCACCGCATCGTCGTCTTTCATCATCACGTCGTTCCGCTGCCGCACGGCGTGGGCCGAAGGGCGCCCACCGAAATCGGCATGCGCCTCGACGACGCGCAGAGCTTCATCGAAGTTCTCGCCGAAGTGCGCGCGACGCTCGTCATGCACGGCCATCGCCACATCAGCGAAAGGCGACACCCGGCCGGTCGCGACTTCGAGCTGCTCGCCGCCCCCTCGCTCACGCTCGGGTGCAAGAGCGGGGATGCGCCGTCTTTCTGGCGCGTGGAGCTCGGGCAGCACGTACATGCCGACCGCGTGCGGGTACCGGTCGAGGCGATCGAGCAACAGAACGACCCTGGAACCGACCCGCCGCCGCCCATGGATCCCCAGTAGACCCCGGGTGGAGCTGCGCAGCTCCACCCAAGCTCCCGCCCGCAGGAGAATGGCTTTGCGTGGGGAGGAGAGCGGGCACTTCTCGGCTGGCGAATTGGGTCTCTCGCGGGCCGCGTCGCGGTGCGTGGGCGCGGGGGCTGCGTGGCGAGCGAGCTCGATTGGGTCGTCTCCTCAGGAGCAAAGGGCCGCTTGCGAGGAGAGTGCGTTCTCGTGGGGACGCGGGCGGCGCTACGTACGAGGAGAGCGGGATCTCCTGCCGAGGAGAATCGGGTCGCGCGCGACGCGGATCGATCCTCCTGCCCTGGAGCCAGGGGCCGCCTGCGACGCGACCACGTTCTGTAGGGGACGCGGGCGGCGCTACGTACGAGGAGAGCGGGATCTCCTGCCGAGGAGAATCGGGTCGCGCGCGACGGGGATCGATTCTCCTGCCCTGGAGCCAGGGGCCGCCTGCGACGCGACCACATTCTGCAGGGGACGCGGGCGGCGCTACGTACGAGGAGAGCGGGATCTCCTGCCGAGGAGAATCGGGTCGCGCGCGACGGGGACCGATTCTCCTACTCAGGAGGACACGGCTCTGTGCGATGAGGATGCGTTCGCCTGGGGAGGTCAACCCCTTAGCGTCGAAGGAGAGCGCGTTCTCCTAGGGACGCGAACCGGACGGCGTCCGAGGAGCATGCGTCCTCCTGGGGAGGCCTTTGGCTCGACGAGATGCGCAGCCGCCGGAGCGACACCCGTCGCCCGGGTGCGGTGGCACCCCGGGTTCCTCTCCGCGGCCGGGATGGCTCGCTATTCGCTGTTGGCGTCAGCAGCGTCGGGCCCAGTGTCGGCGGCGTCGATCCCGGTCGCGGCGGCGTCGATCCCGGTTTCGCTGGCGTCACCGGCTTCTCCGGCCTCCGTCGAGGTCTCGGTCTCCTCGGCGCTCGCGTCGCCCGGCACGAGCCCGGTTAGCCATTCGCACGCGGGGTCCGTTTCGAAGAGAGGTAGGCCCGCGGTACAGGGGCTCACCTTGATGGTCGCCACGCAGGCGTTCACGGCTTCCGTTCCAGGGTCAGCGACCGCCAGCCCGTGAAGACAGGCGACGTCGTAGTACCGGATGCACGCATCGACGTCGCTACCGTTGGTCGTGTACGGGGGCTCGAGGGATACACCGCACGCCGGCGCCCGTTGGCAGCGGGCTTCTTCGATCTGTTTGCACGCGCTCACCCCGACGGGGCTCGTTCCGCAGGCCGCGGCGCCGAGCCAGGCGACGGTAACCGCGCTGGCGAATCCGAGCCCTCGGGCGCCAGAGCGAGCCATCTTGGACACGACCACGCACTAGCCGTACTACGCCGGCCAAGAGCCAATCAACTTTGCCGCGCTACGCTCGTCGCCATGCTCTCGGCCATGGTGCTCGCCGCAGGCCTCGGTACGCGCCTTCGGCCACTGACCGAGCAGCGAGCCAAGCCCCTCGTGCCGGTGGGCGATCGCCCCATCCTTGGCCATATTCTCGACTCTTTGTGGGGCGCGGGGGCGCCGCGCGTCGTCGTCAATACGCACCATCGGGCGCGCGAGCTCGAGTCGTACGCGGCGGCCCAGCGGACCGAGATGCTTCTCTCGAGCGAACCCGAGCTTCTCGGCACCGCCGGCGGCCTCGCGCAAGCCAGAGACCTGCTTGGTGCGGGAGACGTTCTCGTATGGAACGCGGACATTCTGGCGGACGCGGACTTGGACGCGCTCGTGGCTGCGCATGCGGAAGGCGCGGCGATGACCGCGCCCGCGCAAGCCACTCTGCTCGTTCAGCCGCTCGCCCGAGGCGAAGGGAGCGTGGGTTGCGATGCCGGTGGCTCGATTGTTCGGTTGCGGCGCGAGGCAGTGGGAGCCGAGGCGCACGGCGGCGAATTTCTCGGCATCCACGTCCTTGGCGAGTCGCTCCGACGAACGCTGCCCACCCGCGGTTGCTTGGTGGGCGACGTTTACATCCCGGCCCTGAAGAGAGGCGCCAGGCTTGGCTCCCTTCTGCACCGCGGAGCTTTCTTTGACGTCGGGACCCTACGCGGGTACTTGCAGGCGAATCTCGCCTGGCTAGCGGCGCGGTCGGCTCGGCACTGGACGGCGCAGGGGGCGAGCGTGGCCCCAGGAGTCGTCCTCGAAGAGTGTCTGGTTGGCGAGGGCGCGACGGTCCGCGGCGCCGGGCGCCTCGTTCGATGCGTTGTTTGGCCCGGCGCGTCGGCGACCGGGCCCTTGGTGGATTCGATCGTGACGCCCGAAGGCGTCGTTACCGTCAGCCCTCGCGCTTGAGCACCGCGACGCGAACGCTGCTAAGCGCGATGCCTTCCTTCTTCAAGCGCGCAGCGACGCGTTTGCGAAGGGCGTGTTGCACGGCCCCCTGGTCGGCGAAAGTTCGAGCGTAAAAGGAAATAGTGAAGGCGATGCCTCCGTCGACGAATCCTGGCGCGAGCGACACGCTCGGCGCGGGGGCCTCGGCCATCCCGGGCACATCCAAGGATCGCCGGGCTTCGTCGGCGAGGGCGTCCTCGACGCGGTCGACGTCGGCGTCGGCGGTCACGTCGACGCGGACGCTCGAGGCGACGTGCGGAGTGGGGAGCGTGTAGTTGGTGATGACCGCCTTCGAGAGCGTCGCGTTCGGGATGATGATGAAGTTGGCGCCGAGCGTGCGAAGGCGAGTCGAGCGCCATCCGATGGAGTCCACGTACCCCTCGTAGCTCGGTTCGATCCGAACGAAGTCGCCAGGCCGTACCGGTTTGTCGACGACGAGATATAGGCCAGAAAAGAAGTTCGAGAGGGTGTCCTGCAGCGCCAGGGCCACGGCCAGTGAGCCCACGCCCAGAGCGGTGAGGGCCGGGGCGAGCGAGATGCCGACAGCGTCGCTGACGAGCACGGCGTCGATGATGAGCGCCCCGAGCCAGATGACAGCTTTGCCGACGCCCGCCGACGAGCCGAGCTCCGGGTTCGAGCGTCCGTAGGTGTCGACGGCCCTCAGCGCGATGCGGGCGAAAACCGCCACGCCGAGCACGGCGAAGGCCGCGGCCAGCAAGCGATGCGCGATGAGAAGGCGAGGCTCCGAGAGCGGAGCAAAGCGCAGCCCGGTCGCGGCCGACACCAAGAACACCGCGACGGCCACGAGGCGAGGGAGCGACGCGGCGAGGACTCGCGTCACGTCCGAAGGCCGCGCCTGCGCGATGTCGTTGAGCCATTGGCGTACGAGCGCGCGAACGACCAGCGCCAGCAAGACGCCGAGCGCGACCGAGCCGGCCAGCGGCGTCCACAGCGGAAGCGAGTCGATGGAGCCAGGCACCGCCAACTCCGCTTACAAGCCCAGACTCTCGATCGCGGGTGCGCCTCCCACGAGAAGCACGCTCCCCACGACTCCGATGGGCGACGAAAGCGCACCAGCGTTCGTGTGCGCGACCTTCGTCGGGATCTCGGTCGTTGCGCTGCTCGTGACTTGGTAGACATGTGTCAGACCGGGCGTCGTGCTCGTCGGCGGCTCGCTGCCGACGACGACCGCGCTGGTGGCGCTGCCCGCGCTGCCGGCGTCGCTCGCGCTCCCTACGCCGCCCGCGAAAGCCTGCGCGCCAGTGATGGAAGCCCCGAGCGGCTGCCAAGCTACAGGGGCGCACTGAGTCATGCAGGAGAGGTCGATCTTGCGAACACCTGCGCTCGATCCGTCGGGCAAGACCCCCCCGGCGATGAGCACATGAGACCCATCGAGCGCTACCGCCCCCGAGCCAACCGATGGGTCGGGAGGGTAGGGGTACGGCGCGCCGGTGGACGCGCTCGCCACAGTAATGACCTCGGCGCCGTGCGCGGTCGGGTCGCCCGTCTGGTTGCCACCGGTGACGACGAGCCCGACGCTCGCGACCCAAGTGGCCGCCGCCCCCAGCCTTGTCTGGGCCAGCGTCAGCCAAGAGGGATTGCCGCGCGAGTCGATGGCAAGAACCGCAGCCGTGGGAGCCCCGGTCGTACGGGTCGCACCGACGATGTATTGCGATCCGTCGGGCGCGGACACGGTCGCGCCTCCCGCGATGTCGGCCGGCAAATAGCCGGTCGGCAGGATCACGCTCGTCGGGGTGCCAGTCGAAAAGTCGTATTGATACACGCCCGCGGCGTTGATGAGCCAACCGATCGAGTCCGTGCTCCCGCCGTCCGAATCGTCGGCCACAGGGGCCACGAAGGCCATCGACGTCGGCGTCAGCGGCAAGGTCACCGCGGGAGAGACGGGCTCTAGTTCCATCAGATCGTAGATCATCGTCGTGGAGGCGAGCGCGGGGTCGGCACCGCCGGTGACCACGATGTAGCGTCCGTTAAGCACTCCGGCGACCGGCGACGGGCGCGAATCGGAAGGCGGATCCGGCAGCCGCGCGAACTCACCGGTTCGCTGGATGAAGACGGGCAACGTGACGCCGTCTATCCAGCCAAACAGCACGGGAAGCGACTGCCCCGCCAAGATCCGAGTCCCCGCGTCGTCGAACCCGGTCACCTGAATGATGCCGGCCGAGTTCGGGTCGAGCGAGCCGAGGTCCATCGTGCTGGCGGGCAAGGGGGCCGTGGCAAGCTCGGTCTGGTTGCCCGACGAGTCGATCGACGTGACCTCGAGCTTCGTGGGCACGGGCGCCTGAGTGAACGTGTCGGTTTCCAGTCCCGTCACCAGCTCGAGCGTCCCGCTTTTGCTCGACGAGCACGAGAGGGCAGGGCAGGCGAGAGCCGCTGCGCCTAGAGACAGGATGAGCCGTGGCGACGCAAATCCTCGCACCGCGGGGTGTTTATCACGTCCACGTAGTGCTAACTAAGAACCCCCCATCCATGAGCGTGGTCGACCGAGTTCGCTCCGTCATCGCGTCGGCATTCGAGTCGATGGCCAACGCCGGGCTGGTCAATCCGGATACGCTCGAAGGTGTTTCTTGGGCGGTCGAGCGGCCGAAACGACCCGAGCATGGCGACCTTGCCACCAATGTGGCGATGGCTACGGCCAAGAGGATCGGCAAGCCCCCGCGGGTGGTGGCCGAGGCCCTCGTTCGCACCCTGGCGGGTAGCGACGTCGTGGCTTCCGCGGAGGTGGCCGGCCCCGGGTTCGTCAACCTGCGGCTCTATCCGGGCACGCTTCAATCTCAAGTCGCGCAGGTGCTGGAGGCAGGAGGTGCGTGGGGTCGCGCCGCCGCAGCGACCGGTCCACGCGTCAACCTCGAGTTCGTGAGCGCCAACCCCACAGGGCCGGTGACCGTGGCAAGCGGGCGAAACGCGATCCTCGGCGACTCGATCGGGCGCTTGCTCGAAGCGGTGGGAGCGCGAGTGACGCGCGAATACTACGTCAACGATCGAGGCAACCAGGTCCTCAAGCTTGCCGAGAGCGTTCTCGCGGTGCATAACGGCAAGGAGGTACCCGAAGACGGCTACAAAGGCGCTTACGTAGCCGAGCTCGCAAGGTGGATTGCGCGCACGGCTCCCGGTCTGCTTTCGGGTGGCGATGTGGAGGCCCTGGCGCGGACCTGCGTGACCTGGATGCTGCGCGGCCTTCCCGGCTCGAGGACGCTGCCGGGCATTCGTCCGAGCCTGGCCGACTTGCGGGTGTCGTTCGACGTCTGGTTCAGCGAAGAATCTCTGACGCGTTGGGGTGCCGTACCGGCGGTCATGCAGCAGCTCGAGGCGCGCGGTCATCTGGTCCGAAAAGATGGGGCCCTCTTCTTCGTCGCACCCGAGGGGGCGCTCGAGGACAAGGACCGCGTTGTCCAGAAGAGCGACGGGTCGTGGGCCTATTTCGCCTCGGACGTTGCGTACTTTGCCGACAAGATTGCCCGGGGATACGACCTTTTGATCAACGTTCTCGGGGCCGATCACGTCGGCTACGTGACCCGGGTGCGCAATGCGCTCACGGCGCTCGACTTGCCGGAGGGCAGGTTCGAAGCCCTGCTCTACCAGCTTGTTTTCATCACGAAGAATGGTGTGGCCGTCAAAAGCAGCAAGCGCGCGGGCGACGTCGTCACCATCGACGAAGTGATGGACGAGATCGACGAAGCGACGGGCCGAAAGGGCGCGGGCGCCGACGCGCTTCGGTTCTTCTTCTTGTCGCGAAGCGCCGGGTCGAACGTCGAATTCGATCTCGAGCTCGCGAAGAAGCGAAGCCTCGACAACCCCGTTTTCTACGTGCAGTACGGGTATGCGAGGCTGCGCTCGATTCAGCGAAGGGCGGGCGAGCTGGGTCTTGCCGTTCCGACGAGCGGTGTGGGGCCCGACGACGCGGCCAAGCTGGCCCATCCCGACGAGCTCGCCTTGTGTCTGCGACTGGCCGAATTCCCAGATCTCGTCCAGGAGGCTGCGCGTTTGCGAGAGCCGCACAGAGTCGTTTTTTATCTTCAGGATCTGGGCCGAGAGTTCCAGAGTTACTTCACCCGGCTCAAGGGAGAGAACGATCCCATCTTGCCCCCGGAAAGCGTCCGCGCACGTGAAAGCTGGCAAGCGTCGTGGGATTTCCGGAAGACCAGAGCGCGTCTGGCCTGGATCGAGGCCATTCGGATCACCTACGCGCAGGCCCTGGGTCTCATCGGCGTCGGGGCGCCCGAGCGCATGGATAGGCCGCCCGAAGACACCGACGAAAGCTAGACGGCGACCCCCAAGCGCCTCCTTTTCGCCCTGGCGCTCCTGGCTTCGTTGCGGTTCTCTCTCCTCGCGTCCTGGCTTCCTGGCGGTTTTCTCGGAGAGATGAACCGCCAGGGGCGCTAAGAACGGTTTTCTCCATATCGCGAACCGAAAATTGGCCTGAGATCCGATGTAGGAGTACTCATGAGGCACAAGGACACGATGAGCGACAACGGAATTCGAAACCTTGAGGAGCTTCGCGAGGAAGACGGAAGAGCCATGCCTCGCGGCGTGACGATCGCTTTCGTCGTGCTTGGCGGGGCCTGCATCGGGTTCGCCGCACTCGCTCTCGGAGGGCGCTCGAGTCCGCCGCAAGCCGCCAAGAGCGATCCTCTAGGAGAGCTCGTATCGAGTCGAGCCGCTGCTGCCGCTCCGCCGGCGAGCGCGCGCCCCCCCGTGGACCTTTCGTCCAACGACGTTACCTTTCCGAGGATCCTGAGCGATCAGGATCAGCCGACGACGGCGCTCGCCGTGGTCCGGCCGGCCGGCGCGCGCTCCCCTGTGGCACCGCCCGCGGCCGCGAGGCCGCCGCCGCCAACCGATCGGCTCCCCGTCGTGCCGCTTCCCGCCCAATCGGTTCTCGAGGCGAGCCCGATTGTTACGCGCCCGCGCGATTCACTGACCCAGGAAGCCTCGGACGCCGCGCAGATAAGCACTGCGCCGACCTCGGGTGAGACCGTGGGACCTGGTCACGACGGGGGCTACCAGCTTCAAGTGTCCAGCTTTCGGACGCAGGCCGAAGGCGAAGCCTTTGCCGAGCAGCTCCGCGCGCGAGGCCACAAGGCTTATGTCTTGGAAGCCCGCGTCGCTGGCCGCGGCACCTGGTATCGAGTGAGAATTGGGCCGTTTCCGACGCAGCACGCCGCTACGCAGTATCGTGCGAGCTTCGAGTCGCGCGAGCACGTCGTGCCGTTCGTGGTACCGCCGGAGACGACCGCGAGAGCGCACTGATCCATAGAGGGACACGCCCCTCTGGGCCGCAACGTGACGTAGGGTGACGGTCGATTGAGTGCAGCGTTGGCCGTTCCGGTGTGGCTGATAGCTCTAGCGGGAGCCGCCGCCGCGCCGCTCGTGGTAGGTGCCATACACACCGCGCTCATGAGGCGAGTGCGCCAGAGAACGCTCGGTCTAATCGAGCGGTCGCAGTCCTGCGAGGAAAAGGACGCGACGGCCGCGGACTCAGCAGGGCGCGAAGCTTGATCGAGGCGCGCGCGTCGCAGATTGCAGCTATCCTGGCTGGTATGGCGCGTGCAGCAGCGCAGAGGCGGTGGTCGCGGGAATGCGTCACCCCGGCTGTCGGTCGTAGGGTGGTCGTTCACGAGGTGGGGCACCGCTGCCCGCATGAGGCGCAAACTTTTCTCGTCCATTCGTCGTCTGCAAACTCTGGCCAAACGCTCGGGGTGAACCATCGATGGCACGATTGTTCGGAATCATCGGAAACCGCGCGGACCTCATGGCTCGTGTCTTCGCCGTCGAGGGCGCCTCGCTACGGACCAAGGCCAAGGGAGTGCCCCTCGGCTGGGGTCTCGGCTTCTATCAGGGCGGTGAGGTGCTCATTCGGCGGCGCCCGATCGACGAGCGACCGGAGGTAGACGTTGCGGCTCTGGTCTCCGACGTCCGAGCCGACGTCCTTCTCGGACACGTCAGGCAGGCCACCGTTGGCGTGCTTCGCACCGAGAACACCCATCCTTTCCGTTATCGGCAGTGGCTCTTCGCGCAGACGGGGACAGTGTCCGAGTTCGAGCGCGTGCGTGAACGATTGATCGAGAGCGTGCCGGAATTCTTGCGCGGCGGCATCCGCGGCGAAACCGACGCGGAAGTGGTGTTTCACATCTTTCTCTCATTTCTGCACGACGCGGGTCTGCTCGGAGAAGGCCTGGTCGACGCGCCTCTCGTTCGTAACGCGATTCGGTCGAGCCTCGCCGTGGTCGATGGGATGACCGCCGAGCTTGGCGCCGCTGCGGCCAAGCTGAACATCATGGTCTCCAACGGAGAGCTCGTAGTCGCTGTCCACAGGAGCGACGCGCCGATGCGGCTCAGGGTCATCAGCGGGGCAGTGGATGCAGACATGATGCTGGGTGAGGACGCTCAGCTGCGAAGAAAGACGCCCGAGCTGCAGCGAATGCGGTTTTCGATGGCCGCGAGCGACTTTGACGACGTCGTGCCCAACGGCCGCTGGAAGGTCGTCCCGGACTCCTCGATTGTCACGATGCTGCGCGAGGCGGACCCGCGTATCGAAGCCCTGTGACCTTGGGGCCGACCCTGCACAGGCGCGGCGCAAAGTCGTCGACGTGGGTGCGGAGCGTCGTGGCCATCGTCGGCGTCGGTTTTGGGGGCTGCCAGCCGGGGCCGTTGCCGGTCTTGGCGGCTTCGGCCCCGTCTTCGTCGGAGCGGCGTCTCGATGCGGCACGACTCCAGCCCGACTCGGCTCGACCCGGGCCTGTCGCGCGCGCCGAGGCCCACGGCGTCGTGTCACTCGCCGAGCCGGTGGGGGCCGGGGCGATCGCGCAGTTCGTAGAGGCCTTTGTCGATGCGTGGCGACGCGAATCGCTCGACGATCTCGATTCGCTTCTGAGCCAAGGCTCGGACGTCGGGCCCATTGAAGCGCTGGGTCGCGGACGGGAAGCCGTGGTCGAAAACTGGCGGCAACGTCTCAAGGCGCACACGCACGAATACGCGAGGCTCGAGGGCGACCTCGTCGCGGTCGAGCGCATCGAGCATTGGGATTCGGACGATCTCGGCCGCGTCCGAGGCGGGCTACCGCAGACGACGCTGCGGATGGGCGATGTCTACGTGTCGGCGCCGATCCGGTCGGCCCTGAGCGGCTCCGAAAGGCTGTTCGGAAACTTTCTCGTCATGGTGCTGCGCAGAGAGAAAGGGGATCTGCGCGTGGTGGCCTACGGAGAGACCGACGATAGGCCCTCGCACTAACGACGAGAGAGCCTTGCGGGCAAGCGCCCCGCTGGCTCCTGACGGCAACAAAGCGCCGCACCCGTTACGCAGCGAAGTAGCGCGCGATGTCTATCCCAACGCCGGCGCAGACGGCGCGCAGCACGTCGTCGGCCCTCGCGGCGCTCTGCGCAAGCGCACCGCCTGTATCGATCACGTAGTCGGCGACGGCCACCTTCGCCGCCAGGGGCTTTTGCACACGAACGCGCGCGAGCGCGTCTTCGCGAGAGCCGGCGCCGCGAGCGACGATTCGGGCGACCTGCACGTCCTCGGCGCAAGAGACGACCACCAGAGGACGAAACGAGTCGGCCAAATCGTTTTCGACGAGCAGCGCGGCCTCGAAGCACGCCAGCGGTTCTCCGGCCCGGGCGAGCTCCCCGGCCCGGTCGACCATGAGCCGCATGATTCGGCTGTGTGTGATCGCGTTGAGCTTCCGCCGTTCGGCGTCGTCGGAGAACACGATGCGCGCGAGGGCCTGCCGGTCGAGAGCGCCTTCGGCGTCGAGGACCCTCGCCCCGAAGACTCGAGCGATCTCGCTCAACCCATCGGTTCCGGGCGCGACGACCTCGCGTGCCAGCAAGTCGGCGTCGATAACCGCAAGCCCATGAGCGCGGAAATGAGCGGCGACCGTGCTCTTGCCCGACGCGATACCCCCCGTGAGCCCGAAGATGTGCACTGGAGCGCTCTGCTCTATACATTCCCCGATGGCAAGGCGCGAGAGTCGCCCAGTGTCCGCGGGCGACTCGGAGGGGCCCGGGCCGGCTTCGGCCTCGAGGAGGCGCCTTCTCGCAGGGGCCTTGGCGGCTGCGCTGCTCGCGAGCGGGGTCGTCGTCGCGACCCTACGCGCCCGCGACTACCCGCGGCCGTCGGGCCGCAAGCTCGACGCGCTCGCGGGTTGGCAGTGGGCAGTCGTTCGAGACGCGGCGCGGCGCATCGCGGCGCCGGACGAGGCGTCGAGGGCGTCGGCCCCGACCCCAGATGACGTCGACGTGGCGGGTTTCGTCGATGGATGGATGAGTCGGATGAATGGCCGAGTCGTCAGGGACTTCGGAAGGTTTCTCGCGTACCTGGAGCACATGGCCCCGCTCGGGTGCGGCTTCATGTCGCGTTTCACGCACCTGACGCCGTCCGAGCAAGATGAGGTCCTGTCGTCTCTTCAGGCCTCGCGGAGCGATCTTTTGCGCGCGGGGTTCGAGGGTCTCAAGGCCTTCGTTTTCATGGGCTACTACCGCGACCCCCGCACGTGGTCCGGTCTCGGCTACGACGGACCCTTCGTGGCTCGTCCGGCCGGAGGTTGGCGGTGAGCGGAGCGCTGGTGCGGGGGCGAGACCTGCAGCCGGCCTCACTCTCTCTCGACGTCGATGCCGTCGTCATCGGCACGGGTGCAGGAGGATCGGTCGCGCTACGCGAGCTCGCGCGCGCGGGCCTCGATGTCGTAGCGCTCGAGCACGGGGCGCACCTGACCTCGCGCGACTTCGACCAGCGCGAGGATCACATGCTCGGTCAACTCTACGAAGACGCGGGCGCGAGAGCCACGGAGGACATGGCGATTCGCGTACTGCAGGGGCGCGGCGTGGGCGGGAGCACGGTTCACAACACCAACCTGTGCAAGCGGCCCTCCGACGAGACTCTCGATCTGTGGGCCGCCAAATTTGGGGTGGAGGGCGCCCGGCCGAACGAAATGCGCCCCGCATTCGAGGCCATCGAGCGCGACTTGTCCGTTTCGGAAATCGATCCGTCGATGCGCAACGCGAACAACGACGTCTTGCGCGTGGGCTGCGAAGCGCTCGGGTGGCGCGGGGGCCCCCTGAAGCACAACCGAATCGGATGCGCCCAGAGCGGCTTCTGCGAGCTCGGTTGCGCCTACGACGCAAAGCAAAACGCGCTCAAAGTCGTCTTGCCGCAGGCGCTCGAGGCGGGCGCTCGGATTTACGCCGACATAGAGGTCACCTCGATCGTGCACGACGGCCGCCGCGCCGCCGGCGTCCGGGGCGTGATTCTCGGTAAGGACGGAAGGCCGCGAGGTCGCGTCGAAGTTCGTGCTGGCGTGGTCGTTCTTGCCGCGAGCGCGGTCGGGAGCGCCGCGCTCGCCCACCGTAGTAGCCTTCCCGATCCCTACGCTCGCTTGGGGCGAGGTTTGCGCATGCACCCGGGGGCCATCGTGGCCGCGCGCTTCGAGCGCGAAATCGCAGGGTGGCGCGGGATTCCGCAAAGCTACGAGTGCACGGAGCTCTTGTCGCACGAGCCCGGCAGCAACAAGCGCGTGTGGATTGTTCCCGCTTTCGCTCACCCCATAGGCGCCGCCGCGACGATCCCGGGGTTTGGCGCGGGGCACATGGCGGCCATGCGAAGTTACAAGAACCTCGCGGTGCTCACGGCCATGGTGCACGACGAAACCAGTGGTGAGGTTTCGCTGGGTCCGGACGACCGCCCAGTCATTCGCTACGCGATGCTCGAAGGCGATCGAGTCCAGCTGGTGCGGGGCCTCGTGGCCTGCGCTCGGCTGCTGCTCGCCGCAGGCGCGAGGCAGGTGACCATCCCGGCCGTATCGCCCATCCATCTTTCGAGCTCGGCCGAGCTCGACGCGGTCGACGGTTCGCTCTTGCGCCCGCACTCGGTTCCGCTGACCGCGGTCCACCCCATGGGCACGATGGCGATGGGCGAAGATCCGAAGCAGAGCGTGGTCCGGTCGACGGGGGAGCATCATCAAGTGCGAGGGCTGTTCGTGGCCGACGGCTCGCTCTTCCCGACCAGCCTCGGTGGACCTCCGCAGATAGGTATCTACGGGTTTGCGCTGCATCTTTCGCCGCACATGGTCGAGCGGGCTCGCGCTGGCTAGGATCCGGCGCCGATGACTGCCGAGTTCGTCCATCTGCACGTACACACGCAGTACTCACTCCTCGACGGGGCGCTCAAAGTAAAAGACCTCGTGAAACGCGTGGCGGCCGCGGGGATGCCGGCCGTCGCCATGACGGACCACGGCAACATGTTTGGGGCGATCACCTTTTACAAGGCCGCCAAGGAGGCCGGGATAAAGGCCATTCTCGGGTGCGAGGTGGACGTCGTCGGACGCGGCGGCCAACCTCGCCACCTGCCGCTGCTCGCGACTAGCCTTACGGGCTACAAAAATCTCGTCGCGCTCGTCTCACGCTCCAACATCCAAGCCGACCCGCTGCGGATCGAAGACCTCGCCGCGCACGGCAAGGGCCTGGTCGGGATGACCGGTTGCATGGGCGGCCTGGTCGCCCAGGCCGTGCTGGAAGAGGGGGAGGGGCGAGGGCGAGACGTTCTCGGAGCCCTGAAAGAGGCCTTCGAGCCTGGGGCGCTTTACGTGGAGCTTCAGGATCACGGCCTGCCCGAGCAGCCCATTCTCAATGAAATCTTGGTGAAGCTCGCGCAGAGCGTGGGGTTGCCGCTCGTCGTCACCAACGACGTTCACTATCCCGAGCGCTCCGACGCCGAGGCCCATTTGTACTTGTCGTGCATCAAGACGGGACGCTCTCTCGAGGAGGCAAAAGAGCGTCACCACGGCTCGAGCGAGATGTACCTCAAGTCGCCGAGCGAGATGTCTCACCTCTTCGCGTCGCAACCGGGTGCCCTGCGGGCGACGCTCGAAATCGCCGAGAGGTGCAAAGTCCCCCTCAAGCTCGGTGAGCCGATGCTGCCGAGCTTTCAAGTCCCCGAGGGCTTCGACACCGAGGGATACTTTCGGCACGTCGCGCACGAGGGCCTGCGGGCGCGCTTCGAGGAGCTGTCCGCGCAGGACAAAGGCGTCGAGCACGATGTTTACACGCGACGCCTCGATGCCGAGCTCGACGTCATCTCGAAAATGCGGTTTCCGGGTTACTTTCTCATCGTTTGGGACATCATCCGGCACGCCAAAGAGAGCGGTATCCCGGTAGGCCCCGGGCGGGGCTCGGGGGCCGGCTCGATCGTGGCGTTCGCGATGCGAATCACGGACCTCGATCCAATTCCGTACAATCTGCTGTTCGAGCGTTTCTTGAATCCGGAGCGCGTCAGCATGCCGGACTTCGACATCGATTTCTGCATGGACCGGCGCGACGAGGTCATCGCGTACGTGCAGCGCAAGTACGGCGAGTCGAGCGTCGGCCAGATTGCGACGTTCGCGGAGCTCAAGAGCAAGAGCGTGGTGAAGGACGTGGCTCGCTGTCTTGGCATCACGCCCACGGAGGCTCAGCAAATTGCGAATCTGATTCCGAGAAAGACTCCGGCCGAAACCTACACCATCTCCGAAGCCCTCGAGGTCGAGCCCAAGCTCAAGACGCTCTACGAGCGCGATGCGCGCGTCAAAGAGCTCCTCGACCAGGCCAGGAGGCTCGAAGGTCTCACGCGGCACGCGGGCAAGCACGCGGCCGGAGTCGTGATCAGCGAGGGGCCTCTTTGGGATCACGTGCCCGTGTTTCGCGACAAGGGCAAGCCATCGGGCGACCCCTCGGAGGCCGCGGCCGGGGCTCTGGTCACACAGTACTACAAGGACGACGTCGAGCAGGCCGGTCTCGTCAAGTTCGACTTCTTGGGTCTCAAGACCCTGACGGCGCTCGACATCGCCGTGCGGCTCGTCAACGCGCGCCCCGACATCGTGCGCGAAGGCAAGACGCTGGACCTGTTGCGTGTGCCTCTCGACGATGCGGCCACGTACAAGCTTCTGGCTTCCGGCGAAACCAAGGGGGTATTTCAGCTCGAGTCGAGCGGGATGCAGCAGCTCTTCAAGGACATGCGTGCGGACGGCTTCGAGGACATCGTCGCAGCGGTCGCTCTCTACAGGCCCGGGCCGCTCGGCAGCGGGATGGTGGAAGACTTCGTCAACCGCAAACATGGGCGGGCCCCCATCGCCAGCCTCCATCCGCTCGTCGACGAGATCCTCGCGCCCACTTACGGGGTCATCGTTTACCAAGAGCAAGTGATGCAGATCGCCCAGAAGCTCGCGGGCTACACGCTTGGTGGAGCGGATCTTTTGCGGCGAGCGATGGGCAAAAAGAAGCCCGAGGAGATGGCCAAACAAAAGAGCATTTTCGTCGAAGGGGCCCGGGGTCGCGGTGTGGACGACAAGGAGGCCGAGCGCATCTTCGCGCTACTCGAGTACTTTGCCGGATACGGCTTCAACAAGAGCCACTCGGCGGCCTACGCGCTCATCACGTATCAGACCGCGTGGCTCAAAGCGCACTATCCGGTCGAGTGCTTGTGCGCCATCCTCACGAGCGACAAGGACCGAATCGACAAGGTCGTGCGAACGATCGCGGACGCGCGCGCCATGGGCGTGACGGTGCTGCCTCCGGACATCAACGAGAGTGACACCGACTTTCGCGTCGTCTACACGAATCCGCTGGGCGACCGGGCGCTCCGTCGGAGCGACCGGGTCCGGGACACCCTGGGGCCTGAGATACGTTTTGGCCTCGGCGCCGTCCGGGGGCTCGGGGCGTCGGCCTTGGAGGCCGTGTTCGATGCGCGGCGCGACGGGCGACTGCGAGATCTCTTCGATCTCGCGGCCCGCGTCGACGCCAAGCGCGTCAACAAGGGGGTCTTCGAAGCGCTCGTGCAATGCGGAGCGTTCGACTCGACGCTTGGTGATTTCGGCGTGTCGCGCGCGCGAGCGTTCGCTTCGATCGATACGGCCCTCGAACGATCCCGCGCCGCGAGCCGGGATCGGGAGGCGGGGCAGACCACCCTTTTCGGGCTCTTCGACTCCGCCCCTCAGGCGGCCCACGTCGGCCCCGCGGCGGGCGATTACGCGGAGAGCGAGCCGTGGGATAGGCGCGAGCTTCTCGTGCGCGAGCGGCAAGCGCTCGGGTTCTATGTTTCGGGCCATCCCCTCGAGCGCTACATCCGTGGCGAAGCCGGGCTGGCGAAGGTCGGAGCCTCCCCTGTATCCGCGTGTGGCGGCATGGACGACTGGGCCCCGGTCAAGCTCGCCGGCATGGTCGAGGGCTACCGAGAGCGCATCTTCAAGGATGGTGGCGGCAAAGTCGCTTTCTTCGAGCTCGAAGACCTGACGGGGCGGGTCAGCGTCAAGCTTCGCGCTCGCGACATCGAGCAGTATGCGCACGTTCTCGGGAGCGGTGATCCCGTCCTCGTCAGTGGCAAAGTGAGCTTTCCGCAACGTTCCGAGGAAGGCGACGAAGATGCGGAGCGCGAGCCGACCGTGCTCCTGAACGACGTGCAACCGCTTTGCGATGCGGTCCGGGCCGACACCCGTTCGATGACGCTTCGTATTCCGGTCGATCGCGCGCGTCCCGCTCATCTGGCGGGGCTGGCCCGAGTGATGTCGGCGGCCAAAGGAAGCTGTCCGGTGGCTTTGCATCTGAGCTTTCCAAACGGGGCCGAGGCCATCCTGTCGCTCGGCGAGGCCTGGCGCGTCGAAGTCGGCGACGCGCTTCTTTCGGGCATCGAGCGGGTGTTCGGCGAGCAGTTGGCCGAGCTAAGATAGGTGGCAAGCCCTCGGCTGGCGACTTCCCGTATACTCGGAGCATGCACTCCGAAGGCGAGGGAGACGACCCGGTCTTGACCACGCACGCTCTCGTCCCCGTGGGCGCAGGAGCGACGGACATCGGCCAGCGCGAGCACAACGAGGACCACATCTTGCTTCGTCCCGAGCTCGGTCTTTTTCTCCTGGCCGATGGCGCGGGCGGTCACAATGCCGGCAACGTCGCGAGCGCGCTCGCCACGACGACGGTCGCCAACCTGTTCGAAACGACGGCGGCCACGCTCGCCGAGCGGCCGGAGGTCGATGCTTTTGGCCTATGGACGGTCGCTCGTCGGCTGTCCTCGGCCATTCATCGCGCCAACGCAGACATCATCGACATCGCCAAGCGCTCGTCCAAATACCAGGGCATGGGCACGACGCTCGTAGCTCTCGCGTTCTCGCCAGGGGGCGATGTCCTTCACATCGCGCACGTCGGCGACAGCCGCTGCTATCGCTTACGCGCCGGCGAGATCGAAGCCATGACGACCGACCACTCGCTGCTCGTCGACGTGCTCGAAGCGCATCCGGACGTCGATGACGCGTTGCTCGAGCGCACGCCCGCGCACGCGGTGACCCGTGCGCTTGGCATGGAAGAAAGTCTGCGAGTGCCCGTGCGCACCGTTCGCGCCCTTGCAGGCGACGTCTACTTGCTTTGCTCGGACGGGCTCACCGACGTGCTCGACGACGATATGCTCGGGATCTTGCTCACCGAGCACCGCACGCCCGACGCCCTTGCGCGAGGTCTCATCGATGCCGCGCTGGGCGCTCAGGCGCAAGACAACATTGCCGTGGTCGTTGTCGAGTGCCAGCAAACCGATGTCCCGCCGCGCCGCCGGCCGTCGCCTCGCTCCGAGCCGCCACGCGCGATGCGTGGCGCGATGAGCTCGGCGCCCGAGATCATCATCGTAGGCGTCGAGACACACGTGGTGCCGAGTCAGAGCGCGGATCCGTTGCAGCTCGATGCGTTGGGCTTGCTCGCGCGGCTACGCCCGCCCGTGGGCGGGCCAAGGGTCGCCAAGTACGCGCAGTGCGGGCGCTGCGGTCAGCCACTCGAAAAGCCCGGGGCGTCGTGTCCGACTTGCGGGCACGAAAACCCCGCCTGAGGTCGGGCGGCGTTCTACGCCGAGCGCTGCCGCACGGCCTCGTAGAGCGCAATCGCGGCCGCCGTCGACGCGTTCAACGAGTCTATCGGGCCGGGCATCGGGAGTCGCGCGAGCACGTCGCAGACGTTCTTTACGGTCTTGCGAAGGCCCTTGCCTTCGGCGCCAATGGCAAGCACAACGCCCCGCTTGAGAGAGACCTGGTCGATCGTCACGTCCCCGGCCATCTCGAGGCCGACGACCAGCAAGCCCGCCGCTCGCATCGTGGCCAAGGCCGGCGGCAGGGACGCGACGCGACACAGTGTGGCGTGCTCGACGGATCCGGCCGAGGCCCGAAACGCGGCGGGCGAAAGCGGGGCCGAGCGATGCTCGGGCCACATGACCGCGGTCGCTCCCATGGCCACCGCCGCGCGGATCACCGCCCCGAAGTTCTGCGGATCTTGCACCTCGTCGAGGGCCACGACGAGCGCCTTGTCGTCGAGGACCAGATCGCTCACGCCGACGAGACGCAGCTCGGTCGCGAACGCAATCGCCCCCTGGTGGCTCACGCCGCGCGCCAGGCGATCGAGGTCGACGCGCGCCACACGCTCGACGGTGGCCCCATGATCTCCCGCGAAGCGGGCGAGCGCCTCCATTTGAGGAGCCTCCCGCGGTTCGCGCGCGACGAGCACTCGCTCGAGCTTCGACCCGTGGGCGCGGATGGCCTCACGCACGGGTTGCAGGCCACATATCATTCGCTCGCCTCGGCGCGGCTCTCGCTCCCGAGCGTTCAATGGGCGGCCTTCCTGGACAACGCTTCATCGACTTCACGCTGCAAAAGCCTGGCGACAGACAGTGGCTCCGCCGCGTCACGAATGGGCCTTCCGACGACCACCCAGTCGGCGCCGCGTTCGATCGCTTCGCTCGCGCTAAGGGTCCGCTTCTGGTCATCGGGCGAGCCGGCGCCGGAGGCTCGCACGCCGGGCGTAATGAGCGTTGCCTGTGGCCCGAGGACCGCGCGAAGTCGGGCCGCCTCGTGCGGCGAGCACACGAACGATCGGACGCCCTGCTCCCAGGCCATGCGGGCAAGGGTGTCGACGCTCGCCCCCACGTCGCCTGAGAAGCCGATTGCTGCGAGGTCTCGGTCATCGAGAGACGTGAGTATCGTGACCGCGACGATCTCGAGCCCTGTCCCCTCGGTTCGCGCTCTCTCGACGGCGCGCCTCAGCATCGCGGGGCCGCCGCTCGCATGAACGGTGATCCAGCGCGCACCAAGAGCCGCCGCTCGAGCCACCGAGCGTTCCACGGTCTCCGGGATGTCGTGCAGCTTGAGATCGAGAAAGATGGGGCGCCCTGTCTCCGCGCCGATGCCCGTAGCCCCGTGGCCCGATTCGATGAAGAGCTCGAGCCCCACCTTGAACATGCCGACAGCGTCTCGCACGGCCACGGCCATCGACCGAGCGCGGTCGAGACTGGGCACGTCGAGCGCGAAGATGACGCGCGACGGGGTCACTGGTTTAGAGACAGGAGCAGAGCGGGTCGCCCGCCTGGCAGGTGCAGGCCGGCTTCGGCGTCGAGCCCGGATTGGGCTTGGGGGCCGCGACAGGTCCACCGCCGGTCGCCGGCTTCTTTGCCGTCTCCCGGTTTTGAATCTCGGCCAGGCGCCGATTCGCGTCGGCGAGAGCCATCTGCGCTGCTGCCGCGCTCGCCTTGTCGGGCGCGTTCGCCAGATCGTTCTCGAGGCGCCGCTTGTCGGCCTCGGCCTGCTCTTTCTGTGCCTCGAGCGCGCGAAGCTCGGCCTTCGCGGAGTTGGCGTCTTCCATCGCCCGCGTGATCCAGACCCCGCCACCGACCGCGAGCGCCAGGAGAAGCACGCCCGCTCCGGCCAGCCCCATCTGCAGACCCTTTCTCGATTTATCGTGCTTGAGCGCGTGAAGCTGCCGCTCGTGCTCCTGCCGTGAGGACTGTTCGGCTAAGCGAGCCTGCGACTCGGCTTCCAGCCTTGCCCGCTGAATGGCGCCCTCCTGCACAGCCTGAATCTCGGCATGGCGGCGCTTCTCCTCGAATGCGCGACGCTGCCTCTCTTCTTCGTCCGCCTGCAGGCGCGCCTGCTCTTGCTCTTGCTTTCGCCGGATGTCGTCGAGGCGTTGCTGCTCGTCTGCACGTGCCCGCCGCTCCGCTTCGACCTTCTCTTCCTCTTCACGACTCTGCGCATCGCGCAGAATGTCCTGGATGGAGGCCATCACCGACGTTTCTTGCCGTTCCGCCATGGTGCTCTCTCTTCGTTTCGCGACTACGGGTGTGCTTCGCGGCTTCGTCTCGGGCCGTACCCGCACGCCTGCGTAAAAGGGTACCGACTTGCCGTCCCCTTCGCAAACGCGCAAACGCGCCCGCACGGGGACCAGGACCTTGATACTTTCATACCCATGCCCACGAGCGTCAACGCCCATATCACGGGAACGGTGTGGAAAATCGAGGTAGGGGTGGGAGAGCAGGTCTCGGCTGGCCAGGTCTGCGTCATCATCGAGTCGATGAAGATGGAGATGCCGGTCGAGGCTCCACGCGCTGGCCGGGTCGACCACATTCGGGTGACCGAGGGCCAGGCTGTCGCCGAGGGCGACATGCTTCTCACCCTCGCTTGAGTGGGGGCGCCGGCCCGCAAATAGCGATAGGATTGGCGCTTATGGGCACGAGACGAGGAATCTGGCTCCTTCTGGGCACGCTCTCAGCTCTGGGCTTGGCGTGCAGCTCGCCCGAGAGTCTCTCGCCAGACGGGGGCTCGTGCCTCATGGACCCCGACTGCGAGCTCGGCCTCGTGTGCATTCGCAACGCATGCACGGACAATCTCGGCCCCTTGGTGAACATCGAGTCGGATGTGGGAGTACCGAGTGACGCGCCCGCCATGAAACCGGACGCCTCGACGGCGATGCCCGAGGCGAGCGCGGCCGAGGGCTCGCCGGAGCCCGAAACGAGCTCGTCTGCTCCGGACGCGACGCAACCTCCCATGGACGCAACCGGACCGACGCCGGTTCCCGAGGCTAGCCCGGCTATGCCCGACGCGAGCTCTGGGTCGGAGGCCAGCCCGGGCCCGAACGACGCGGCCACGGGGTCTCCAGATGCCGCCACCTCCGGCGGGTGAGCGCCGAGCTACGGAACGATCGCAGCCCGGAGCACGTGGTCGAGCTTCGGGAAGCTCGTGTCGAGATACGCGTTGCCTTGTTGCTGCAGCCGGCCCTGGTCGGGTCCGAGCCCTCGCGGAGCCCCCTCGCCATAGCCTTTGTAGAGCGAGTCCACGATGTCCATGCCTTTGACGACCTGGCCGACGGGCGGAAAGCCCATCCCGTCAAGGTTGGCGTTGTCCTTGTAGTTGATGAAAACCTGCGTGGTTCGGGTATTCGGGCCCGCCATGGCGAACGTGACGAAGCCGCGCTTGTTGGACTGCTTGACGGGATCGTCGGGAACGTTCGCGTCGCGCCATTTCGAGCTCACAACCGGGTCGCCGCTGATTCCGAACTGGACCATGAAGCCGTCGATGGCTCGGAAAAACCTCGTGTCGTCGTAGAAGCCTGATTTGACGAGGTTGTAGAGGCGATCGGCCCCGTTGGGAGCCCAGTCGCGATGCACCTCGACGACGAAGCTTCCACGGCTGGTCGTAAACTGCGCTTTGAAAGCTTCGGGCGCCTTGTCTTTGAGCAGGGCGGGCGACAAGAGCGCGGGATGGCTCTTCGAAGCCAGGTCGACCGAGCCTGAGGGCGCGGCGACCGGGGGCATCGTCGGAGGCGTCGGCGGCGTGGGGGGAGTCACCGACGCGCTGGTCGCGGCGTTGGCGCTTGGCTCGGGAGTCGTTTCCGAGCCCTTGCAACAAACCATGAGCGGGAGGAGGACCAGAGCGGCCGAGCGCATAGGCATCATGAGCGGGCGTAATATCACAGCCCGAGGTGCTCTACCGCGCTCAGAGCCGCGAGCTCTGCCCCCACCTCGCACAGAACGATAGCCACGACCCAAAGCAAACCGATCGCGGCGCCGCGAAGACTTCGCCGGGTCCGAATGAAGTGTAGCAAGACGCAGAGCTGCGGAACGCCGAGGTTGAGCATCGCGAAAACGGCGCAGTCGCGAGACTGCGGCGGCCAGGCCCGCTCGAGCTCGGGACCGGCGAGGCGCCGCTCGTCGCTTACGATGATGGCGACGACAGCGGGCAACGTAACCGTGAGCGAAGCGACGACCGCGACGAGCTCCTCGTTTCCGGGCGTCACGGCGCCCCTCGCGAGAGGTCTATCTCGACGCGCAGGACCATCGTCGCGCGAGGTTCGGTTGTTCCGAGGCCATCGTGGGTCAGGACCATCGTGGTCGTCCCCTCGAAGCGCGTCTCGGGCACGAAGTGCGACAGGTCGAATCGGGTCTTCGCGTCGCCCGACGCAAGCATCGATCCCATTTGTCCGCGCGCGCCGTTGGCCATGTTCGGGACGCTGAGCGCTTGTTCGGGCGCCGTCTGGGCGAGCGCGTCGTCGAGCGCCCCATTTGGGCCGTCGAGGCTCAGAAGCGTGAACAAATCGGTTTGTGTCGCGCGGGCGCTCTTCGCCGCCAGCTCGGACACCCGGCGCCATCGGGCACCAAGGCCAACCTCCTCCTCGGGCACCGGAGCCGCGAGGTTCCACAGAGTCTGCAGAACCTGCAGCGCAATCGGTCGCGACGTGACCTCGTCGCTCCCTTCTGCGGGATTCACGGTGAGGTCCTTGGCGAGACCGCGCGAGCTTACGACGCCGGTCCCCGAAAGATGCTCCACGGCGACGGCCTCCGACTGGATCCCGTCGGCGACTTGGGGCGCCGTTCGCTCACCCCTTGTCACGCCGGCAGAAGTGACGCGCCAGTCGTACGTCAGGCTTGCGTCGCCGGATACCGTTTTGGGATCGATGGCCACGACGACGCGAACGGAAGGAAGGGGTACGTCCGGCGCTTGCGAGTCGGCCCGGTCGCTCGCGAGAAAGGTTCGCATCGCGAGCGTCAGTAGCTCGCGTTTTCCTACCGTCCACGTGTAGCGCAATCGCCGTCGAGGCAAGGTCCCGCTCTCGAGCAGTGTTACGTCCGCCTCGGGGAACGGAGGCGAGGTGGGCACGCCCATGCCAGAAACCTGAGCCTCGTCGGATGCGTCTCTGCCCCGGGATTCTTGGGTACGCTCGGCACGCGGGCTTGGAGCCGAGGTTGGCTCCTTCTCACGGGGTGCCGGAGCGGGTCGCGAGCACGCCCACGTAGCGACCAGCAAGAGCCAGCACGCAGCCCGCGCCGCTGACCGGACGGGCATGTTCAGCGCGGCACCGGCGCTTCGCGCACCAGCTCGGCGCGTGCCCGACTAAGCCGCGAATAGAGCACGAGAGTGGCGGCAGCCAGCAGGGCCACGAGCGCGACAAGCACCACCAGGGCCGCCTGAAGGCGCTTGACCGACGTCCGCGCGACGGCGATGGGGCCTACGTGTGCGAAGTCGCTCGGGACAGAGCCGGCGAACGTCGTGCGGGGCACCATGACGACGGCGACGTCGCTCGGCAATAGTCCCGCCACGCCTCCGGCCACGAGGCGCTGCACCGAATCGGCGCTGATGGGAGGCGTCGCACCGCGGTGCTCGAGCAGCACGCTCGCGCTTCCGCGGGGCGGTACCGAGTCGCGTAGCAGGCTCGGCGCGGGGACGCTCAAGTGCACGCGCGACGAGAGAACGCCTTCGATGCTCTCGAGCGATCGCTCCAGATCTCCGGAGATTCCGGCGGCGAGCTGGGCGCTCTCGGCCGCTTCGCTCGGCACGAGCGATCCCTTACCCACTGCGTCGAGCACGCTCGGGGGCGAGCGGCGGGGCAGCTCCTCGCCCTGCATGGCCGAGAGGGCGCGCTGCACGTCCTCCCGAGCCACCTCGACGCGCCAAGTTCCCTCCGCCGACGGGTCGGGCTCTCGCGTCGCATCGATATTGTCTCGGTCGAGCGCCACGAGGACGCGATTGACCTCTGCGTCGTCGAGGGCGCCCGCGATGGGAACCGAGCAGGCTCCAAGGCCGGCCAAAAAGGCGAGCGCGGTCGCCGCCCGGTGGGCTCGCCGCGAGGGTGGGAGGCGGGCGCCAAAGAGCTGCTTGGTGAGGGGCGCGGGCGGGCGACTCGGCATCAGGGGCGACGCGCTTTCGTATCCCTGAAACGGGGCCACCTCAAGGAGCCCCCCTCATCGAAACGCGTTGCAAAGGGTTGGCCGCGATGCTACGCACCTGGGCGGCGAGTTCGCGCCCTACTCGGCACTGCCACGGCGTGCCCGAGACACGAATCGCGTACCGGTCCCGTCTCGTTGGGGCGCGGACTTCTCCCCGCGAGGCGGCCCGCGTTCGCGGACCGGCCGAACACGAAAAACGAGCAACGAGCTAAAGGAAAGGGCACGCGCCCGGCGCTGCGTCACGTCTTTGGCCTCACCGTTTACCGAAGCACTATCCACACTCAATGACAGGGCGCTCCGCCGCCTGCTCGGCGCGCGCGCCTATCTGCGTGGCTACGACTACGTGCGTCGTCACGCCGTGGACCATATCGTCGTGGAGGACGCCGGCGCGCACGGGCAGGTTCGTGGCACCGACGTCGAGCCGTACCAGGTCACGCTTCAGCTCTCGCCGACGGGGTTTACTTCGAGCTGCACATGTCCTGCCTTTGCCTCGAGCAATGGGGGTCATTGCAAGCACGTGGCGGCGCTCTTGATCGCCCTTCGCGACCAGGCTCGCAGCTCTCAGCCGCGGCCACCGCCGCCGCCGCCGCCGCCGGCATCGAACGGCGTTCACTATTCGGTTCACGGAGGGACGGTTCACGTGGCGGGTCTGGATGGCGAGGGCAGGCGGAGCAAGCGGGCGCGCGCCCGAGCGCTCAAGGCAGCACATCACGCCGCCGTCGCGGTGCGTGGACCGGTCCTGAACGGGACGGGGGTGGACGCGTGGCTTCCCGAGCCCATGCCCCCGGTGCCCAAACAGATCGAGTACCGCTTGCAGGTCAAGCCGTTGGGGCACGGCGCCAACGGCGCCAGCGTGCTCACGATTACTCTGCTCGACCCCGATGCCCGGGCTCTGCTTCTTCCGAGCGCCCTTCTCGGCGGTCAAGATCAGCACCCCACGCCCGATCGCGACGCCATTCGACTGCTCGCCCGCTTCGAGAACCAGGGGCCCCGGCGGGTCGGAATCGACGTTCGCGGCGAAGACGCGAGCGAGCTCCTCCCCCTCCTCAAGGGCCGAAGAGTGATCGTCGAGCCGCAGATGATGGAGCTTCGCTTCGGCGACGAGCCGCTGCGTCCGCGCTTCGACCTCGAGCTCGGCGGTGAGGGCTCGCAGATAGTCGTTCGCGCGTCGTTCCAGCGCCCCGGAGACCCCCGGCGCTTTACGACCGCGAGCGGTGCATGGTTCGAGGGAAGCCCGGGCTGGTACGTCGACGCCCAAGAAGGTTGGGCCAGGCCGATCGATCGTCGCGTGTCGCCTGGGGCGATTCGTCGCCTTCTTCGTATGCCGACGATCAGCGAGGCCGTGGACCGGTTGCCCGAGCTCGTCATGCAGGGCCTGCCGAAGGTGGCGCTCGAGGTTGGCGCCGAGCTACCCGAGCTGTCTCAGGTGGCCGACGTCGTCGATCTCGAGCCGACCTTTCGCGTCGCCGCCGGGGGAACGCTCATCGAGGCGCAGGTCAGTCTCCGCGCGGCGTACGAAGACGTCGAGATCGACGTCCGCGCCGACGGGATGACGCTTCCGGTCATCGTGAAACCGCCCGAGCCGGGAGCCGGCAAGCGAGCACGGTGCGTGCGTTGCGACATCGCGGCGCAGCAGGCCGCGGCCGCGAGGTTGCGCGATCTGGGCCTGGTCCCTGCCGAAGACGGAAACAAGTTCGTCGCGCGCGGCGATTTGGCCATCGGATTTTGGACCGAGGGCATCGCGACTCTCCCGGAGTCGTGGGACATCTTCGTCCCCGACGACTTGGTCGAGGTGCAGGTTCGCGACGAGGCCCTCACCGCCAACGCGCGCGTGTCGAGCGGTGTCGACTGGCTCTCGCTCCGACTGAACTTCGAGAGCGAGGGGGTCGCCGTCACGCAAGAGGAGCTCGCTCGTTGCCTGTCCGAAGGCCGGCGCTACGTCCGCCTCGCGGACGGGACCTTTGCCAAGCTCGATCCACAAAAGGTGCGCGAAGTGCTCCAGCGCCAGGCCGAGATTCTCGGCACCGGTGGGGGTCAGGGCGGGCACCTTCCGCTGTCGCAAGCGGGGCGGATCGAGGATCTATTGGCCCAAGTGGGGCGCTCGAACATCTCGGGTGACGCGAGAGAGATCTTCAAGAAGCTCAGAGACATCGACGAGATCAAGGGCACACGCAAACCGCGCAACCTCAAGGCGCAGCTTCGCCCGTACCAAGAGCAGGGGTTTCACTGGCTCTGGTTTCTCCACGAGATTGGCAGCGGCGGAGTGCTCGCCGACGACATGGGCCTGGGCAAGACGGTGCAAACCCTCGCTCTGCTTCTCGCCGTCAAAAGCGAAGACGCCAAGAGCGAGGGCAAGCGCAAGCCCTTCAAGGTCCTCATCGTCGCTCCGACGAGCGTGGTGACCAATTGGCTGCGCGAGATGGACAAGTTCGCACCCTCGCTCCGGCACGCGCTCTGGCATGGCGCCGAGCGCAAGGAGCGGCAGGACGAGCTCGACGATGCCGACGTCGTCGTGACGAGCTACGCGCTCTTGCGGCGCGACGAGGAGATGCTCAAGGAAATCCCGTGGCGCTACGTCATCGTCGACGAGGCTCAGCAAATCAAGAATCCACTCAGCGCGACCGCGCGGGCGGCCAAGCGTCTGAAGTCCGATCGTCGCTTGGCCCTCACCGGCACACCGATTGAGAATCGCCTGAGCGAGATCTGGTCGATCTTCGATTTCGTGAGCCCGGGCCTTTTGGGGCCACTCGACAAGTTCGAAGAACGCTATTCGCGTCCCATCGAGTCCGGGGACAAGGTCGCCGCCGAGAGGCTGCGGGCGACCATTCATCCTTTCATCCTCCGGCGTACGAAGGCCGAGGTCGCCAAAGATCTTCCCGAGAAAATCGAGGCCGACCAATTCTGCGAGCTCACGGGCGAGCAAGCCGCGCTCTACGCGGCCGTTCTCAAGGAGGTCCGCGCGCAAGTCTTGGGCGAGGTCGAGCGCCAGGGGCTCGCGCGAAGCCACATCCAGATCTTGGTCGGGCTCACCCGTCTGCGGCAAGCGGCGTGCGACCCCCGCCTGCTCGGCCTTCCGCGAGAGTTCGGCGACGAAGACTCGGGCAAGCTCGTGGCGCTGCGCGAGCTGGTGCAAACGAGCATCGCGGGCGGGCACAAGGTGCTCGTGTTCAGCCAGTTTGTCAGCATGCTGCAGATCGTGAAGCGCGCGATGGACGACGACGGCGTGCGGTACGCCTACCTCGACGGGTCGACGAAGGACCGTCAGGCGGTGGTCGAGTGGTTTCAGAGCGACAACGGACCTCCCGTCTTTCTCATCTCGCTCAAGGCGGGCGGCAGCGGCTTGAATCTGACGGCTGCCGACACGGTCATCCATTTCGATCCGTGGTGGAATCCGGCGGTCGAGGATCAAGCGACCGACAGGGCGCACCGCATCGGTCAGACCAAAGTCGTGACGACGTATCGACTCATCGCGAAGGGCACGATCGAAGAAAAGATCCTCGAGCTGGCCGACAAGAAGCGCGAGCTCGTGGGGGCCGTCCTGTCCGAAGATGCGGGTGGCGCCAAGAAGCTCACCAAGGGCGACCTCGACGAGCTTTTCAGGTACGACGACTAGGGAAGGGACGGTGCGCGGCCGATGATCTGGCTATCGAGCTCCACGATCGCACGTTTGCGGGACCAACTCCGAGCCCGCGGCGATCGCCCGTCGCTGGTCTTGGCCGACGCCGGGACCCTGGCCCCCGAGGCCGCCGACTTTCTCGCCGCTACCGTCGAATACGGCCCGCTGTGTGAGGCGATGTACCTGATGATGTCGGCAGACGGCAAGATTAGCGGCGAGGAGCGTTCGGTCCTCAAGGGAGCCCTTCGGACCCTGTCGAATGAGTCGCTGGCTTCGACGCATATCGAGGCCATGGTGGACGCGGCTGCCAAGAACGTGACCCTTGCGGGGAGAGAAAAGCGCCTGGCCGAAGTTGCGATCCAGCTGCGGGACGACCCAGAGCGTGGCGAGGTGGCGTTCGTCCTCGCCGCGGCAGTGGCTTTTGCGGATGGCGCCATTGCCGACGAAGAAAACGAGACGCTGAGCGCCCTCGCGGATAAGCTTGGAATCGACGATCAACGGGCCGAAGCGCTGCTCGACGCCGTCGAGACCGACGTGGCCCAACGTCCCCAGTGAAGCCAGGGTAGGATATGGGGTACCATGGTGTGCCCCATGGTGCCTCCTGCGGACGCTCCGACCGTCGCTCGAAGCGGTGACCTACCGTCGCGGCTCCGGGCGTATCGGGTGCTTCGTCGCCTGGCCACCGGTGGCACCAGCGACATCCTTCTCGCCTGCGCCGAAGGCCCGGGAGGGTTCGAGCGCGTCGTCGTGCTCAAGATCCTTCTCAGGCAGTTTCGCCACGACGGCCGCTTCGAACAGATGTTTCTGCGAGAAGCGGCCGCCTACGCGCGACTCTCGCACCCGGCCACCGTCCGGCTGTACGACTTCTTTGGGGAGCGCGATCGACTCGTGCTCGTCCTCGAATACGTCGACGGCTTGCCGCTTAGCAGGGTGCAGGCCCTTCTTCGCGGCGCAGGTGGCCGCCTGGACGACGCGGCCTCGCTTTTTGTCGCTTGGCGGCTATTCAGCGCCCTGGCCGCGGCGCATGCGGCGAAGGATCCTCTGACCGGCGAGTTTGGCCCCGTCATTCACCGCGACGTCAATCCATCCAACGTGCTCGTGCCTTGGGACGGTCACGTCAAGCTCGTCGATTTCGGCATGGCCAAGGTGTCGGGGCTCGACGGGGACGCACCTCGCGGCCTTCTCAAAGGAACCTACGGCTACGTCGCCCCCGAGCAGGCTCGAGGCGAGGAAGTCACGGTCAGAGCCGACGTCTACGTCGGCTGCCTGCTTCTTTGGGAGCTGCTCGCTGGGCGCAAGGCGATCGTGCGGGCAGCACGGTTCGAGGGAGACATCGATCTTGGGACGTCCACGCCGAGCTTTCCTGCGCTCGCAACCCTGCGACCGGACTTGCCGCGGGTGCTGCTCGATGCAGTCGCGTGTGGCCTTGGCACGAATCCGGACGGCCGCGGCCTGACTGCCGACGACGTGTCCAATGTCCTGCGTGCGGTTGCCGATCTGGACGAGGGCCGACGATCGTTGATCGAGACGCTCGCCGCCCTCCGCTCGCCGGCGGCGGAGGAGCAGCCCATCGGGACGACGTCTCACACGCAGGCGGTGATCACCCCCGTCACATCGTCCGCTGCCGACCGGAAGGTTCCAAGTCACCGCCCGGTCTCGCTTTCCGGTCACGTGCCCGCTCAGGGTATTGGCGCGGCGCTCTGGGTCGTCGCGGGCTTGTTGGCGCTTGCCCTGGGCCTCGTGCTCGGCCTTCGGCCGCGGCCGCATGCGCCGCCGTCATTCGGCGCACCGCCTGCCCCCGTAGCTGCCCCCGCTAACACCGTTTCCGTGCCGGGACCTGCCGGCTCGCCGCTCCCTTCTCCGAATCCGCCTCCAGCTGTGAATGCTGTTTCCCCAGCATCGCCCACCGATCTTCATGAGTCGACGTCCGGCACGATCACCGTGCCAAGCTCGCGTGCCGGCCACCGCGTCTGGATCGACGACCGCCTCGTGGGCGAAGCGCCGGGCCGATATGGCGTTTCGTGCGGGACGCATTCGATTCGTGTCGGGAGCCAGGGAGACGTCCAGCGCGTCAACGTGGCCTGCGACAGCGAAATGCTCGTGAGATGACCGTGCTCGCACTCGGACCTACCGGGGGAGCGGCCTTGGTCGACCTCCCGCCAGACGAAAATTCGTAGCGGACGGCAGACCGAATGCGTTTGCCGTGCGTCCTAGAGCTCATGAAGCTCATGCGCGATTTGGCCCCTCTCAGTCTCGCTCTTCTTTCCAGCATCGGTTGTACCTCCAGCAGCCAACGAGGTCCGGCTGCGAACGCCCCGCGCGATTCGGCGGGCGACCTCGGGTCCGACCCCGCGCCCGCCGGCGACCCGCCCCAAGGCGCCGCCGGATCGCCTGCGCGCGCGGCGGCCTGCGGCCCAGGACGGCCCGTCGTCGCAGCTCACCCCGGTGGTCCGTACCGGGTGCGGATCGTGGACGCGTCGATGCGGGATCTGCGCTTGTTTCACCGTGACGGTCGCAGTTACGTCCTCGGAACGGTCGGAGAACGCTACAGCGTAGTCCTCTCGAACCCGACGCCGCAGCGCGTCGAGGCCGTCCTCTCCATCGACGGGCTCGACGCCATCGACGGAACGGGCGCTGACTACGTCCACAAGCGCGGATACATCTTGCCCGCATACGGCAGCACCACGATCGAGGGGTTTCGCACTTCACTCGAGCGAGTGGCGACCTTTCGTTTTTCGTCCGTGGCCGACTCGTATGCGGGTCGCCAGGGCCAGGCGCGCGACGTGGGGGTCATCGGTGTCGCTTTTTTCCCGGAGCGAGCTCCGGTGGTCGTCGCGCCGGCGCCAGTCCGACCCATGGACGACTGGGAGGGTCGACAGGCGCCTACCGGAGGCGCGGGTCAAGCGAGCGCTGCGCCGGCACGGAGTAAGGCGGGCGGCGCTCCCCCCCCACCGGCCGCTTCTTCGACCGACGTCGGCGCCCTCGCCGAGGAGTCGCAGAACGCCGGCGCTTCCGCGCGCGATCGCGCAGAGCGTAAGGGGCTGGGAACCGAATTCGGTGAAGCGCGCGAGTCGCACGTGGAGGAGACGGAGTTCATCCGGGCGAGCGCCACCTTGCCGAGCGACATCGTCGCCTTTCGATACAACGATCGCGCCGGCCTCGTGGCCCTCGGCATTCGCCTCGATCCGCCCCCCATTGCGGACGTCGAGCTTCGTACGCGGGAAACGGCGGACCCGTTTCGCACCAATCGCTTCTCCGCCCCCCCGCCATAACGCGCCGCAGCTAAGGTGAGAGCTCGCCCCCGAAGGAGAGCAACGCTCCGACGGCTATGAAAGCAGATCGTGCCCGCGCTCTACGAAGTCGCCTTTTGCCCAGTCGAGGATCCGAGCTATCTCGCCGCGAACCATGCGAAACCGCATGTCGCCGGGATGAATGGCGATCCGAGCCGGGAGCCTCACGCGCGCATACTTCGCGACCCTGCACCAACCCACCGTCGATACGACGCGCGCGGGCGAGCGCGTGGCCCAGTTGAGCACGAAGCTCGTTCGCCGATGGTGCGCGGCCGGGTCGTAAACGTGCCAGTGGTCTTCGGTAAAGCGGCACCCGCGCTCGGCAAGCCGCGCAAGCAACCACTTGGGCATGGACCAGGCCGGGGCGACGAAGCCGTCGACCCGTAGCCCCGCTTGCTCGAGGACTCGGTGCCCCTGCTCGATGCGCCTTTGGCCTTCGGTCTCGGAGACATCGCTCATTTCCGCTTCACCCCCCGAAGCAATTCGCTGGGCGAAGAGCCAAGCCAGCCGGTTGTGGCCAGCGGAGGCATTGAAGTGAGCACCGCTCTGGTGCGTGAAACCGTGCAAGTAGATTTCATGACCCTCTCCTTGGAGAGCGCGCAGGCGGGCGCAAAAGCTCGAGTCCGCGAGCAGCGGCGCGCGCCCATGGAAATCGGGAACGACGAGGAGCGCTGGGCGGACGGAGGCCGCGTGGCAGATCTCGAGGGCGCCTTCGAGCTCGAGAGAGACGAGTGGGGAGACATCGTGGATGGAGACGTGAACCGGCATGAAACGGGCTTGCAGCCTCCGCCGGCGACGGGCGATGTCGACGGGCCTTTGGGTCGGTGGTTAGACGATCTTCTCGCCTGGGTTGGTAATCTTTCGAAGGACGTCGTGCCGTTCAGACCCGACCTTGAGCGGATAACGGGCGCCGACGGGCGCCCAGACAGGGTCGTCCATGCTCTTGAAGGCATCGCGGAGGCGCGAACCCCACGATTCGCGAATCATCGAAAAATACGGATTGTGCTCGTCGATGCACACCATGTCGTCGCTGCGAAGCGCGCCGGACTCATAGACGACGAGATCGATGGGGAGCCCGACGGACAGGTTCGATTTGAGCGTGGAATCGATTGAAACGAGCGTGCATTTGGCGGCTTCGGCCAGAGGCGTGCTCGGGCCGAGCATCCGGTCGAGCACCGGCTTTCCGTATTTCGCCTCGCCGATTTGGAAGTAGCAGGTCTCGGCGGTGGCTTCGATGAAGTTCCCCGTGGAGTACACGAGAAAAAGGCGCATGGCCTCCCCCCGGATCTGGCCTCCGAAGATGAGAGTGCACCCGAAGTCGATCCCGGCGGCTCGAAGCGCAGCGCCGTCTTGCTCGTAGACGTGGCGCACCGCGCGCCCGAGAACGCGGGCCGCGTCGAACATGCTCGAGGCGTTCCAAATCGTCAGAGGCTCGCCCCCATCGCTCTCGAGGCGTTCGACCTGCAAGATCTCGCGAACGGATTGCGATATCGACAAGTTGCCGGAAGAGAGAAGCACCATGAAGCGATCGCCCGGTCTTTCGTAGACGACCATCTTGCGAAACGTGCTGATCTGGTCGAATCCCGCGTTGGTGCGCGAGTCCGAGGCGAACACCATCCCGGCCGCTACCTTGAGGCCCACGCAATAAGTCACGAGAGAGCCCCGACACAAAAACGGATGAACATGAGACGTTATACCCCGACCAGGCGCTAGCGCTTCACAGTCGAAGCGCCTCGCTCGAGCTCATCGTCGATAGGGATCGTTTCGGGGGGGTTCGTTTCCGAGGCGACATCCGCAGCCACGTGCGCATTGGGCGGCGCGCTTTCGGCCAGGAGTAAGCGCTGACCTCGAGCCATCGATTCAAGCGCCGATCGGCCCGCGTTTCGGACATCCATGGCGGCGTTGCCGAGCGCGCGACGCGCCACGAACAGTGAGAGGATCCGAAGCGTCAGCGGGACGATGAGCTGGGTGGCGGCGGTCACGGCGAGCGCCCCGACCGCAAAGCAGAGCGCGAGCGCGAAGACCACCGGTCGTGCCATGGGGTGCGCAGCTCTGCGCCATTGGGCTCTCATGGCTCGCCGCGCATGCCGGTGTGCTTCGCGACGTGCGCGCCGTTCGGCTTTCCGCTGCTCGGCTCGGACGACGTGCTCCCAATGCTTGCCGCCTATGAGCTCCCACGGGTTGTCGCCCTTGTGCAAACCCTCGGTTGTCCGGCCGCTACGCCCGGGCTCGAGCTGTGCGAGCAGAGGCGCGATACGGCCCGCACGCTGCTCCGGGTCGGGGGCAAGCATGTGCTCGAGCACCTGAATCAGCGGCGCTTTCACAAGACCACGCAGGGCCGAGCGGACGTCGATGGCCAGGCCCCGGTGAGGCAAATCCTCCGGCTCACGTCCCGTGATCATGGCCACGGCGGTCGCCCCAATGGCATAGACATCGGACGCGGGGAGCGCCCTTCCTTGAAACTGTTCGGGCGCCATGAAGCCGAAGGTTCCAACGACCGTCGACCCGCCTCGCGGCCGCAATTTGTCGCGAACGGCGCCGAAGTCGACGAAAGCGAATGATCCGTCCGGGCGTCGGATCACGTTGCCTGGTTTGAGGTCCCGATGGATGACCGGAGGCGCCCGCCCCCGCAGGTAGTCGAGCACGTCGGACGCGTCGGTAAGAAGCTGGATGATGTCCTTCTCGCCGAGCGCGACCCCTCGCGCGTGCAGCTTCGCCAGACTCTCTCCCTCGATCTTCTCCATGACGAGGTAGAGCGACCCATCGCTCTCGAAGTGGTCGATGTATCCGGGCAGCTTCGGGTGCGACAAGGACTGCAGGACGCTCGCCTCACGCTCGGCGAGCTCGACGTCTTTCCACGATTTGGCCCCGCCCACGTCGAAGCGCTTCACCGCGACCGCGCGCCCCTCCCGCCTGTCGACTCCATCGAACGTTTCGCCTTGCGACCCCCGGCCCAGAAGGCCGAGCAAGGTAAAGCGTCCGTCCCGGAGGGTCTCGGCCATCGCCGCTTGGTTTACCGCGGGGGCGCGCCCCGAGCGACACCTCAGTTATCGAGCGCGCCTTGGTCGATCCATGTCTTGATGGTTCCGATGTCCGCCGCATCGAGGTTGGGATTGTCGTCGGGCATCCGTTCGCCGCAATCTTGGGTGCCGTTGACCTTGTTGTAAAGGAGGCTGCTTGCGGAGTCGCTCGCGACCACGCGTATCTCCATCGACGTCCCGCACTTGGTGCCCGCGGCCTTCACTCCGACCAGGTTGGTGAAGGCTGCGGTCTTGGTCGACATGTCGAGCTTCCCGTTCGTGACACCACCGTGGCCCGTCGCATGGCAACCGGCGCACTTGGCCGAGATGATTGCGTAGACCTCCGTATAGGTCGCCGTCGCGCCGCTCGAGCCGGAGCTGCCCCCGCTGTCGCTCGCCGTCCCCGACGTGCTCCCGCTGCCGCTTGGACTCCCAGTGGTGCCCGAAGGCGCCCCGCTCGTACCCGATGCGGATCCCGTGCTCGAGCCCGCGCCGCTTGCGACCGACCCCGACCCGCTTCCACTCGCGCCGAGGTCTCCCGAGCTGCCGCCGCTCGTGCTCGCGCCAGTGCTCGTGCCCGCTGCGGCACTCGACCCGCTCGTGCCCGCCGTGCTTCCGCTTCCGCCCCCGGAGCTTGTACCGGTTGCTCCGCCCGACGAGCTGTTGCCCGATGACGCGCCACTGCCCGGTGTCGTTCCTCCGTTGCCCGAGCTGCTACATCCGGTCAGCAGGCAAAGGGTGCCAAGGGTGAAGGCAGCGATCGCAGGAGTCACGCGCGCTCGGCTTTTCATGGGCCACGCCTTACCACACAAATGACCTGCTCCAGGACGGGCGGTTCGCCTAAATGTGTCGCAGGGGCCCCAAATAGCGCAGGCCGTCGGAAATATGCGTGGCCGCTGAAACCCGCGCCGACTTGGCGCTAGCTCCGCGCGTCTCGGCCGCGCAGCAGATCGGCGTACGAATCGAGGACCAGAGCGAAGTGCCGGTCGACCGAGGGCACCCGCGCGGCGGCCTCGAGGGCATGTTCGCGGAGCTCGGCCGGGTCCCGATTGAGCAAGCGCTCAACCGCCGCCGCGCATTCGGTCGCGTCGAGGTCCGGGTAGATTTGGCTGCTCTTCGGCTCGGCGCTCTCGGCGGCGCCCCCCGAGCGGGGCACGACAATGGGTAGCCCGCACGCAACGGCCTCGGCGACGCTCAGCCCGAAGGTCTCGTACGGGCTCGCATGAACGAGGACATCGGCGCTGGCGAGCGCTCGGGCAAGCTTGTCTCGGTCCTGCTCGAATCCAGCAAAGCGCACTCCGGGCGGAGCGCGGTCTTCGAGTCGCTTGCGTTCAGGCCCGTCGCCGAAGAGCACCAGCACCGCGGCGCGGTTGGCACTTATCCGGGCGAAGGCATCGAGAACGATGTCCCACCGCTTGTCGATTGCGAATCTGCCGACCCCTACGAGGAGCGCGGCTTTGGCGCTTGCTCCTTCGAGCCATCGGGCTCGTTCGCTTGCCCGACGTGCGCCCGGGTTGAACGTGCGTGTATCGACCCCGAAGGGCACGTGGATGACGTTGCGGACCCCGGCCTTGCGCAGACGGTCGGCTTGACCGCGCCCCGCAGCGAAGACGGCGTCAAAGGGCAAGAGGAGTGCTCGCATGGCTTGCCACAGGGGAGCCGTTCCGGCCTGCGCGCGCCGGCGCCCAAGCCACCGGTCTAGTGTTGGCTGCACATAGGAACCGACGTGGTCCGAGTGCCAGAAGGCGGTGCGGGCTCGACTTGCCTTTCGTCCGCTTGCCACGATGGCTGCCGTCGCCAAGTAGGGCGAATGCGCCTCGAGGATGTCCGCCTGCTCGCGCAAGATGCGCTCGCGAACCTTGTCCAGGCGCCCGAGCAAGCGATACGTGCGGTCGTATGGAAGTGCGGGCCCCGCGAAGCGCACCAAGCGAGAAGAGCCCGGACCGGACGCGACGGTTCCACCCATTGGAGCATCTTCATCGCGCGCTCCGGGTGCCATCACCACGTGCTCATGACCCAGCTGGCACAGAAAGTGACCTCGAAGGCTCAAATGGCTTCGAATCCCACCCCCCCGATCGGAATAGAACTCCGTCACATCGACGATCTTCAAGTCGTCACTTCTCCTAAGGGCGGGGGTGCGAAGGCGGCTGCGCGGCGAGGCGTTGTCGCGAATTCAGGCCTGTTGGATGAGCATGCGCATGGTTTTGCGCCCTTCGCGGCACTTTCGGCCCGCCACGGCCGACCCCTCCGTGTCGCCATTCTCAGTGACTTCACTCGGATCCCCTACGCGAACGGTGCGGTATTCCAGACACGGTTCCTGTATCAAGAATTGCGTCGGTGTGGTCATGAGGTCACAGTCATCGGTCCCGAGGATCCCGACGCGCGGCCCGAAGAGCTTGCTCCGGGTACAGTGGCGCTGCCAAGCGTTCCTCTAAAGTCCTATCCGGGTGTGTACTTACCCATGCCACTGGCGCCCTGGGTGTTCGATCCCAAGCGATGGGACTTCGATATCTGCTTCGCGCAGACGACGACGCTTTTGCTCCAGTTCGGGATCTGGCTTCGTGAGATGAAGGGCATCCCGCTGATTTGCGTCAACACAACGCATCTCGTCGCCGCATACGATGTTCTTCTTCCTGAAAAGTTGGCAAAGAACGAGCTCTTACAAGCAAGTCTTCATCTGACGCTTAGGAGGCCGTTCGAGCGGCTCTTCGCCGACATCTACAACCAGAGCGACGGCCTGATCGTTTTGAGCGAAGGGCTTCGAACCTATTGGCGCGAGCGCGGGGTCACCGCCCCGATTCATGTGGTTCCGCGAACGGTTCAGCCCGATGTCTTCGACCGCCCGCTCGGCGCCGACCCTTATGCCGAGCTCTTCGAGAGCCGCGGGATGGCTCACCGAGGGCCTCGGCTCCTGTGCGCCGGGCGCCACACTCGCGAGAAATCGCAAGACCGAGTTATCCGGATCTTCGCGCAGCACGTTCTCACTCAGGAGCCCGACGCGACCCTGATCCTGGTGGGCGACGGGCCGGAGCGCGAAGGCTACCAGCGTGTGGCTCGCGATCTCGGGGCCGCCGACCACGTGATCTTCGCGGGAGAGGTTCCCTGGACCAAGATGGCGGACTTCTATCGGTACGCAGACGTCTTCGTTCACGCCTCGCTCAGCGAGACCTACGGAAACGTCCTCGGCGAAGCTCTGTGGTGTGGGACGCCGACGGTCGCTTTCGCCGACGGGATGGGTGTTTCGGCGCAGATCGAGGATGGTCGCAGTGGAGTTCTCTTCGCGCCCTGCAAGGGCGAGCCGGCCGAAGGGGCGGCGGATGCGGCGTTTGGTCGCGCGGTGGTCGAGCTTATTCGCGACCCGCAGACTCGTGCGGCCCTCGGGAAAGGCGCATCGGCTCGAGCCCGCGAACGGTGCTCTCCGCCTGCCGTCCAGAAGCGCCTCGCCGACGTTTTCCAGCACGCTCAAGACCACGCGACAGCTTGCGGCCTACGCCCGGCTGCCGACAGGCCGACGCCCATTCAGTGGCTCACGACGCTCCGTCATGCACGCCCGTGGTGGACCTACAACGGTCTCATGTACTTGAGCGGTCACCTGCGCCCAGCACGGCGGGCCTCGCGCGAGGAGATTCACCCGGGGATCGGGAGCTAGAGACTCCGCGCTTCATCCGCGCGGCGATCCCGAATTGTCGCGAACCCACGTCAGCACGCTGCGGAGGCCGGCCTCGAGAGGGACGAGCGGCTGCCATTTGAGCTCATCGCGTGCGCGAGAAATATCGGCAAAGGTCGCGTCCACATCGCCAAGGGGAACGGCCTCTGGTCGCAAGATCGGACGGATTCCCGCAGCGCGACCAATCAGCTCCACGAGAGCATCGAGCCGTATCGGCGCTCCGGAGCCGAGATTGTAGGCGCGAAAACCAGGGGGAGCGCTGTCGATGGTCGCGAGGATCCCACGCACGACGTCATCGACGTGCGTGAAGTCTCGCCGCATCGAACCGTCTCCGAACATGACCATCGGGCGCCCCTCGAGCGCAGCTCTCGTAAAGAGAGTGATGGCCATTTCGGGTCTCTGCCTCGGTCCGTAGACGGTAAAAAAGCGGAGCGCCGTACAGGGCATCGACGGGGCTTGGCGGCTGAGCGCAAGGGCGCCAAGCTCCGCGGCTCGCTTCGTCGCCGCGTACGGCGACTCAGGCTCGACGGCCGGGGCATCCTCACGAGCGGGCAGGGGAGTCGCGTTGCCGTACACCGACGAGCTCGACGCAAAAAGAAATCGCGCCACGCCGACCTCGAGCGCAAGCTCGTGCACCACCGCAGTGCCTTCCACGTTGACGCGCGCATAGCGGGCGGGGTCAGCGAAAGATGGGCGCACTCCGGCAAGACCCGCCAGATGCACAACCAGGCTCGCGCCTGCGATGATGGGCGCCATCGCCGCCCGATCGGTCACGCAAGCCTCGACGATCCGCACCTTCGGAAACTCGGCCGCCACATCGGCCGCATTTCGGCGCTTGTAGGCACGCGGGTAAGGGGCGTCCGAGAAGTCGTCGGCGACGATGACTCGGTCTCCCCGAAGCGCGAGCGCGCGCGTCACGTGGTAGCCGATGAATCCGACCCCCCCCGTGACGACGACCTCCGCCACTAGGCCGACGTCCTCGCCGGTGTGTCGGGAGCGAGGCTCGGAACGCCGATGCCCTGGTAGCGCAGCCCGGCCCGAATGACCTCGGCCGGCCGCCAGATGTTGCGAGCATCGACCACAAGAGGCGCCGCCGCGTCATTTCCGCCGCGCAGCCGCTTGCGAATCTCCGAGAAGTTCGGCGCGCGGTAGCTACGCCACTCGGTCAAGAGAACGAGAGCTCCGGCTCCATCGAGCGCGTCGTAGTCGCGGTCGACGACCCGAACGCGATCGCCGTGGGAAGCCATGGCCTTGGCGAAATTGCGGCCGGCCTCCGGATCATGGCCAATGACGTTGGCGCCTCGGGCCAGCAGCGCCGTCGCGAGCTTGATGGCGGGCGACTCGCGGATGTCGTCGGTCTCGGGTTTGAACGCGAGCCCCCAGAACGCCACCGTCTTTTTCGACAGGCCGCCGAGCGCGTCGGCGACGAGCTTGGCGAGAAACTCGGCTTGCTCTTCGTTGGCCAAGTGAGTCGCCTCGGCCATTCGCATGGGAACCCCGTGCGAGCGGCCGAGATGCAAGAGGGCTTGGACGTCTTTGGGAAAGCAGGACCCCCCATAGCCAGGCCCGGCGTACAAGAATCGCTTGCCGATCCGACTATCGCTCCCGACGCCCAGCCGGACGGCGTGAATATCGGCGCCCGTCGCATGGCAGAGCCGCGCAAGCTCGTTCATGAACGACACCCGCATGGCCAGCATCGTGTTCGATGCATACTTCGTGAGCTCGCTCGACCGAGGATCGGTCACGACGACGCGCTCGCCGGAGAGCTGCAGAGGCGCGTAGAGCGCGCGCAGGGTCTCGCGAGCGTGCTCGCTTCTCGCTCCGAGAACGATGCGGTCGGGTCGAAAGAAATCCTGAACAGCGGCGCCTTCCTTGAGAAACTCGGGGTTGGAGACGACCTCGAGCGCGACCTTGGCGCTCTTGTCGATCCTCGCTTGCAAGGCGTCGCATGTGCCGACCGGCACTGTGCTCTTGCACACGACGAGCGCAGGGCGCTTGGCGATCTGAGCGATCCGCTCGCCGACGGCCATGACTGCGGTCAAGTCAGCGCCCCCGTCGGGGCCGGGCGGCGTGCCGACTGCGACGAAGTAGGCGTCGGCTTCGTCGAACGGCGGCAAGACGTCCGTCGCGAAACGCAGGCGACCGGCCCGCTCGTTTCGCTTGACCAGGTCGCCCAGCCCGGGCTCGTAGATCGGGAGAATCCCGTCCTCGAGCTGGCGTATGCGCTCGGGGTCGATGTCGACGCAAAGAACTTCGTGCCCGAGCTCCGCGAGGCCCGTTCCCGTGACGAGGCCCACGTAGCCAACTCCGAACGCGACGAGATGCATGACCCCACTCTAGCCCAAGTTTGTTGCCTTAGGAGCCCAGGGCGCGGTCTAGTGGCGCCGTGCGCCAGGTCACCTCGTTCGGGCTGCGATCTCCGCTCGACCCGCTGGGGGTCATCGGATGGTTGGGGCAAGGCAGCGCAGGCCTTCGGAGCGCCCTGCGCTGGGGGGCACATCACACGGGATTGCCCGTGATGCTCGTCGCGGCGATCCTCCTCGTAGCCTCCGGACACATCGTCAAGCGCACCCTGCGCTTCGGCGTCGAGGTGGCCGTCGCCCTAGGACTGCTTTTCGCCGCGACGCGCCTCGGTTGGATCGCCTGGTAACGGTTCGCGTCAGTCCGGCTTCTGGGCGGCGGTGGCGACCGCAAGCTCTCGCCCGAGCTCGCCGCTCTTATGCATCTCGGTGACGATGTCGCATCCGCCGATGAACTTGCCGTCGACGTAAAGCTGCGGGTAGGTCGGCCAGCTCGAGTACTCCTTGAGCCCTTGCCGGACCTCGGGGTCGGACAAGATATTGAAAGTGTCGAAGGCGACGCCTTCCTTCTTCAGGATCTCGACGACGGTGCTCGAAAAGCCGCAGGCGGGAAACTGCTTGGTCCCCTTCATGAAGAGCAGCACCTTGCGGCTCTTGATAAGCTCCTCGATTCGCGTGCGTATCTCTTCGCTCATGGCTGCCTCTCGGAAGGATTGTCGGGCGCCCGCGTCGTCAGCGCAAGCGCGTGGATGGCCCCGCTCATCCAATCGCCGAGCGCCGCGTACACCATCTTGTGTTGGTCGACTCTGGACTTTCCCCGAAACTGACTCGCGACGACAAGCGCTTGAAAGTGATCCTGGGTGCCCGTCAGGTCGGTGATCTCGACCTCGGCGCCGGGAAAGGCTGCGACGAGCTGAGCCTTGACGGTGTCCGGGGCGGGCATATCGGGGACCGCCAAACGGCTACCACGATTGCGAAAAGTCCCCCAGTCAGAGCGTGATATGAAGCCCGGCGCCATGGACCGAGCCCGCGTCTGGCCAGACTTCCGGGACGCCTGGATCGTGCACGAGGACGCCGACATCGTGCTTATCGACAAGCCCGCCGGGGTTTCGTCGCAAGCCTCGGACGCGGAGCGGCCCGACGACATCGTCACGCGTCTCAAGCGATTCCTGACCGCGCGCGGCTCGAACGAGTATCTCGGCGTGCATCAGCGCCTCGATCGAGACACGAGCGGGCTCTTGGTTTTCGCGCGGCGCCGTGAAGCCAATGGATCTCTAGCCGCGCAGTTCGAGGGCCGGACCGTGGCCAAGACCTACGTCGCGTGCGTCACGGGCTGGCGCAAGGGGCCCGACAAGGTGACGCTGCGAGATTGGCTGACGCCGGGAGACGACGGGCGCGTGCGCGTGGCCTCGCGCCGTGGTGGAGCGGCCAAGGAGGCGGTCACGCAAGTGCGGGTGCTCTCTCGTCGGGGCGATCGCGCCATGCTCGAGCTGTCGCTCGATACCGGGCGTACCCATCAGGCCAGGGCCCAGCTTGCGCACGCCGGCGCGCCGATCGCCGGAGACGGTCTGTACGGAGGCTCGCCCGCCCCGCGGCTCATGCTTCATGCCCGCCAGCTTTCGTTCGAGCACCCCGGCACCCGGCGGCCGGTTCGGTTCGAAGCGGCGGTCCCGGCCGACCTCGAGGTCTGGTTGGCAAAGGGCGCCGCGGACGCTGCGATTTACGACGACGAGAGCGCCCTGACGCGCGCCATCGAGCGCGCGGTCGAGCGCCGCTGGGGGCTTGGACACTCGGCGGACGCCGCCACCACGGTGTTTCGGCTGGTGAACGAAGAGGGCGATGGTCTGCCCAGGCTCGCGGTGGACGTGTACGGCGACTGGCTCGTCGCCCAGTTCTATGGCGACGACGGGCCGTGGGCCGATTCCAAACGCCGCGAGCGCGTCCTCGACAGGCTTCACGCGATCGGCTTCGAGGGCGTGTATCTCAAAGTGCGACCCAAGCAAGCCAACGTCATCGTGGACCCGCATAGGGCCGATTTGGCTCCTTCTCTTCCAGTGCGCGGTCTCGCGGCGCCCGCCGAGCTCGAGGTCGTCGAAGAAGGGCTGCGTTTGCTCGCTCGACTCGGGGACGGACTGTCGACGGGCCTCTTTCTGGACCAGCGGTCGAACCGCAGGCGGGTGCGAGAAATGGCCGGCGGTCTCCGAGTCGCCAATCTCTTCTCGTACACCTGCGCCTTCAGCGTCGCGGCGGCCCTTGGCGGCGCGGCGAGCACGGTGAGCGTCGACGCATCGGTCAACGCGCTCGAGCGTGGCCGCGCCAATTTCGAGCATGCTGGGTTGCTCGAGAAAGGGTCGAACACGCTCGTCGCCGACGATGCGTTTCGCTGGCTTGGCCGGGCGGCCCGTCGCGGGGATGCGTTCGATCTCATCGTCGTCGATCCGCCGAGCTATTCGACGACTCGTCAGGGTCGCTTCGTGGCCCAAGACGATTATGCCGCCTTGGCCGCGTCCGCGATCTTGCTCCTCGCGCCGGGCGGGCGGCTTCTGGCCTGCACCAATCACCGGGGCATTTCGTGGAGCCGCTTCCGCCGCATGCTCTTTGACGCCTGCCGCTCGGCCAAGCGCGAGGTTGCGCAGATTAAAGACCTCCAGCCCCAACAAGACTTTCCGGTGGCCGCGGGATCCGAGGCGCACATGAAAAGCGCGCTCGTCACGCTCACCGGATGATGCGCGTCATCCTGCCGGTGCGGCTTGCGCGCTCGCGCGCCCGATGATCCATCGCCCGTAGGCATAGATTCCGGCCGCAGAGAAAAGCCCGACGACCGCCATGATGTACCAAATCGCGCCGACGTCGTGCGTCACGTAAAGAGCGTGCGTCACCGCCTCTCGGGTCTGCCCGCTCAACGCGACCAGCTTCGAGAACGCTTCGCCCTCGGGAATGCGCGCGACGTCCGCGGCCCCGAGAAGCCCTCGGTCCCCGAGCGCCACGCGCGCGAAGCGCTCTTTGGACGCAAAGCGATCGTAGAGGACGGGGCCGATCTTGCCTTCGAGCGTCCAACCGATCGCGAGGGGGATCTGCGAAAACCCCAGGTACATCGCCTTCTTGTCGGGAGGCGCAAAGTTGCCAATGAGCTCGTTGAACTTGGGTGACGAAAGCATCTCGCCCACGCTGAAGATGGCGATCGACCCCACGGTGAGCCAGCCGGTGTTCGAGTAGCCGCAAAGACAGAAGGCCGTGGTTGCCAGCAGAGTTCCGACAACCATGCTGGTGGTCGCTCGCATCTTGCCGCTCACGTAGGCGAAGATGAAGCACGTCAGCATGATCATTCCGGCGTTCAGGTTGAGCATGCCTTCGGGCTGAATCGCCGTGCCGTCCTTGTTGAGCACAACGAAGAACTGGACGACTGGGTTGTGGGCCGAATGGCTACTGAAGAGCGTTTTCACGATCGCGCTCGAGTCGACCCAGTCGTCGATGTGCGCCGGAAGCACGTCGAAGAGGGCGTTGAACATGAACCAGAAGCCGGAGAAAATGAGCAAATAGGTCCAGACGTGAAGCTTGCGCAGCTCGCGAAGCGACTGCACGGCGAGGCTCTCTCGCTTCACGTGCTCTTGCGCGAGGAGAGCCTCTCGCGCCAGGCGCGTCTCTTTGCCGGGCTCTTTGTAGGCCAGGAGCAAGAGAAAGTTCAGGCAGATGACGATCGCGTTCGCGTAGAACACGTATCGCCATGCCATCTTGCGCATCAACCCCGCAAGAAGGGGGCCGATGTATCCGCCGATGTTGACGGTCTGGTAGAAGATGCCCCAAGCCATCGAGCTGTTGTTCGGCCCCGTGGCCTTGACGAGGGTGGCCTGGATTCCAGGCTTGAAGATCGCCGTTCCCGTCGCCAACAAGACCGCGCCGGCAAGAAAGCCCCCGAAGGTCGGCCACGTGGCCATCGTCAGATATCCGGAGATCTTTACGACCGTCGACGCGAAGATCGTCTCCTTGTATCCGTAGCGATCGGACAGGCCTCCGGTGAGCGCGGGCACGAACGACTGAATGAGCGCCCAGATCATGAGAATGGTGCCGAACCGGGTCATGGTGATGCCCAGACCGCCGTTCGACTCGGGGTCCTTCGCGTAGAGCGTTGCCACGGCCTTCACGCCGTAGAACGCAAGCCGCTCGACCATCTCCATGGCCCCGACGATCCAGAAGACGTAGCCAAGGCTCCGGATGGCGGAGGCGAAACCGAGCTGCCGGATCGCGTTTACGTCCCATGTGGGCGAAGGCCCCGGCGTCTTCTCTCCATCTACGGGGCGGGCCGTCATGTCGGCGGAGAAGTAGCGGACGGGCGGGCCGCTGCCAATCTCAAGATACCAAACGTAGCCTCGGCAGTGCCCCAAACGACACCAGGTGCCCGCTCTCCTCGGCTACGTAGACGTTGCAGTCCTCATCGACACGGAGAAGGTCTGGGATCGCCTCGGTAGGCGCGATGCTTCCGATGAGAGCACCATCGGACGGCCGGACGACGCAAACCCCGGCCGCCAAGGAGGACGTGTCTCGCCGCCCGTGAGCGCCCTCCGCGGCGACGAGCGAGCAGGGAACGAACAAGGCCCCTCCGCGAAGGACGGGCTCGAGGCGGCGCGGGAGATCCGCGTCGAGAGGGCGCGGCCCGAGCACGTGGCGCCACGTAAGCTCACCGGTCCGTGCATGGATGGCCACGAGGTCGCCGACCGGTGTGTTTCCAATGAAAGTGTCGTCTACGGCCAGCCACGATGAGCCATTGGGTGCGATGACGCGTGGCGGGTTAGAGATCGGCGCTCCATCGTCTCGCTCGAAGGCCGAGAGAGAGACGCCCGACTTCTGCCGGAGCGCCACCGCCACCGCTCCGCGTGCGACCAAGGGGGCGCCCTCGACCGTGCAGGGAGCGTGGGGATCGGCCACGGACGTGCTCCAGCGCACTCGACCGGAGTAGGGGTCGATGCAGTAAAGGCGGGCTACGCCGTGCGCACCTCCTGAGAGCGCGAACACCGCGTCGTGCGCCACGCTCGGAGGGCCGCGAAACCGTAGCCTATCGCGCAGGCGCCAGACCACGTCGCCCGTCATGACGTCGAGAGCCGTCAGCGCGCCGTCGCCGCAAGTGAAGTAGGCGAGCCTACCCGAGCGCTTCAGACGAGGTGTGCCTCGGCGAGAGCCGCGAGCGCCTCCCCAGGACCAACGCCACCTGGGCTCGCCGCTGGCGAGATCGATGGCCACCAGGTGGTGCTCGCCCTCGGTGATGACCACGAGCCGAGGCTGCCCCGCCAAGTGCACGACCGCCCCCGCCATCGGCCCGCCCACGCGCGGCGCGATGCGTGTCTCGAGCGTTCGAGCTCCGTGGTCGAGGTCGTAGACAAGAACGCGACCGTCCGGCGCAATTCTGACGATCCCCGCAGGAGTGGCAACGCTGGTGCCGCGTGGCACGTCGGTGCGCCAAAGGACGCGGCCCGTGGCGCAGTCGAGCGACCACATCTCGGTGGCGGCTCCGACCACGAGGTTTGAGCCGCACAGATAGGTCGAACGCAGATCGATTCCTGGCACGATGGCGCGCCACCGCGTCGAGTAACGGAGGCGTGCCGCGCCGAGCGCGGAGCCGCGCGGAGAACGACTCTCCTTCGGGATCGCAAAGACGCGATACGCTTCCGGCGACGGATTGATCTTGGAGTCGAGCTGGCTTGCCTGGCGTAGTGCGTCGGTCGATTCTCGAAGCGCTCGGCGAAGAGCACTGAGCCTCAGATTGGTGACTTGCGAGCGATCGCGGCGCACGATGGCACGCACCAGCGAACGGCCGAAGGTGAGCGCAGCCTCCAGGACGTCGGACACTCCGAGCGCTGGAAATGTGTGGACCGTGCGCCGATCGCTGCCGCTGGCGGCTGCGAGGGTGAGGGCAAGCTCGCCATCGGTCGATACGCGCACACCTAGGGTGACGCCCCCCGCGTCGCTTCGCGCGTGCATGGCCAGTCCGCGCTCCCAAGCATCGAATGCGCTTCGGGCGAGCTCGAGGAGCCGTTCGGCGAGCAGGACCGGGTGGCAGTCCCCGAGATCCACGGCCCGTCCTCGAATCTCCGCCCTCGCACGGCCACGAAAGAGAAGGGCGTGCATGTCCGCGCGCTCGACGTTCTCGGAGCCAGCCGAGCCTCGATGTGCGTCCGGGGTGCTCTCGCGCAGCGCAAACTCGGCACCAAAAGACAAGGGGGCGTCGCGGTCCGGCTCGACCACGACCGCAACAGGCTCCGGAGGGCGCGAATCGTCGGACGGCGAGAGCGCAAGCGCGCGAAGCTCGTCGGCGGCCTCCGCCAGCTGCAGGCGGGCTGCCGTTCGAGGCGCTCCGTCCGAGAGCAGACGCTCGATCGCACGCCCTACCGCGTCGACCACTTCTTCGAACGGTACGGCCCTGTCGTAGGCGGCGATGACGGGCTCCGCGCCGGTTCGATACACGCTGAGGCATGCCGTCGAGTTGAATCGCTCGACGCAGAGCTCCCACGGCTCGTCGTTGAAGCGAACCGTGGCTTTCGCTCGAGACTGCCGTCCGAGCTGTACGAGCGCGGCGGCCAAGTCGAGGAGCACGAGCGCCCCATGAGTCTCGCGAACTCTCGCGGTGACGTTTGCTCCGTCGATGAACATGTCGAGCAGCTGATGAGCCGCGCGGTCGTCTGCGGCCGCGCTGGCAGGACCCCTGCCGCGCGCAGCGGCCAAGGGTCCTGAACGCTTCGGGGGAAAAACGGGAGCCAGGACGATTTCAAAGCGCATGGGTGCGGAAGCCGCACGAGCGGCACCGATCGAATGGTAGGAACCCGCGCAGGTATGGACGTACTTTTCAGCAGAGCATGCAATCTTTTGGACACCACGACTCGGCGCTGCTAGCGGGCCGCGCTCGCGCGGTTTGGGCGTGCGCCGGGATGCTGGTCGCGGCCTTGCCGGCCCTCTGCATGTGGGGATTCACCGTCGACGATGCCCTCATCTCCGTGCGCTACGCGCGTCACCTTGCGACGGGCTTGGGGTGGCGCTTCGACGCGGGGGCCGCAAGCACCGACGGGGTAACCCCGCTGCCATGGCCGCTCATCCTCGTACCCATGGCGCGCACGGGCGACGCGCTCGCGGTGCTCGGTCGATCCCAGCGGCTGGGGTTGGCGTTGTGGATGCTCACCGGTCTGCTTTTGGGAGACCGCATCGGGCGGGCGCGAGGCGCGCCGGTATGGGCTCGCGGGGCGATCCTGGCGAGCGTGGCTCTGTCGGTGCCCCTCGCGGCCCATGCCGTGAGCGGCATGGAGACGCCGCTGGCCACATTGCTTGCCACGTACGCGGCGATCGGGGCTCGCCGGCCGCTGGTCGCGGCGGTTTTCGCGGGATTGACCGCGTCCTTGCGGCCCGAGATGGCCCCCTGGGCCTGCGCGCTCGCCGCCGGCTTGTCGGTGGCCTCGCGAGGAGGGGTGGCCCGAGCGGTCCTTGCCGGCTGTGCGGCGCTGATACCGTTCGCGGTTTGTGCCATCATTCGCACATGGGCGTGGGGCCGGCCCGCACCACTCGCCGTATGGGCAAAGCCTAGCGACCTCTATCACGGTGTAGCGTACGCGGGCGCAGCGCTCGTCGTGGGCGTCGTGCCAATCCTCGTGGCGGCCCCGAGTGCCCTTCGCCGCGCACCTCGAGGTTTGGCGATCGTCGTTGCCGCTGCCGTCCATGTCGTGGCGATCGCGATGGTGGGGGGCGATTGGATGCCCTACGCGCGCCTGCTCGTGCCGGTTCTACCGTCGGTGGTGTATGCGGCCGCGCTCGTCGCGGCCCGTGCGCGCCCCGCCGCGACGGCGGCACGCTGCCTCGCGGCCTGGACGCTGGGAGCCTGGTGTCTCGTTCAGAGCCGAGGGGAAGGGCGCCGCGTTGGAACGGATCGCGCGGCGCTCATCGCGCTTGCGCGTCCCTGCCTTCGCCCGCTGACGCGAATCGCGGCGCTCGATATCGGGTGGGTCGGTGCGGCGACCGAGGCCGACATCGTGGACCTCGCTGGCGTGACCGATCCGGTCGTCGCAGCCCTGCGGGGGGGGCACACGTCCAAGCGGGTCGGATCGATGTTTTTGCTCGGACGGGATCCCGACGGCATCTTGCTCTACTGCCCGAAAGGGCTTCCGAACGGCCAGCTCGCCGAATGGCGAGATGCCGAGTATCCGCGCGTGGTCGAGGACAGGCTGGCGCAAGACGACGTCATCGCCCGCCATTTTGCGCCGGTCGCCTGGCTCGCTCTCGGTCCGCGTGGGGCGGGCTACGTTCTATTGCGCAAGGTGGCGCCGGCGGCGGTCGGCGATCCTGGCGAGCAATACCCAAGGGGCGATCGCCAGGACGCCATGCACGCCCGGTGAGACTACCTCCGCGGACCGCGGTCTCTGTCTCGACCCCCGCCTCCACGAGACGGCGGGCCGCCGGCCTCGCGAGCCTGCTGGATGCGCTGCTTGGCGCGTTCGCCCTCCTCGCCTTCCGGTAGCGGAAGGAGCTCGCGCCGCGTCAGACGAATCTTGCCCTCTCGGTCGACGGAGATCACTTTGACCTCGACGGCGTCGCCCTCTTTCATCTCGTCGCCCACCTTCTCGACTCGGTGGTGCGCCATCTCCGAGACATGGAGGAGCCCGTCGGTGCCCGGCATGATTTCGATGAATGCGCCGAAGTCGACGATGCGCGACACCGTGCCCTTGTAGACGGCCCCGACTTCCGGCTCGGTCGTCAGGCCCTTGATGATGTCGAGAGCCTTGCGCACCGCGTCGCTGTCGCTCGATGCGACGTTGACGGTGCCGTCGTCCTCGACGTCAATCGCGACGCCAGTCTGATCGATGATCCCTTTGATGGTCTTGCCCCCTGGCCCGATGATGAGGCGAATCTGGTCCGGCTTGACCTTGATCTGGGTAATGCGCGGCGCCCACTTCGAAAGATCGGTTCGCGCCTGCGGAAGCGTCGCCAGCATCCGTTCGAGAATGTGGATACGCCCTTCACGCGCTTGCTCGAGAGCCTGCGCCAGGACGTCTCGGGACAACCCTGCGATCTTGATGTCCATCTGGATCGCGGTAACGCCCTTTTTGGTGCCGCAGACCTTGAAGTCCATGTCGCCGAGATGGTCTTCGTCCCCGAGGATGTCGCTCAGGATCGCGACTCGCGTCTTGGGGTCGGTCAGCGGACCGTCGCTGATGAGCCCCATCGCGATGCCCGCCACCGGTGATTTGATGGGCACTCCTGCGTCCATCAAGCTGAGCGTCCCGCCGCACACGCTCGCCATCGACGAGCTTCCGTTCGACTCGAGAATCTCGCTCACGACCCGGATCGTGTAGGGAAACCGCTCTTCGTCCGGAATCATCCGCACGAGAGCCCGCTCGGCGAGGGCCCCGTGGCCAATCTCGCGCCGTCCTGGCCCTCGCATCGGCTTCGTCTCGCCCGTCGAAAAAGGCGGGAAGTTATAGTGGAGCATGAAGCGCTTCCATCGCTCGCCGGTCAAGGCGTCGATCTTCTGCTCGTCGCTCGAAGTCCCTAGAGTTGCGGCGACCGCGGCTTGTGTTTCACCACGCTGAAACAGGGCGGACCCGTGCGTGCGAGGAAAAATCCCCACTTCGCAGACGATGGGGCGAACGGTCTTCATGTCGCGCCCGTCGATCCGCTTTCTCTGGGAAAGGACGTATTCGCGCACCACCTGGTATTTGCGCTCTTCGAACTCCTCTTTGACGAGCTTCTCGACCTCGGCGAAGCGCTGCGCGCCCAGCTCCGCGGTCAGTGTCGCGACCAGCTTGGTCTTGGTCGCCTTGTAGGCGTCGTAGCGAGCCTTCTTGTCCTTGATGAGCGAAGCGGTCAGTACTTCCGCGTCGCAGATCTCCTGGGTTCGCTTGGCCGCGCCCTCGGGAAGAGTCTTCTTCTCGAACTCGCGCTTGGGCTTGCCGACCGCGGCCCGGATTCGCTCGATGAGCTCCAAGATAGGCTGCGCCGTCTGGTGCGCGAACATCAGCGTGTCGATGATGTCGTTCTCGGGGGCCTCGGCGGCGCCCCCCTCGACCATGACGATCGCCTCTTTGGAGCAGGCCACGACCATGTCGATGTCGGATTTCGCCAGCTGCTCGAACGTCGGGAAGGACAAGAGCTCGCCGTTGACGCGAGCGACTCGAACCGCGGCAAAGGGACCGGCCCAGGGAATGTCGGAGATGTGCAGAGCTGCGCTCGCCGCAGTCATCGCGAGAACGTCGGTGGGGTTCTCCTTGTCGCTCGAGAGGACGGTCGCGATGACCTGCGTGTCATGACGATAGCCCTCGGGGAAAAGAGGCCGGCAGGGCCGGTCCATGAGACGAGAGGTCAGGATCTCGTCGTCGCGCTGCCGCCCTTCGCGTTTGAAGAAGCCTCCCGGAATCTTGCCCGCGGCGAACGTCTTCTCGATGTAGTCGCAAGTCAGCGGGAAAAAGTCGATTCCCGGGCGCTCCTCCCCGCTCACGGCGGTGACCAAGACGACGCTTTCGCCGTAGGTCACGAGCACTGCGCCGTGCGCCTGTTTGGCGAGACGACCTGTTTCGAAGATTAACGATTTTCCATTGATGTCGACCGATTCACGTACGAACGCCATGGCTGTAGGGCTTCCTCGAGCGCCGCGTGCGTGCGGCTTGCCGCCGAGCGCACCGCCCGCCTTTGATCCTCGGTTCGCGAGCGCCAGGATGCTGGGGCGCGCGAATCGAAGAGCAAAAGGTCATGCTCGGTGGACTCGGAATCCGATAACTTCGGGCGCGAGCGTATCACACGCCCCGCCGCCCGCCGCTCCCAACCGTCCGGGCTACTTGCGCAGGCTGAGGGCACCGACGACTTTGCGGTACCGGTCGAGGCTCGCGCGCCTCAAGTAATCGAGCAGACGTCGGCGCTTGGAGACCATACGAAGCAGCCCTCGCCGCGAGTGGTGATCTTTGACGTGCGTCTTGAAGTGCTCCGTCAGGTAGGTGATCCGCTCGGTGAGTAGAGCGATCTGCACTTCCGGCGAGCCTGTATCGTGCTCGTGCGTTTGAAACTTCGAGACGACTTCGGCCGTTTTGTCTGTGTTGAGGGGCATCGATTCTTCCACAAGCCTGCTGCGCAGTAGGGCGCGCAGTATAGACGCGCATCGCGCTCCGTCAACGGGACATACGGGGCTCGCTCGGCAATCCGGCTATTCGACGTCCGGGAGCGTCTGCAGCGGTTCGCGCTGCGAGTCGGGCGGCTCGGCTCCGTACGGGTTTTCCTCGGTCTCCGTGAGCAAGTCAATGAGCGTGGGGGCGAAGGTGGCCGCGATGAGCTCTTCGACCGCGTCCGCCGTATCCATGGCGAGCGCGGCCTCCGCGGTGCGTTCGCAGTCGCTCGAGCTCACCCGGCGCAGGGCCTCCTTGATTTCGGGGATCGCCGCCGCTTCCATCGACAGCTCACGAAGACCCAAGCCGACGAGCAATACCGCGGCAAGGGGGTCGCTCGCCATGGCGCCGCAGAGCGCCACCGGAACACCGTGGACGCTCGCGGCCCGCGACACCTGGCGAATCATGCGCAAGATGGCCGGATGAAAGGGCGAAGCGAGATAGGCCATCGAACGGTTCCCGCGGTCGATAGCGAGCGTGTACTGGATCAAGTCGTTCGTTCCGATGCTGAAAAACTCGGCCTCGCGCGCCAAGACGTCCGCCATCACGACGGCGCTCGGCACCTCGATCATGATGCCGAGCGGAATGTGTTTCGCGTAAGGGTGTCCCGCCGCGTCGACCTCCTGCATGGCCCGCACGAGCAGCTTTCGCACTTCTCGCAGCTCTTGAACACCAGCCACCATGGGAATCATGATGCGAAGATCGCCGTGACTGCTGGCGCGGATCATGGCTCGAAGCTGGGTGAGAAAGACGTCGGGTCGCGAGAGGGCCAGCCGCACCGCGCGCAAGCCCAGGGCCGGGTTCATCTCGGACGGTAGCTGGAAGCTCGAGGCGAACTTGTCGCCGCCGATGTCGAACGTGCGCAGCGTCACCGGCCTCGGTGCGACCGCTTCGACGACGGCCCGATAGAGCTCGTACTGCTCGTCCTCCGTCGGCATCGTCGTGCGGTCGATGTAGATGAACTCCGTTCGATAAAGACCGATGCCTTCGGCCCCGTGGTCCAGCGCCAGGATGGCTTCTGCCGGCAGCTCCACGTTGGCCTTGAGAGTGACCGGCTCACCGTCGCGTGTCACGCAAGGTTGATTGCGCGCGCTCAGCAGGCCTCGAGCGAACGCCAGGTGGCGGGCTCCGCGGCTCCGGGCCTCTTCGATCGCCATCTCGCTCGGATTGACGATGACCTCTCCCCGAAGGCCATCGACGATGAGCAGGTCTCCGCTTCGTACGACCGAGAGCGCGTCGGCGACCCCGACGACCGCCGGGATCTCCAGGGCCCTCGCCATGATGGCGGTGTGGCTCGTGCGCGTGCCGATTTCGGTAATGAACGCGATGACCGGTTCGCGCACCATCCCCGCGGTGTCGGCCGGAGACAGATCGCGCGCGATGACGATCATCGGCTGGTGCAGGCGAGGCACGATTTGTTTGGTGTCGCCCGTCAGCTCACGCAGCAGTCGGTCGCAAACGAACTCGATGTCGTGGCCGCGCTCGACGATATAGGCGTCTCGGTCGGGGGCTCCGGCGGGCGCGAAGAGCTTGACCAGCTCTTCACAGGCCTGGGCCACCGCCCATTCGGCGCACTTGCGGTCTCCGAGGATCTTCTTCTGGATGCGCTCGTAGAGCATCGGATCGCCGATCATCGTCACGTAAGCGTCGAGGATGCCGTTGGTCTCGAGAGGCCCCTCGGGCAGCCTCGCGCCCACCTCGCGTATGTGGCGCTTGGCGTCGTTCACGGCGGCTTGCAAGCGCTCGATCTCTGCGGGGACTTGCGCGCTCGGCACCGTCTGACGCGTGTAGGCGGCGCGCGTGTCGCCGACGACCAGCGCGGGCCCCAAAGCCACACCCGGGCTGCCCGCGATACCTTTCAGGACCACCCCCCGAGGCATGCTCGAATCGCTGGGGGGCGGACGCGGCCCGGTCGGCGGGGGCGAGGACGAGGAGCTCTCGCTCATCGGGGCTCTCCAAAACGGCTCGCGATAAGCTCACCGATCGCTTTGACACATTCCTCGGCGCGTTCTCCGCGGGCGTCGACCTTCACGACCGTTCCCATCGAGCCGCAGAGAAGAAGGACGCCCATGACGCTCTTGCCGTTGGCGCTCTGGTCTTCGCGCGTGATCTCGACTTCGCACGGGTACTTGGAGGCAAGCTGCACCAGCTTGGTCGCGGCCCGTGCGTGGAGCCCCAGCTGATTGATGATCGTGAAAAGCCCGCTGGCGTCGCTCATCGCGGCCCTCCGGTCGCTTGCGGCGGCATCGAAGCTTCCGCGGCCGACGTCCCCTCGCGGACCGAGACCGAGTTTGGAGGGGGGGCGGACGCGGCGTCTTTGAGCTCGAACGAGGTGGTGCTGTCGCGGTCGCCTTCGGAGCTCTGCACGTCTTGCACGCGCTCGGTGGGGGCAAGCGGCTCCTGGCCGCGTTGCAGATCGCGATGCAGCACCGCCAATGGCCCGGTTATCGTCGACGATACGTGACGCGCCAGGGCTTCTGCGATGGCCACCGACCGATGGCGGCCGCCCGTGCAGCCGATGGCAATCGTAAGGTAGCTCTTGCCCTCACGCTCGTATCTCGGCATCACGTACTCGAGCAGACCGCTGAAGCGCTTGAGAAACTCGACCGCCTCGGGCGACCCGAGCACGTGGCGCGAAACGGGCTCGTCGAGCCCGCTGAGCTTCTTGAGCTCCGGAACGAAATAGGGATTGTCGAGAAAGCGCACGTCGAGCACCACGTCGGCGTCGACCGGGGTGCCGTACTTGAAGCCAAACGAGACGATGCGCGTCACCATACGCGGCGCTCCGCCCGAGGCCGGCCCGAAGTGGGCGATGAGCACGCGCCTCAAGTCGTGCACGCTCGTGTTGGTCGTGTCGATGATGCGCGTGGCAGACGCGCGCAGGGGCGCAAGGCGCTCGCGCTCGACTCTCACCCCGTCGAGCACCGCGAGCGCGCCCTCGGACGGCGTGGACGCCTCGGCCGCGAGAGGATGCGGGCGGCGGGTCTCGCTGAAGCGGCGAAGCAACGTCTCGTCGCTCGCATCGAAGAAAAGGACATGCAAGTCGCGCTCGCCGCCCGCTTCGATGAGCTGCAGGACGTTGCCCACTTCGCCCAAGAACGCGCGGACCCGCACGTCGATGCCGAGCGCCACACGGGTCATTCCGCCGCGCTCGCACAACGCTACGGCCTGGGGCACGAGCAGGGTCGGTAGGTTGTCGACGCAGAAGAACCCGAGATCTTCGAGCGCGTGCAGCGCTTGCGATTTGCCCGCGCCCGACAGGCCGCTGACGACGACCACGGCCGGTCTCGCGCTCGCGGGTCCCATCCGGGCTCGGTCGCCGCCCGCCATGCTCATTCGTCTCCCTCCTTGCGCACTCTGGCGGCCGGGATCCAGGCCGAGCTCTCCGTGGTCCTCGCTTCAGGCGCGAGCATGGACCACGAGGGCGTGGCGGGCTTGGGATCGTCGCTCTCCACGTTCGAGGGGACGATGGAGTCGCCCTCGCGCTCGAGCGCCGGCCGGGAGACGAGATGCCCCTCGATCCTGTCGAGAAACTCATGGGCCGTATGTCGGCCGTCGCGGCGAAGAAGCTCGTTTCGCGCGGTGACTTCGATGATGCTGCCCATGTCGCGTCCGGGGCGGACCGGCACGCGCACTTCACGGATCGGGGTGCCCAGGATCGTGTGGTGCCGATCTTCGAGGCCCAGGCGGTCGAACTCCTCTTGATCGTTCCAGTCGCAGAGGCGGACCACGAGATCGATCTGCTTTCTGTCGAGCACCGCCGTGATGCCGAAGAGCTCGCGTACGTCGAGGATCCCCAGGCCCCTCACTTCGACGTGGTGTCGGAGCAGCTCGGCAGGCTGGCCGTAGACGAAGGCCGGAGGCCGCCAATCGCAGCGCACGACGTCGTCGGCCACGAGCCGATGCCCTCGAATGAGAAGCTCGAGCGCGCACTCGCTTTTCCCGATCCCGCTCTTGCCGAGGAGAAGGACGCCGATGCCGTAGACGTCGACGAGCACGCCGTGCAGCTGCGACTGGGGCGCCAACCGATCGTCGAGCACCGCGTGCAGGGCATTGATCGTCCGACTGGATCGCGCGTCGGCCACGAAGAGCGGCGTCCCGGTGGCCTCCGCAGCGCTCACGAACGTGCGCTGCGGGTCGTGCCCTCCCGAGACCACCACGCACGAGAGCCCCAGGGAGAAAAAGCCACGCGAAGCGACGCTGCGCGCTTCGTGGCCGAGGGCATTGAGGTAGGAGAGCTCGGTCTGCCCGAGAAGCTGCACCCGCGTCGGCACGACGCCATCGTGGTGCCCGGCGAGAGCGAGCCCGTTTTTCTGCACTCGAGGGTGATTGAGGGGCCTGTCGAGCCCATCATGACCGGAGAGCCGCCGGAGCGTCACGCCGAGGTGCGGATCTTCGACGAGCTGACCCACAGTGAGCTTGGGAATCGTCTCGTCGTTCGGTTTCGCGCCGCGGCTGTCTTGCGTCATGGCTGCTAACCCCCCACGGGTGCCTCCCGCCGGACGCGGCTCACCGCGGGTCTCCGTCTTCGGCGGCGAGGAGGTTGTAAGCGGCCTCCGAGCTCGGGGCCGCCACGAGTCTGTCGCGAAAAGCCTTGTTTCTCAGCACGCGCGAGACGCGCGCCAGCGTCTTGAGATGCTCGCCAGTCGCGCGCTTGGGCCCCACGACCGCAAAGAGGATGTTGACCGCGAGGCCGTCGATGGCGGCGAAGTCCACGCCTTCGGGGACGATGAGAAGAGTCGCGTGCTGGGCTTCGAGCTGCGAAAGCGCGCCGTGCGGGATCGCCACGCCCTCGCCGATGCCCGTGGATTGCAGCTGCTCGCGCTCTACGAGCACGCGTTCGACTTGACCGGTTTCCATCGCCGTTCCGAGCGTGAGCAGGTTGGCGAGAGTGTGAAGGGCGCCTGCCTTGTCGAGTGGCGTCGACGAATCGTTGTGTCGAATGGCCACGCGCTCGGCCGTCAGAAGCTGCATCAGTTGCATTGAGAGGCTCGCAATTGGACTCTAGGTCGAGAACGCCCCCCTGGCACGATCTCCACCTTACTCCGACGCGCGCCCCGGCGGCGGCCCGAATGTGAGTCGATCAGTCTTCCGCGGCGAAGTCGGCCGTCAGATGCTGGGCGGCTCGATCGGCTCCCTTCTTTCTGGCGGTGACCGTCCCCTTCGCGCATTCGATTTGGCGCTCGATCTTGTCGATGACCTTGTCGATCGACGTGTACATGTCGGCGCTCGTCTCGTGCGCGTGGAAGTGATCGTGACCCGCATGCACGTCGACCTCGACGTGGTGCAACCGGTCTTGCTGGCAACTCAACGTCACCTGACCCTTTAGCGGAGTTCGCAGGAAGCGCTGCATCTTGGCAACCTTCTCGGTCGCGTAGCCCTTGACTGCGTCCGTCGCATCCATGTGACGAAAGGTGATCGAGATGTTCATGAGGGCCTGCCTCCTAAATTGTCAACTGGGAGTCGCGCTGCTCAAGCTCCTTACGTTCAAGTGGGCCGGGATCTTCCCCGCGGCCTTCCACGAGCAAGTCTAACACTGTGACCTCGCACGACCAAAGCTTTGGGCGCCGCCAGGGGCGATAGCCAGCAGCCGTGAAAAGGTGGCACAAATCAGCGAGATGGGCGGAGGCCACGCCCGAGCCTGCTCCGGCGAGTCACGACCTGGAGCGGGACCCCGAGAGCCGCTCAGAAGAGCTTCTTTCGTTTGCTGGAGGACAGGATACAAAGCATTTCTCTGTATTTGGCCACGGTGCGTCGGGCGATTTGAATACCGTCACGTCGCGCCAGAAGCTCGACGATCTGCTGGTCGGAGAGAGGGCTGCCCTTGTCTTCGCCGTCGATGATCTTCTTGATGGCTTGCTTGACGCTCTCGCTCGCGATGTCTTCGTCGGCCATGCGGCGAATCGAGGAGTTGAAAAAATATTTGAGCTCGAAGAGCCCTTGCGGAGTGTGAACGTATTTGTTGGTGGTGACGCGACTGATGGTCGACTCGTGCATGCCCACCGTCTCGGCGACATCGCGCAGGATCATGGGCTTCAAGAAGGCGACGCCCTTCTCGAAAAAGTCTCGCTGTTTGTCGACGATGCACTCGGTGACGCGGATGATCGTCTTGCGCCGCTGCTCGATGGCCCGAATGAGCCATTGAGCATTTCGGAGCTTCTCGCCGATAAACTCCTTGGCGCGGACGTCGCGTAGGAGCTGCTTCGTCAGCGCCTCGTTGATGTAAAGCCGCTGCACGCCTCGGTCGTTGTCGGACACGACGAACTTTTCGCCGTCCTTGATGACATAGACGTCGGGGGTGATGGCGATTGTCTTGTCGTCGGTATCGGTGAAGTTGCGCGCAGGGCGGCTCTCGAGCTTCTGAATCTGCTTGACCGCCTCGTAGACCTCTTCGACCGTGACTTTGAGATCCCGGGCGATCGCCTGGTAGTTGTGCTTTTCGAGGTTGGCGAGATGCTTGTCGATGATCTGAAGCTCGAGATCGTCGTAGCCGAACACCTCGGCCTGCACGCGCAAGCATTCTTGTAGCGAGCGCGAGCAGATGCCGACAGGATCCCACTCTTGCATCTCGCGCAGAACGCACTCGGCGTCCTCGGGATCGATGGGGACCTCTCCCGCCAGCTCGTCGATGGTGAGATCCGGCGTCTTCTGCCCCTCTTCTCTCTCGATTCCGCGCAAATCGAGGAAACCGTTGTCGTCGAGGTTTCCGATGACCGACTCGGCGAACTTGCGCTCGTCATCGGTGAAGTCGCTCAGCTGGAGCTGCGACCGCAGATAGTCGACCAAGGAGAGGCTCTTGGTGAGGTTCTGCTCGATGGGCGGCAGCTCGTCGTAGCCCCCGCGATTGCTGGGCAAGGGCTGCTGCAGCGTGCGGTTTTCGAGAAACTGCTCCCAATCGATTTCCTGGACGTGCTTGTCTTCGGTGCGCTTGCCCAGGTCTGAGATATCGAGCTTTTCGGCCGCCATCGCCGGGGCGTCGGGAGCTCGGGGCTCGAGGACGAGCTCGCCGTTCTTCTCGCCATTGCCGCGGGCCCTCGGGTCCACCTCTTCGTCGGCGAGCACGGGATTTGCGTCGAGCTCCTTACGGATCTCGTCAATCAGCTCGAGGCGCGAGAGTTGCAGTAGGCGAATCGCCTGCTGCAGCTGCGGCGTCATTACGAGCTGTTGGCTCAGTTTGAGCTGCTGCTTTATCTCCATCGACGTCTCAGGCGTTCACTGCTTTCGGAAGCGTTAGGGCACGCGCCGCTCATTAGAAGTAACACCACCGGCTAGCCCTCGCAGCCCTTTCGGCTGGCCGAGCGCTTCGGTGTGCGAATTTGCGTCGAGTTCACGGCTGAGGCGCTACACTGCCTTTCGCGCGCCCGAGGACGAGTCAGCTCAAGGCTGCAGATAGCGCGCTCGGACGAGCGGTAGGTCCGCGAACTCTGTCGCTGCGCCCGCCGCGGCCACCGCGCCGTCGAGCAAAAGCACGGCGCGCGAGCAAACCCGCAACGCCTCGGAGACGTGATGGTCCGAGAGCAGGATCGCCGCGCCAGCCGTTGCCAGGCTCCGCAGCAAGTCTCCAAGCCTCCGGGCGCCGCCGGGGTCGACCCCGGCGAAGGGCTCGTCGCAAACGACCACCCGGGGCAAGCGCGTGAGCGCTCGAGCCACCTCGAGACGCCTTCTTTCGCCCGCCGAGAGATGGCGAGCGCGGACCTCCATCCGGCCCTCCAGGCCCACCGCGACCGCCGCGACCCGCGGGTCACCGGGCCCGACTCCGGCAACATCTCGATACGCGGCTAGATTCTGGGCCACGGTGAGGTCCCACAGCACGCTCGGACCCTGGGGCACGTAGCCAATCCCCGCCTGAGCGCGCTTCCAGAGGGGCCAGCGTGTGACGTCGCGCCCCTCGAGCGAAACCGCGCCCGCGTCCGGAAGCATTTCGCCCGTGAGGGCTCGAAACAGAGTGGACTTGCCTGCGCCCGAAGGCCCGAGCACGGCGAGCACTTCGCCCGCGTGAACCTCGAGGCTCACGCCGTCCACGAGGGCCCTACGTCCGCGAACGACGCTCAGGCCTTGGGCCGTCAGAGCGGCAGGTCGAGCGAACCCTGGAGACGTCATGCGCCCTTGCCGACCGGCTCTAAGGAGCCTTGGCGACCGGGATTCCGCCTTTCACCTGAGTGAGCGAGACCTTGGCGGTCGCGATGTCGATTCGCGCGCTGTCCGCCGTGAGCCAGCCTTGTCCGCGCGTGAGCTTGACGCCCCCGCTTAGCTCGACGCGCTGTCGCGCGAGGTCAAGCTCGACCGATGGGGCCTCCGCGTGGACACCTTGGACATCGGCCGCGACGCCTCCGGAGCCTCTGGCCCAGGTGAGGTGCGGCGCGTGATCGAAGCGAAGATCGATGCGAGGACACGTCACCGTGAGGTTGCCCTTGGCGAGGGTAACCTTCCCGGTGAGCGTCGCCTCACCGGCCAGGACGTCGATATCGAGCTGGTCGGCCTGCAACCGAACGGCGTCGCCGCCGCCCACGCTTTCGAGAATTTCGGCCTGGGCCGGTGGCGCAGGGAGCAAGCCGACGGCGCAGGCGATGCCTGGAAGCAGAAATCGACGCATCACCGCTCACTCTAGCGCTCGGACCTGTCGATTGGGCAGCTCTACCGCGAGAGCGTCGGCAAAGGCATGAAGCTCGCGAGCCACGCCGGAGCCCTGCCCGCGAGTGGCGGGCTTCGAGGCGAGGATGAGGAGGTGCTCCACCCAGCTCGATAGAGCGGCCCGTGCCAGTCGGATCAAAGGCAGATCGGCGGCCGGGTCGATGCACCCGAAGGCGCCGCGTACCAAGGCACGAACGCTGGCATCGACACCATTGGAGGGCAGCTCGGGCGTCAGCGCGCCGAGGGCATCCAGTAGAACGGGGGCGATCTCCGCGACGGCTCGATCGGCGCGATATCGGGCGAGCGCCGGGTCACGAGCGGTGCTCTCGGCGTCTCGCCCCGCCGAGACCAGGCGCATGTCGTGTTCCAGGACCGCAGCCACAGGCGCCAAAGACCGCGCGATCTCCGCGGCGAGCGTCTCCTCTTCCGCCTCGAGCCGCGCGGCCGACCGCGCCGTCGTGCGCCGCCAGTCCGCGGCCACACGGGCCTGCTCTTGCTCGAGGGTCGCGCGAGCCGTCCAGGCCGCCTCGAGGCGCAAGGTCACTCCGAGAGCGCGCCTGCGAAGCGCGCGCTCCTTGAGCTCGTCGCGGCGCGAAGCGATCGATTCTTCGATGAAGCTCTCGGCGGTGCGCCACCCGGAGGCCTCGAGCGCGGCCGAGTCGCCGAGCTTTCCCGCCAGCGCTCTCTTGGCGGACACAGCCCATGGAGCGACCCAAGGGACCAAGCCAGCCCGAGCGAGGGCGTCGTTCAGGCTGCGCATGACCGTGCGCAAGTCTTCGGACGAGAGCCGATCGGATTTGTTGACCACGACCACGAAAGGCAACGCGCGGCGCTGGGCGTCTTCGAGCGCGGCGCGCTCGGTTTCCTTGAACGCCTGCGTCGCGTCGAGCAGCCAGAGGGCGATGTCGATTTCGGCCAGTACGGATCGGGCCAGGTCGGCATGTCTCGGATCGAGTGAGTTGAACCCCGGTGTGTCCACGACCTCGATGGTTCCCCATCGAAGACGATGGAGCGTCGCGGTCGTCGGCAGAACGCCGGCCGGTGCCACCTCCGCGCCGAGCAGCGCATTGATGAACGTGCTCTTGCCCGCATTGAACTCCCCGACGACGGCGACGCGCAGCGGCCGGGCCCTTTCCGCGGACAGCTCATCCAGGCTCGCCGCCGCTTGTTCGTCGTGGATGGCGCGCGCGTGCTCTGCGAGCCGGGCCAAGACCTCCGTCCAGGCACTGGCCGTCGGGGCAGGCGGAACCCATCGCCTCACGACGTCTCTCGCGATGGCGCTGGCCCACTCGATGCCTCGCGGGTGGGCCACTTTGGACGCCGCATCGAGGGCCTCGTGGCCGCCTCGGGCGACCGCTTCGGCGAGGTGACGTGCGTCGACCCGTTGCGGGTCTTCGGAGCTCGCGGGGAGCGCGTCGAGCCCTGCTTCGAGCGCGATCGCATCGTGGTCTTGCATCGCGGCGTCGACGAGCGGCAGGGCGGCCGCGGATTCTCCCGACTCGACGGCCTCGCGAAGCGCGGCCCTCGCCGCCGCGTGCTCGCCTCGCGCGCTCGCGAAGGCGGCCCGCCATCGAGCAAGCGCGGCCTCACCCTTGGCCTCGACGACGGCAGTCACCCGAGCCCGGGTCTCCTCGTCGCTCGGAAGGTGCGTGAGCGCATCGGAGAGCGCCTCGCTCGACCCCTCGACGTCGAGCACCATCGCGCGCACGAGAGACGCAAACGCGGCCGCATCGCCCACGCTTGCCAGCGCTCGCCCTCGAACGAGGGCTGCGCGCCCGTCAGTCGGTGCCACGACGACCGAGTCGAGAAGCGCCAGGGCCCCGGAGCCGTCGCCTCCCGCGAGGCGCGCCTGCGCTCGGCGCACCACGATTTCCGCCGAAAGGTCACTGGGCATCCGTTCGAGCCAGAGCTCAGCCCGCGCGGCGCGCCCCTCGGCGAGGTCGAGGTCCGCTAGCGCCACGAGCGCGTCGCGGCGGGCGTCGCTTCCGGATTCCGCCACGGCAAGGGCGCGAGCGAACGCGTCGCGAACCTCGGCGGTCGAAGCTTGGATGGCGCTCCGAGCGCGTCCGAGTCGCACCCAGACCTCCGCTCGCGAGGGCACACGGCGCGCGAGCTCTTCCAACGTGAAGGCGAGCTCCGCGTCGAGGTGCGCCGCGTCGCAGGCGTCGGCGAGCAGAGCCAAGCCGAGCGGCGAGTCGGGCGCGCGCGCGAGCACCCGATGCGCGGCCGCCCGTGCGGCGATGGGGTCGCTCGCCGCGAGCGCATCCTGGCCGTCGCGAAGATCGCCGTCCGCTCCTGCGACCACAAGCTCGACTCTTCCGAGCCATTGCCCGATGACATCCGCAAGTCGCACGCCGGCTCGAGGGTAGAGTCGTCGGCCCCCCGGGTCGAGGCGCATCGGCTCTGTTCGCAGCGAAGCCGGCGTGCCATGGTCGCGCGGTGATTCGCGCCCGCGACGTCCTGGGCTCGGGGTCGCCCCTCTCGCGCTCGGTGACGCATTGGGAGCACCGTGACGGGCAGCTCGCGATGGCCGAGGCCGTCGAGGCGGCCTTCGACCGCGAGAACCACCTTTTCGTCGAGGCCGGCACGGGGACCGGCAAGACCCTGGCCTACCTCGTGCCAGCCGTTCTGAGCGGGCGAAAGGTCATCGTGTCGACGGCGACGCGCGCGCTGCAAGAGCAGATCTTCCTCAAAGACATCCCGCTCGTGGCCAAGGCGCTCGAAGCCCACGGGGTGCGTTTTCAGGCGGCGCTGATGAAGGGGCTCGCGAACTACGTCTGCCTGCGCCGCTTTCACGAGGCCAAGCTGTCAGGCTCGCGCGCTCTCGACGCCACCTTCGCCCGGATCGCCGATTGGGTCTCGCGCACCGAAAAGGGCGATCGCAGTGAGCTCGACGATGTCCCCGAGAATGCCGAAGCGTGGAGAGACGTCTCGTCGTCGAGCGAAACCCGTATCGGCTCCGGCTGCGAGTACTTCGACCAGTGTTTCGTCTCACGCATGCGACGTGAAGCCGAGGACGCTCAGATCGTCATCGTCAACCATCATCTATTTCTCGCGGATCTGGCGCTGCGTGAAGCCGCTCGCGGCGCCAGCGTATTGCCGCCCTACGACGCCGTGGTCTTCGACGAGGCGCACGCGATCGAGGACATCGCGACGGACTTTTTCGGCGTCCGCATCTCGAGCGCCCGCGTCGAGTCACTCGTTCGCGACGCGGAGCGCGCGTTGGCGGCACGCCCCCCGCGCGGCGCAGCCGACAGCGAGCCCCTGCGCATCACTTTCGACGGGGCGCGCAGCGCGGCCCGAGCCTTCTTCGATGACCTCTATCGGCAAGGCTCGGAGGGTGAGTCGCGCAGGGTCCTGCAGACGGACGAGCTCACTCCCGCGCTCAAGGAAGGTCACCAAGCGCTCGACGTGCGGCTCGCCGCGCTCGAGGCGTCGGCGCGAGCTCGTGGCGACGAGTCGGCCCTTACCGTCGCGCGCCGCACCGGCGAAGTCCGAGACGACTTGCGCGGCCTGCTCGTCGCCGAAAGCTCGAGCGATGAGGAGCAGCCGAGCGACAAGGTGCGGTGGATTGAGGTCCGCTCGCGGAGCGTGGCGATCGGCTCGAGTCCCATCGACGTCGGCCAGGCCCTCCGATCTCGGCTCTTCGACCGCGTGTCGTCGGTCGTGTGCACGAGCGCCACGCTCGCCACGGGCAGCAGCTTTCACTTTGCCAAGGCTCGCCTGGGCGCGCCGCCCGAGTCGCGCGAGCTCGTCGTGGCGTCCCCATTCGACTTCGCGGCACGGGCGGTGCTCTACCTTCCGGACGACCTCCCCGAGCCCTCCGCCCCGGGCTTCGACGAGAGCGCGGCGGCTCGAATTGGCGAGCTCGTTCGAATGACCGACGGTGGCGCGTTCGTTCTTTGCACGTCCACGCGGGCCATGAAGTCGATTCACGCGCGCCTGCCTCGAATGGGTCTCGACCTGATGATCCAGGGAGAAGGCCCCAAGCACCGGATGCTCGAGCGCTTCCGCGAAAGCGGTCGAGCGGTGCTCGTGGCGACGATGAGCTTCTGGGAAGGGGTCGATGTGCCCGGCTGGGCGCTTCGGCTCGTCGTTCTCGACAAGATCCCCTTCGCGCCGCCGGGCGATCCGGTGGTGGCGGCTCGTTGCAATCGTCTCGATCAAAACGGAGGCAGCGGCTTTGCCGAGTACTCGGTCCCGACCGCGGCCATGGCCCTCAAACAAGGATTCGGACGCCTCATTCGGACCCAGCGCGACGCAGGCATCGTCGCGCTCTTGGATCGACGAGTCAGTCGTCGTGGCTATGGCCGGGCGCTTCTTGCAGCCCTGCCGCCCGCCAGGCGAGTGCGCACGATGCCGGAGCTCGCCGCATCCTGGGCTGAGCTCGCCTCGCTGCAATCGCACGATCCCGACTCGCCGCCCCTCGTAGCTCATGCTAGACGGCGCGGTTCATGAGCGAGATCAATGCCGTCATCGCCCGCGCGATCCTCGACTCGCGCGGCAATCCAACCGTCGAAGTCGAAGTGCAAACGGCCTCGGGCCATGGTCGCGCCGCCGTCCCGAGCGGCGCTTCTACGGGCGAGCACGAAGCCTTGGAGCTTCGAGACGGGGACAAGAAACGCTGGCTCGGCAAGGGAGTCGGCAAGGCCGTCGACAACGTCAACAAGACGCTGGGCCCGAGCATCGTCGGCATGGATGCGCTCGATCAGTCCGCGGTCGACGGCGTTCTGCTCGAAGCCGACGGGACGCCCAACAAGGGCAAGATGGGCGCCAACGCCATTCTGGGCGTGTCCATGGCGGTCGCTCGCGCGGCGGCCGACGCCCTCGGAATCCCCTTGTGGCGCTACCTCGGCGGCGTTCAGGCGCGCGTTCTGCCGACGCCTCTCATGAACATCTTGAACGGCGGCGTCCACGCCGACAGCGGGCTCGAAATTCAGGAGTTTATGATCGTCCCCTCCGGCATCGCGACCTACGAAGAGGCGCTCCGGGCCGGAACCGAGATCTTTCATACGCTCAAGAAGATTCTCAAGGACAAGGGGCTCACCGTCGCCGTGGGCGACGAGGGGGGCTTTGCCCCGAAGCTCAAGTCGAACGAAGAGGCCATCCAAGTGGTTCTCCAGGCCATCGAAGAGGCCGGATACAAGCCGGGCAAAGAGGTTAGCATTGCCCTCGATTGCGCCGCGAGCGAGTTTTTCGACAAGAAGACGGCCAAGTACACCTTCGACAAGAAGCCCATTTCGCGCGAAGAGCTCGTCGGAATCTACGAGGACCTTTCGCGCAAGTATCCGATCATCTCCATCGAGGACGGCTTCGCCGAAGACGATTGGGACGGCTGGAAGCTTCTCACCGACCGCATCGGGTCCAAGGTTCAAATCGTCGGCGACGACCTCTTCGTCACCAATATCGAGCGCCTGCGCCGCGGTATCGAGGCTGGCACGGCCAACGCCATTCTCATCAAGCTAAACCAAATCGGGTCGCTGACCGAGACGCTCGACTGCATCCGAGTGGCGACCGAGAGCGGGTACCGCTCGATCATCAGCCACCGCTCGGGCGAGACCGAGGATTCGTTTATCGCCGATCTGGCCGTGGCCACCAACGCCGGACAAATCAAGACGGGCAGCTTGTCGCGCTCCGATCGCGTGGCGAAGTATAACCAGCTCCTTCGGATCGGCTTCGAGCTCGGCGCCTCAGCGATCTTTGCCGGTCGCAGCCCGTTCATTCGACGGTAGAGCTAGTCCCTTCTTTCTCAGCGTCGCTGGCTCGGTGGGCCGGTGCGTGACGGCGGAGGGAGAGGACCGCCAGGACGCCAGGGGCGCCAAGTCCTGGCGCCCCCGGCGTCCTGGCGGTTCTTTCTTTTTCTTGCGAGCGGCTCGGTAGGGAAGGCGGGGGCTTGGAAGAGAGTTACTTTGTCGCGAGGTAAGGTGAGCCATGGGTAAATCGAAAGTAGCCGTCCTCAAGTGCAAGCCCGAGACGATCCTCCAGGATATCGATCGCCTCTGTGAGCTCGGAGGGATGAAGCAGGCGCTCGCCCCCTCGAGCACCACCATCCTCAAGGACAACATTTCCTGGCACTACCCGTTTCCGGCCGCCAACACGACGCCCTGGCAGATGGAGGGCACGATTCTCGCTCTCAAGAAGGCCGGATACGCAGACATCTCGTGCGTTCAAAACAAGACGGTCGTCACCAATGCGTTCAAAGGGGAAGACCTGAACCACTACATTCCGCTGTTCCGAAAATACGGCATTCCGGTCCTCTACAACTTCAAAGAATCGGACATGAAGTGGGTGGAGTATCGCCCGAAGGCGAAGATGCACGTGCTTTCTCGCATCTTTCCCGAGGGCATCCAGATCCCCGACTATTTCTTCGGCAAAAACATCGTGCACCTTCCGACGGTCAAGTGTCACATCTACACGACGACGACCGGTGCCATGAAGAACGCGTTCGGTGGGCTCCTCGCCACCAAGCGCCACTACACGCACAGCTGGATCCATCGCACGCTCGTCGATCTCCTCGCGATCCAGAAGGAGATCCACACGGGGCTCTTTGCCGTGATGGACGGGACGACCGCGGGCGACGGGCCGGGGCCCCGCACGATGATTCCGATCGTCAAAAACTACATGCTGGCCAGCGCCGATCAGGTCGCCATCGATGCCGTCGCCGCCAAGATGATGGGCTTCGACCCGATGAAGCTCGAGTACATCAAGGTGGCGCACGACGACGGCTTGGGCGTCGGCGACACCCGTGACATCGAGATTGTCGGCGACGACATCTCCAGCGAAAGCTGGGGATTTCAAGTCGGCGACAACCTCGCCAGTCACGCGGGCGACATGCTCTGGTTCGGGCCGCTCAAGAGCGCTCAGAAGCTCTTTTTCCACACGCCCCTCGTCAACGCCTTCGTCTTCGCGAGCGAGACCTATCACGACTACTACCGCTGGCCGATGAAGGATCGGAAGACCTTCGAGAAGTGGCAGCGCGAGACCCCATGGGGACGCCTGTTCGAGTCGTACGCGCACAGCGGCCCCCGCCCGGCCGCGGGCGCCGCCAGCGCCGACGCGCGTCCATAAGACGGCTCACAAACTCACCGGTCACGATCCTGGAACGCCCCGAAGAGGAGGGAACAAAAAGGTCAGGAAGATCAGAAAGGCGAGAACGGGCGGCGACAGTCGGGTTCCCCCGGTTGCATTGACACTGATTAGGCCGCGATAGCGAGAGCGTAGTCGTTCTCGACCTCGGCGGGGGTTTTGTAGGCGATAGATGAGTGGAGGAGCACGGCGACTGGGACCGCTTTGAAAAGCGACCGCGTCGGCTCGAAATTCGGGGGTGTAACTTGGGCGAACACGCAAGGATTCCTCCAGTTGCGTGTCAACGAAACCGAGGGAGGCTCCGGCCGCTCACGCTTCCCGATCTTCCTGACCTTTTTGTTTTCCCTTCTCTCGGCGGCAGCGATCCAGAATCGCGCTTGGTCATTTTAGCGGCCGTGGGATTCTTTCGGGTGGGTGAGCTTGGCGGCGGTTCGTTGTACCTTGGTCTCCTGGCATGAAGGCCCTAGAGCAGCTGCTTCGTGAGCTTGCGCGACCCGAGGTTTCCGAGTTTGCCGTCGTGACCGATCGCCTGCCTTGCGTGAAGGTGGGCGACAAGTACGACCCGGTGGACGACACGGCCCGGCCGACCGAAGAGATTCTCGACATGCTCAATTCGATCGGGGGCATTCGCCACATCGAGAATCTCGACACCCGGCCGGCGCAGTGGAGCACTCGCATCGAGGGAGTGGGCCTGGTCGCGGTTCAAGCCGTGATGCGCGCTGGGCGCGTGCAGGCGCGCTTCACTCTCACTCAAGCCGAGGCGGCTCCCGCTCGTGGGGCCGCCCCCGCGCCGAGGGCCGAGCTGCCGCCGAGGGCCGAGCCGCTGCCGCACAGAGCTCCGGAGCGGCCGAACCGCGTGGTCGAAGAACCTCCCGCGAGACCCCAGACCCGGCCCCCGGAGGTTGCCGCGGCGGTCGTCTCGGCGGTCCAGTCGATCGAGAAGCCCAAAGGGACAGGTCGCGTGCCGAGGTGGCTCGATGACCTGCTCTCTGCCGCGCGAGATTCCGGCGCAAGCGATATTCACGTCGTGGCAGGCCGTTCGGCGCTCGTGCGAGTCGGTGGCGACTTGCAGGCGCGCGGCGAATCTCTCGATGCCTCGGCGGTCGAAGTCGCTCTGCTCGAGGTCGTTCCGGCCCGCCTCTGGCCTGCCTTGCAGGAGCACGGCTCGTGCGACTTCGCGCTCGAACGGCCGGGTGTGGGTCGATTCCGCGTCAACGTCTCGCGCCAGCGGTCGGGGTACAAGGCCTGCTTTCGGTGCATCGGCTCCGAGGTTCCCACGCTTGCGTCGCTCGGATTGCCCGCCGAGATCGAGCGCGCGACTCATCATCACCAGGGGCTGGTGCTGGTCACCGGGCCGACCGGGCACGGCAAGACCAGCACGCTTGCCGCCATCGTCGACATCATCAACGAGAACACGACCCATCACGTCATCACGGTCGAAGACCCCGTCGAGTACGTTCATCCCCGCAAGCGAGCCATGATCAGTCAGCGCGAAGTGGGCAGCCACACGCGCTCATTTGCCGCGGCGCTCAAGGCTTCGCTTCGCGAAGACCCCGACGTCATCGTCGTCGGCGAGCTTCGCGATACCGAAACGGTGCGCATGGCTCTTGCCGCGAGCGAGACCGGGCACCTCGTTCTCGGGACGATGAACACGCCCAGCGCCGCCAAAACGATCGATCGCATGATTGACCTTTTTCCCCCCGCCGATCAGCCGCAGGTGCGAATGACCCTGGCCGGGGGCCTTCACCTCATCGTCGGGCAGCGGCTGCTCCCGGGCGTCGAAGGTCGGGGCATGGTCGCCGCCGTCGAGCTTTTGACCGGCTCGATGGCGCTGTGGAACCTCATCCGGGACGCGAAGACGTATCAGATCCCGAGCCTGCAGCAGCGCGGCAAAGGGGTGGGCATCGTCCGGCTCGACGAGTCGCTCGGCGAGCTCGTTCGGGAAGGGCGCGTCACGCGCGACGATGCGTACGCGGTGGCCGAGAACCCCGAGGATCTCGACGAGGCGATTGCCGGCAAGGTCGCAGGGCCACCCGCGCTCAACCCCAACGCCCCCAGGAGGCCGGACGGGACTCCGGGCCTGCTCGGCAAGGCGGGCCAGCTCTTCGGAAAGCGAGGGCCGTGATGGCTCAGATCGACGCGCTCTTCGATCAGCTCCTCGCGGCCGGCGGCAGCGATCTGCACCTCGGCGTCGGGTATCCGCCGATGATGCGGGCGCGAGGCGATCTGGTGAACATGCGCGAGGCGCCGCTCGATGCTCGCGAAATGCAAGCGCTTCTCTTCGGCATCGCCACGCCCGAGCAGCAAAAGACGATCGTCGAGACGCTCGATCTCGATTTTGCATACGCGTACGAAAAGAAAGCGCGCTTTCGCGCCAACTACTTTTACAAGGTCACCGGGCTCGCGGCCGTCTTTCGCACGATTCCCGCCAAGGTGCTGACGCTCGAAGATCTCAAGTGCCCGGCGGCCATTCGCAGGCTCTCCGACCGGCGCTCGGGGCTGGTCCTCGTGACGGGGCCCACCGGGTCGGGCAAGTCGACGACGCTGGCCGCGATGATCGATTTCATCAACTCGACGCGCTCATGCCACGTGCTCACGATCGAGGACCCCGTCGAGTTCGTCCACCAACCGAAGCGCGCGGCGATCACCCACCGTGAGATCGGCATTCATGCCTCCACCTACGCTCACGCGATTCGCAGCGCGGGGCGCGAGGATCCGAACGTGATTCTCATCGGCGAGCTCAGGACCAACGAGACCATGAAGCTGGCGCTCCAGCTGGCGAGCTTCGGCATCCTCGTTTTTGCCACCGTGCACACCAACAGCGCCCCGGCGACCATCGACCGCATCGTGAACGCATTTCCCGCCGACGAGCAGCCGCAGGTGCGCGGGATGCTCGCCGAGAGCCTCGTCGGAATCGTGGCGCAGCAACTGCTTCGCTCGGCCGACGGAAAGAGGCGCGTGGCGGCGCACGAGATTCTCATCGGCTCGCCCGCGCTCGCGTCGATGATCCGCGAAAACAAGACGTTTCAGATCCCCAACCTGATGCAGGTCGGTCAAGGGAGCGGCATGCAGACCATGGACATGGCGCTCGAGCGCTACTTTCGCGACGGCGTGATCTCGGCCGAGACCGCCCTCGAGAAGGCCGCCGACAAGGAGAGCTTCGCCCGCTTTCTCAAGCAGGGCGAAGCGCCGGCGCTCTAGCTGCCAGAGTCATCCCTCGAAAGAGGAGAGAACCGCCAGGACGCCAGGGACGCGTCGAATCTCGGGCGCACGTGGTCGAATCTCGTCTCCGGGCTCCTGCAATCAAATTCCCTGGCGGCCCTGGCGTCCTGGCGGTTCTCATCTCTTCTCTTCGGCTCGCACGCCGGGTCACTCTGCCGGCGGTCGGGGCACGATGAGAGAGAGAACCGCCAGGACGCCAGGAACGCCAGGAGGGAGAGAGAGAGGGAGGGGGAGGATCCGCACGTCGTCGAATCTCGGGCGCACGTGGTCGAATCTCGTCTCCGGGCTCCTGCAATCAAATTCCCTGGCGTCCCTGGCGCCCTGGCGGTTGTCTTCTCTTCTCTTCGGCTCTCGCGCCGGGTCTCGGGGTGCCTTACAGCGCGAGGCTCAGGCCCATCTGTCGCCTGAGGTTCGCGTAGCGATCGCTCGTCGTATAGACGATGAGGTCGTCCATTTTCTCGTGAGCGGTCGCGGGGTCCTCTATCTCGAAGACGGCTTGCGCCGCGCCCAGATCGTTCGCCAAGAGCATCCCTGCGCGGGCCGACGTGCGTTCGGCGGCGTTTGCCCAGCGCTGAAGGTTGGTGCGCCCGCCCTCCTCGATGAACCGCAGAAAGTGCCCGCGCAACCGATCGATGGCCACCGGGTCGAGCACCGGCTCGATGGCCCGGGCGAGGGGAGCCACGCGCCTTTTCACGTCGGCCCCCATCGGAATGTCCGCGTTGGCGATGCTGAGCGCCGCCAGAAACAGGTTCTCGAGGTCGGCGATCGACGGCACGAGCAAGCGAATGAAATGCTCTGCCCGATACCAGGACAGATGCCGTCCGGCGATGAAGGCGAGCTCGAACGGAGACCGACCCGAAAGGGCGGGGGAGCCAATCCGCGTGACCGGCGGCAGCCCTGGCACCATCTCGACCAAGCTTGGGCCCTCGGGGTCTGCGTAGAGCGCGGGTGCGGCAATGCCCAAGACCGCTCCGGCCCACGAGAAGCAGCGCACCGCCGCGAGCGTCGAGGTCGCGGGATCTTGCTTCTGGGCCGGGTCGAGCTTCGGCAGCGCCTTGTCGCGCCTCAACGTCGAGACTCGCCCGAGCAGCACCGCGGTGACGATGACCCCGAAAATCTGCCCCGTCAAAAGCTCTTCGTCCGGATGAAAGATGAGGTGCCATCCGTTCGGCGACACCGAGCTCGCGGGCTTGATGAGGCCCTGCGCGCGCCCTCTATCGTACGTGTCGCGCTCGGCAGGGCTGGCCGCGCCCAGGTAGGCGAGCGCTTGCGCCGCGAGCCATTGCTTGTCGGCATCGCCCGAGGCGCCGTAGGCCCGGTAGAGCCCGCGCAAAGACTCGGTGTCGCGCGGGTCGTTTCGCAGGCGCCTCATCAGCTCTTGAGGCGCCTCGTGCGAAACCTCCGTAACGGCCGCCGGCATCTGCGACACGTCGACCTCGACGGCGACGTGCGCGCGGGCCTGCGCGAGCTCGCTCGTCAGCTCGGCCACGCGTGCCTCGAGCTGGGCGACCCGACGCTGCAGCTTGGCCACGCGCGGGTCTGTGGCGGCTTGGGCCGAGACGACGAGCGATACAGGGGCCTCTTGCTCGTCGCCTCCTTCCATCTCCTGCACGCGAATGTGGTGGCGAGCCTCGTAAGCGGCCTGAAGGGCCTCTTCGAGGCGCCTGAGGCTGGCGCGATCGAGGCCGAGCGAATCCGCGGCGCGGTTCAGACGCGCGCGCTCTTCGGCCGTGATGACGCCGTCCTCGATGATCTCCGTAAAGAGCTCTTCGTAGTGCGCCTGATATTTTCCGAGGTTCAGCGCCTCGGAGATCTCTCCTTGCGCGAAGCCTCGGTCATGCTCGAAGGAGAAATCTTGCATGGCGCGTCCCTGCGGCGAGCAAATGGTCTGCGATGGGTGACGGCTCGCGCCGCCGACCGCCGACGACTCTACATCGCCATTGGAACGAGAGTGAAGTAGCGCAGGCCTTGGACGTTGAAAAGGCTCTGCCCGTCGCGTCCGCTTATCGAGAGCGAGCTGCCTCCCGGCCCGACGCAAAACGTCGTCTCGAGCGCGGGTTGAACGAGATCTTCCCCCTCGCTGAAAAAATACATGATGTCGCCCTCCACTTGCCAAGTGCCGGTGTCAGCGGCCGTGCCCTCGTACGTGTACGAGCAGTCGCAGCCGCCGTCCGAGGCGTTGGTGCAAGTGAAGGTCTCCGAAAAGTTCGGCATGCCGGTGTAATAAGCAGTCAGCGACGTGCCGAGCTCCGCACACGTCGGGTTGGCCCCATAGGCCGTCAGGCAAGCCGGCGTAAAGTGCGTCGACGTGTTGCTCAGAGTTTGCACCGCCACGCTGTACTCGTGGTTCGACGAGATGACCAATGGGACCGTTGTCACGTTGCCGGTACCGTGGGGCAGCGCGACCGTCTTGATGGGTCCATTATGGAGGGGGAGCACGTTCGGCTCGTAGACAAGAGCCGAGCAGTCGTCGCCCGGGCTCTTGGGAGCCACCACCGGCGTGGGCTTCTGCGTCAGCTGGTTTTCCGGCGGAGGGAGGACGGGAACCGAGTAGTTTAGCGGGGGCACGTATTGGCAAAAGCTCTTGAGCTGCCAGGTGCCAACCGGGCTTCCGCCGCACGCGGGAAGCGGGGCGCATCCGAGCTCTGCCCCGCTGCCGCCGCAGCCCGTGGCGCTCATCGCCCAGAGACACTGCGCGACCAGCAGAGTGACCACCGGCCCGAGCCAACGCTTTCGTTCGGCAAAGCGCGCCGGCAGAGGACGACGAGGAGCCGCGAGCGAGTCCGCGTGCGCCATGGGAGCTACATGCCGCCGTCGGCGGGCGCCGGCGGCGCCTTGGCCGATTGCAGAGTCAACGTGCGAAGCCCGACTACGCCCGACAAGTTCGCTCCATCGTTGCCCGTCAACGTGAGACCCCCATTGTCGCAATACGAGATCGCGGTCGGCACCGAAGGTTGGTATTCGGTCACGGCCACCCCGTTATACGTATATTCTTCGGTATTCTCGTAGAGAATCCCGTCGGCCGCGCTATAAGTGCCTTTGTCGACGAGCGCGACTTGGAACGTGTAGTTGCACGTGCAGCTGCTGTCGACGTCGTCGGTGCAGTGGATATCGACGATGCCTTGCCCCGCATTCGGCGCCATCGCGTAAAACGCGGTGAGGTCTGTCTCGAATTGAGAGCACGTGGGGGCGACGCCTCCGGATTGGAGGCACGCGACAGGGAAGTTGGTCGACGCTTGGGCCGAAAATTGGAGGTCGGACTCGTAGGTCGCGTCGGAGTTGAACGACACGTTGCCGGACGTGAGCTTCGCGGCGGGATGCCAGAGAATGACCTCCTGAACCCCTCCCGCGTTGTAGTCGAGGGCCGAGCACCAGTCGCCGCCCGTGGTGGGGAGCGGCTGAACCGGCGTCAAGACCGGGTCGGGCGGCCTTGCCACGTATTCGTTATATGTAAGCGGTTGAGACGGCTGCGTCGGAAAGTACTGACACACCGTCTCGACCTGCCAGAATCCCGTAGGCTTCGTCAGGTCCCCTCCGCAGCTCGCCGTCGCCGGGCAACCGCCCTCGGCTCCGGTGCCGCCGCAGCTGGAGACTCCAACTGCGACGGCGATGGTGGCTGCGACCCCCAGGGCTCGCGCGGCGACGAAGAGAGGCTTGTTCATGCGCGAGAAGCTCCGAAGCGGGGGGCAGAGGGCGACGCTATCAGTCGGCCAATTTGTTGTTCATCCAATCCCAGAACAGCGGCACAACGCCCCAGTTTTGGTCGTCGCTATGGTCTTGGGCGTACGTGACGCAGAAGACGACCGGATACTCGGCGGGGCAACCGTTGAACGTCACGCAGACCGTGCCTGCGGGAGGCGTGACGCCCGCAGGGACCGTATAGGGCGTCGTCGTCGTCTTATCGAGCGGGTTGCAAGTGGTCACCGAGCACCCGTTCTGCTTGAGCACCCTCGCGCACGCCGGAAGGATGCACGCGTAGGTGTTGTCGGTGTCGCCGAAGTCCTTCACGAAGAAGGCCGCCGTCGGCTTCTCGACGCAAGGCGAGAACTGCGCGCCGGGGTACCCCGGAGCGCCGGGCTCGCACCCGGTGACGGCGACCGACCCGCGCAGCTTGTCGGGGAACGCGCAGTTGAACTGCTGCATGACCCAGCCGCCGCTGCTGTATCCCGAGAAAAACTCGTGATTGGTGTCGACGCAGAACTGGCTCTCGATCTGCTTTTGGAGCCACGGGAAGAAAGTGAAATCGTTGGATTCTGCATCGCGATTGTCGTAGCAGCCCGGAACGTCCGAATACGTGTCGTAGTCGAGGCCGACGAGGATCGCGTCTCCGCCGTCGACCGAGTTGTACGGGAAGCCGTCTTCGCCGGCGTTGAAGTAGTTTTGGTCGCCGCACCCGGCCCCGTTGTAGATGACCTTGTAAGGCTTCGCGGGGTTGTACCCGTTCGGGACGTAGACCCACCAACCGCGATTCTCTGGGGTACCCATCCCCGACTTCGCGGGCACGGTGCCGCCCGGTGGAATCACCTGGCAACCCGCGGAGCCCTGGTTATTGGCGCCTTGGCCACACCCGGCCGGTTGCGAGACCCATTTGCCCGTCTCCCCGGTCCACCCGGTGGCTGCCGTGCACCCGGGGCTCGGCGTTACCGGGTGCCCCACGGTGGTGCCGCTACTTGAGCCGCCGCCGCTGCTGCCGCCCGCGGCCGTGCCGCTCGCGCCCGCGGTGCTGCTGCCCGTCGTGCCGCCTGCGCCCGAGGTCGACCCTGTGGTCGTGGTGCCCGAGGTGCCGCTGTTCGTGCCAGAGGCCGTCCCGGTGCCCGTGCCCGACCCGGTCGACCCGGTGGTTACGCTGCCGCTGCCCACTCCCGTGCCTGCGCCCGTGGCCGCGCTGGTCCCCGAGTTCGCATTGGTGCTGCCGGAGGCGGAGCTGTTGCTGCCGCTCTGTACGGCGGGGACCATCGGAGTTGTGGGCGAGCCGCAAGCCATAAAGGCTGCGACGGCCAGCGAAATCCAGGGTGTTACGGCAAGTAGACGTGATCGCATGATGTGTTTCCTCCTGTGGACGCCGAACGGCAGCAGATATGGGGCTGTCATGACCGCATGGGCTCACGCGGCACGCCATGACAAGGGCCCCTGGGCGAAGCCGGGATTAGCGCCCTTAAGTCTGTCATCAAAAGAAAAAGTAGCAAGACGCCTCACCTCGATAGTTTCGCGCCGTTATGTCGTCACCGAAAGTTTGCGCCATGGTCTGAAGCGACAGCCCGAGCAGGAGAGGGCGGGTGACCGAGATCCAGAGGTTACCGTCGAGGTAATTCCCCTTGCTCCAGACCCCGGCCTTGCCCGTGACGGGAGTGAGCGTGACCGAGTTACTCGATTGGATGAGCGAGCCCGTGAACGAAATCCAGAGGCGACGGCCGTCCTCGATTGGAAAGTGATAGTGCAAGTTCGCGACGGCCGACGACCAGTTGATCGTGTGAAGGACGTCGCTCGAATCGTAAGTTACGAGGCCGGGGTCGATGTTCGCCGTGTAAACGGGGACCGGCACCAGCGGCTGCGGGTTGGGCAGCGAGGGAAACTGCACCCCGCCCGTGAGCCCCGGGTACATGTCGTTGATGCCCGTGCCCATCGACCCTTCGAGAGTCACCGAGAGGGCATTGCTCAGGTCTTCCTTGTCCGGCCCATGGGCTGGAATGATCGGAAGAAAGATGTTGCCCGCCACGCCCCCCGCGTAGGCGACGTGGTCGTTTCCCGGGGTTTGCGAGAAATCGGTGACCGAAAACCTCCGGCCGATACCCGAGACTCCGACGCCAAAGGGCGCCGAGATGGGCCGACTCGCCCCAGGGGTCGCCGCGCCCTTGAAGTCGTTGACCGAGAGCCGGATCCCCGCTTCGCCGTCGGGCAGCGCCGAGTCGCGCTGGGCGGGGCGAACGGCCGCCACGGCGAGCTCGACGGACACGGCGTGGCCTCCGAGTGTCTTGGACACCCGGAACTGCGGATTGCGGTGGTAAATCTCGCCGAGCAGCGGGAGAAACGCGACGGAGTTCGGATAGAAGCCCGCGCCGCCCCACCCGTAGAGATCGTGATATTGGCCCGCGAGAACGTCGACGACGGGCGTCTCCACCTTCACGTAAAAGTGCCGCAGACGAAGCACGGGATTGGTGAAGAGGTCACCCTCGGTGGAAGACGCCTGAGTGCCGAAGAAGTCCATCTCGAGGACGCCGGAGGTCTTGATGCTGCCGACATCCGGAGCGCGCATGTCGAAGCCAAAGCGAGAGTTTCGAACTGAGAATTGAAGCTCGGGATTGTTGCCGGCGTAAGTGTTTGGGCGGGAAAGCGTGTTGTTGCTTACGCCGTCGCTGAAGCTGCGGGTCGTGTCGTACATCATGTCGAGCTCGGCGAAGCCGTAGAGCGATAGTGACCAGCCGGCCGCATCGACATGAAGGGGCATGCCTCGGCTCTTCGAGAAGGACGAGGCGACCGGCTGTACGACCGAAGTGCTCGAAGCCTCGGCGGCCGCGTCGGCTGGGGCGTCGCCTGCGGCGGGGGCGTTCCCTGCGGCGGGGGCGTCCGCCGCGCGAGCCGGGCGGCCCGTCGCCGCGAGTGCAATGAGGCCCCCCACAACCGGCATCGCAAGAGACCAGGGATGCCTGCGAGATAGGCTACGCATGTCCGTCATCCTCGGGATTGGCGCGCCCGTGCGAGTTTCCCCCACGCGCCTTTGGGGCCGGCGAGCATTATCAGCCTTCAAATCCTATTGCAACGAGTCCGCCGGCATCGTCGAACAAAATGCACGCTCGACGAATTTGTCCGAAGATTTAGCCATGGTGGCGGCCCGCTATCGCTCGCCCCTCGTCGTGATTTTCTGCTACGAACCCAGGGTCGTCTTTCGTGGGCTCGCCCTTGGGCGCAAGGCCCGCTCGATGGCTCGACAACGGGAGGCTGAAAGAAATGGCTCGCAAATATCTGGCTGCGATTGCGTTATTGACTGGCGCGGCCGCGGCGAGCTTTGCCGCGTGTAGTACCAATAACCCCTCGTACATGCAGTATGGGGCGTCCGGTTCGCCCGCGGGCAGCGGAAGCGGCGGCGCCGGCACGTCCACGGCGGGTGCCTCGTCGGGAGCGGGCTCTCAATCGGGAGCGGGCGCCCAATCGGGTGCGAGCGCCCAATCGGGCACGAGCGCTCAATCGGGAAAGGGCTCCGGATCGGGCACCGCCACGTCGGCCACCTGCCCCGGACCCACCCGATATGTCGACCCCGCCGGCATGTGCATGTGCGCGGGAAACGCCTACAGCCTCGATGGCGGAGCGTGCGTTTGCCAGGTCGACACCCCGACGCTCTGCAACTACGACGGAGGCCAAGCACCTCAGTGCGTCGACACGACGATCGATACTGGCAATTGCGGTGGATGCGGGATGCCATGCAAGATCAAATCTGCGTGCAACTCGAGCACCTGCGGCGCCGAGCCCTCGCAGCTTGTGGCCTCTGCACCGGGGTGCGTGTCGATGCGCGTGGTGTACGATAATGGCAACATCTATTGGGCCGACATGGGCCACGGGACGATCTCGAGCATCGCGGCCGCGGGCGGTAGCACGGCCATAACGACGATTGCCGGCCCGGGCCTGCACATCGCCGCGATCCAAACGCCCCAGGGGCCGCTCTCCTGGCCCTCAGGCCCCCTAGAAACGGCGCTGCTCGTTCACGACGGCACCGTATATTGGATCGGCTCGTCGAACACCGTGTCATGCAACGCGGCGGGGACGTGCAGCGGCGGCGTGGGCACGACGATCATGTCGGCGACGGCGGGCGCGGCGCCCAAGACGCTGCTCAGCATGGCCAACGATCCGGGCCCCTCCCCCGTATCGGCGGTCAACAGCCCAGGGGCCCTCGAGACGCCGGGAGTAAACCCGCCCATCCTCGCGATCGCCCTCTCGCCCGACGCCAAGACCATCTACTTCTCGGCGGGCACGCGCTTTTACAGCGTTCCGACGTCGGGCACGGGAGCGGTGACCTATGTCGGATACGCCGAGGGCCCGGAGCACGGCGAAGCCACGGCTATCGCCACCGACGGTACCTACCTCTATTACCCGACCAACGACTCCGGCAATATCGAGATTCTCACCCTCGGCATGATGTGCAATGCGGACGCGGCCGCGAACGAGATGTGCCCGGCCCGCATCTCCGAGTCGCAGGGCGACCTCGTCTACGACACGATCACCATCAAAGGCACCAATCTCTACTGGGGCAACGAGTCCACAGTGCACGTGGGCGACGTCACCACGGCGCTCGGCGGCAGCCTCTCGGGCGGTGACTACCCGTCGGCGCTTCACGAATCGTCGCTCACCGGATTCGTGGTCGGCACCGCGAACGCGTACTTCGGCGAGCCCGGCTCGGACAGCGTATGCAGCCAAGACCCGGCGACGCCGTGCGTCCTCGTGCCGATGGACGGCGGGGGCGTCTACGAATGCCTCGAGGCAACCCCCGCGAACCAGACCTGCGTGACCTTGGGGTACATCGAGAAGGGCGCAGCGCCGCCGTTCGACGGTGCGGCCCCCAACGCCGTCGTCATCGCGCGCGACCAGCCCAATGCGATGTCGTTCGCGCTCGACGGTACCAATGTCTATTGGACGACGAGTAACTGCGATATTAATTACATTGCCGACATGCCCCAGTAGACCGAGCGCGAGCCTGGGCCGCGCGCTGGCTCGGGTTCGCGGCGCGGCGCTCGTCGTCTCTCTCGCTGCCTGCGGACGGAGCGTCATCGCGGGCGGCCAGTCGCCGGACGGGACCGAGGTGGCTCCGAGCTGCGCTCCCGGCGGCCCTGGCATGACCGACTGCGGCCTCTCGAAGGAGAGCTGCTGCACGAGCTTGGAAGTCGCGGGGGGGACGTTTTACCGGACCTACGATCCCGTGAACCCGGCGGACGGCGGCGTCGAAGTCACAGCGGACGGCGGACCCACGAGCGAGGCCGACCCGGCGACCGTGAGCAGCTTCAGGCTCGACAAATATCAGGTGACGGTGGGTCGGTTCCGTCAGTTCGTGCGCGCGTGGAATGCAGGCGCGGGTTGGCGCCCCTCACCCGGCTCGGGCAAACATGTGCACCTGAATCGCGGCGCCGGCCTGATGAGCGTGGGAGGCACGGGCGGCGTTGCGTACGAGCCCGGGTGGCTCGCGTCGGACGACGGCAACGTGTCGCCGACGAACGTGAGCCTGGCGTGCGTGTCGAAGTACGACACATGGACGGACTCGGCGGGCAGCCAGGAGAATCTGCCCATCGAATGCGCGAACTGGTACGAGGCGTACGCCTTCTGCATCTGGGACGGCGGGTTTCTTCCGAGCGAGGCCGAGTGGGGATACGCCGCTGCGGGGGGCAGCGCGCAGCGAAAGTATCCGTGGGGCACCGCAGCTCCGGGCGCGGCGAACAAGTACGCCATCTACAACTGCTACTACCCGGACGGCACGGGGACGTGCGCGGGGGTGTCGAACCTGGCGCCCGTGGGGTTTGCAGGCCAGGGCGCCGGCCTCTGGGGCCAGCTCGACCTTGCGGGCAATGTCTGGCAGTGGAACCTCGACCGGTTCGCGGCCTATGCCAATCCGTGCGTCGATTGCGCGAATCTGACGGCGACCTCGAACCGGGTGATGCGGGGCGGAGACTTCGGTTACGCGTCGGCGTACTTGCGGGCCCCGACCCGCAACGGCTACACGCCGCCGCTTCGTGCCTATATCGGGTTTCGCTGCGCTCGCGTCCCGTGAGCGGGCGCCCGCAGTGATGCGCTACGGCGCTACGGGCTCCTGGCGCAACGGACCCCGATGCCGCTGAAGCGCTCTTGCGGAGTGCCTGTGCTGCGGTCGGCGGGAAGAAGGCTCGAGGTGTCGCTGCTGAAATCGCCGCCCCGGACGGCCCGCAAGGTGGCGGCCCCTAGAAACGCACAATCGTTGCACGGGCTCACGTATGGGGCATGCCCGTCCAAGCTCCACTCCCAGACGCTGCCCGCCAAGTCGAGCTGGCCCCAGAGGCCTGCGCCGAGCGCCGCGGTCCCCACCGGCGCGATGTTCGAAGACCCCGTGCAGACGCCCTCGGTCGGATAGAAGCATCCGTAGAGCGCGTACAGATTCAGCGTTCCCGGATCGGTCGCCCCCCACGGATACTCGCGCAGCGCGATGCCGCCCGCCGCCGCGTATCCCCACTCGGCCTCGCTTGGAAGAAACCCACCGTCCCAGATGCAGAAGGCGTACGCCTCGTACCAGTTCACGCAGGTGATTGGCCGGTTGTCGCTGCCCGCGACCGCGCTCGTCCAAGTGGCGTAGTTGGGGTCGCACGTCAGGTTGCCTGTCGTCGGCGCGATGTTGGAAGTGTCCGAGGGGACCCAGCCCGATTCAAAAGTCCCACGGGCCGCGCTGTTCTCGAGCCCGGCGCCTCCGTGGAGGTTGATGTGCTTGCCGGATCCCTCGGACGGAAGCCAGCCCGACCCCGCGTTCCAGGCGTTCACGAACAGGCGGAAGCGCCCCACCGTGACCTCGTATTTGTCGAGCCTGAAGCTGCTCACCGTCGCGGGGTCGGCCTCTCCGTTCGGGATCCCTCCGACGTTGGTGTACGTCCGAGCGTAAGTCCCGCCCTGCACGAGCAGCGTCGTGCAGCAGCTCTCCCTTTTCGGCCCGCAATCGTCGAGCCCGGGGCCGCCGGACGGACAGCTCGCGATCCCCGCACCCGAAGGCGCGCCGCTCGGGTCATCCAGGCTCGTGAGCCCCGTCCGGCTTCCGCAGCTCGTAGCGAGCAAGAGGGCCATGCCGACGCCACATCCGTCGCTCCAACCGGACGCCTCGCGCATGCCCGTCTCCGCTGGCCGACCTGCTTGCCGTCTCTGGCGACAGCCTCGTCGCCGCCATCGAGACTTGTGACATCGCGAGAGCGGTGAGTCAATGAAACGAGGCGTCCCAAGGGCTGTCAGCCGAGCTACAATTGGCGCATGGGCGCGCGGGCCGGGTTGATCGCGGAGCGCGTTCGGCTGGCGCTCGACCTTGCCGCGCTCGGCGAAGCGATGATGCGCCAGAGACTTCGGCGAATGCGCCCCCTGGAGAGCGAGGGCGAGATCGACGCGCGCATCGCAAAGTGGCATCAAGCGCGCAGAGACGCGGATGGGGACGACAGTGTGCTGCGGCCCGTAGCCTGGCCGCGCCGCGGGTGAGCTCACTCGAGGCCGCACTGCGGCGCATCGCGAGTGATCTCACGGCGATGAAACGAAACTGGGCCTTGGTCGGGGGGCTCGCGGTCAGCGCTCGTGCGGAACCGCGCAGGACGCGCGCTGTCGACGTCGTGGTGAGCGTCGAGGACGACGCCTCGGCCGAGGGCCTGGTCCTCGAGCTGCAAGCCAAAGGGTACGCCGTCCTCATGGCCCTCGAGCAGCAGGCGGTGGCCCGGCTCGCCACGGTCCGCATGGTCTCGCCTGGAAGCTCAGAGCACGGGATCGTCGTCGATCTCCTGTTCGCGTCCTCCGGAATCGAGGCGGACGTCGCCGACCGCGCCGAGCAGCTCGAAATTCTTCCAGGACTTGTCGTTCCAGTGGCCCGCGTCAGTGATCTTATGGCTCTCAAGGTGCTGGCGCGCGACGACCGTCGCCGGCCTCAGGATCTCGATGACTTGCGAGCTCTGCTGCGTGAGGCCAAGGAGTCGGACATCGATGAGACCAAGACCGCCCTCCGAAACATCGAGGCACGTGGCTATCACCGAGAGCGGCGCCTCGTTGACCTCTTCGAGGCCTGTCTGAGCGATGAGCGACCCCGGTCCGAGCGATGAGCGAGCCTGATTGAGCCGCGCGTATCCCAGGTTCACGCTGAACAATCCCATGTTTCGCGCCAGGCGCACCGCGGCCGGGCCGCTCGGTTGCATGAGGGAAGCCAGACGTCACGCTCTGCCCCCGAGAGGTCACTCTCTGCGGTTGAGAGATCCCATTCCTAGCGGAAAAAGTCACACGCTGTGCGAGGGATATCCCAGCGTCAGAGCCAGAAGTCCCATGAAGGCGTCTAGCAGTCACATCCTCAGCGCAAGGTATCCCATCGTTTGGCGCACGGTTCTCTCCTTGGGTCAAAGCGATCCCCTGCTCTCGCGGATGTATCCCATTCTGTGCCTCAGGAGTCCCATCATCGCGCTGAACGCTCCCAAGCTCGGCCTCAGGATGTGATAGCTTGCCCAGATGGCCCCCGGTATGCGTCCCATCGGTGTACTTCTCCTCGATGCCCAACGAGCGCTCAGGCTCAATCAAGAGGGGCTCGGCAAGCTCATGGGAGGCGTCTCGCGAAGGACCGTGTGGCGATACCAGGGGGGTCGCTCGTCCCCGCTGTCGCACCACTTTCATACGCTCGCGCGTCACGTCTTTCCCATCGACAAGGCGCTCGCTGAGCTGCTGGCGGCGGCCGGTGGGACGACGCTCGAGACTCTCGGGCTCGAGGTTCCCGCGCCTGCTCCGGCAAAGGTCGCTCCTGCGGCTCCGCTGCAGCCCGCTCCGACGCCGATCGATCCCATGCGCGCACGACTGCTGGTCGATGCCGTGGTGTGCGCCGCCGCCGAAGCGCTCGACGTCTCGCCTCGCTCCGTGAGAGGCGCGCTCTACGCAGCTTTTGCCCGAGCCAAGGAGACGGGGCTCTCCGTCGATGCGATCGAAGCGTCGCTTGCTCCGCCGGCGGCTGCAGCGGCCAAGCCGGACGGCAAGAGCAAGACCGCCTCGCGCGCGCTCTAGAACAAGTACTGCACGCGAAGCCGCCCGCTAATCATGTCGTCCTGGTGCGGTGCGTAGCCCTCGTGCGTATTCGGGTTGAGGGTAGCCAAGGCCCAGCCGCCAACGAGCTTGAGAAATATGTGTTTGAAGAGGTGATATTGAATCGCCCCAAAGCCTTGCCACTGGCTGAAATCGCCGTACCGGCCGATCGAGGGATCGAAGAACTGGTCGACGTTGTACGTGTAGTTGAGGCCGGCGCCAACGAGGAGACCGCTCACGATGCGCGCGTTGACGAAGCCGCCGACACTGTACTCGGTGAACGAGTTATCATCTTGTCGCGTGCCGTCCGCTCCGCCGTACTGAATCTGTGCGCCGTACCCATAGTTGGCTCCGAACTCAATGTACGGATCGACTACGAACTGCAGTGCGCCTCCGACGCCGTAGTTCCACTGCTGTCCCCGCAGGCTCGTGTCGTAGGGCGACTGGTGGTCCCACTCGGCTCCGAGCTTGAGCTTCATCCAGCCAAAGTCGGCGATGGCCACCGGACGAGCGCCAATCTCGTTTTGACCGCCGGAGCCGGGATCCTGTCCGAAGACCCCTTCGACCTCGAAACGCAGCCAGTCGGTCGGATAAAGGTGAAGCGCGCTCTGGCCCACGTTGCCCTGGCGGTAGAACAAGTTGGTCACGCCATAGATGGGGACCGGGCCCTGCCCGAGCTGGTTTCTGTAAAAGTCCTGCGCGCCCTGTCGCTCGAGCGTGTAGAGGTCGAGCCCCATTCCGAAGTGGTAAACCTCCCACGCCTCGAAACGCCCGAACTGGAGGTCGAACGTCTTCCAGCGCCCGAACTTGACCCACATATCGTCGACGTTGGCGACGGTGGGGGCGGGCTGCTCCTGATCGCGGTCGGCCACGAACTCGCCTTGGCCCTGCGCGAACCAATGGCCATCGGTCCACGTGGGCGTGATCCTCAAGAGAAAGCGACCTTGCTGGACGTAGTCCTTCAGGCTCGCGTTACCCTGAAGGTTGCCTTCGCGGTTGATGGCTTCGTAGCCGGTGTCGACCCACACGTACCCGCTGACGCCGACGCCAGTCTTGGGCATGTAGGGCCATTGCCGGCCGTGAAAGGTGGCCCAAAGAGAGCCCCCATAAATTCCTCGCACGGGATCGTTCGGATACGCGTCCGCTCCCAGGTGCTCGACGGGACCGACAATCGGAGTCGTGGTCAGCGCCTGAACGTAGGGTGCCGACTCGACGGGCGGCGTGGGCGAGGCATCGGGCGGCGCAGCCACGGGCACATTGGTCGTCGCCCCGGTGCCGGTGCCTCCGCCGGGCTCGTCGGCCGAAGCGGTGGCGGCAAAAGCGAGGATTGCGAGCGACGCCGAGAGCGCCGCACGAGACAGGGTTCGGCACGAAAAGAGTGTCATGTTCTCTGTTCCCGCGCGGCCTATTTGCAGCCGCCGTCTTGTTGGAGGTTCACTGAAGGGTCAGGGTCAGAGCCGGTGATAGCGCGTCGGAGCTTCCGCCCACCATTACGCTGATTGCGCCCGTTTCGTTGACCCATTTGCTCGTGGGCGTGTCCCAGTATTTGAGGTCCGAAATCCGTAGCGGAATGGTGACGGTGGTCGCCGTGGTGCCCACGGGAATCGGCGTCCGTACGAAGCCTTTGAGCTCTTTGGTGTTGGTATGCCCGGTCCGCTTCGTATACGGATACGAGACGAAGACGAACGACACTTCGTCGCCCGCCAGCGTGCCCATGTTGGTCACAGGGACGGTGACCATCACGGTATCCGAAGCGGTCGCCGTGGCCTGAGACAACGTCGGCGTCCCGTACGCATACGTCGAATAGCTCATGCCGTGCCCGAACGCGAATAGGGGCGTTATCTTGTTTTCATCGTAGTAGCGATATCCAAGGTAATAGCTCATCGGCGTCGTCCTGCTGGCCCCGGCCGTAAAGAGCCCTTCGTCGCCGTAGCAAGCCGGACACGTCACGCTCGGGCTCGGAACGCTGGCGCCGGCGGCGGTCGTCGGGCAATGGCCCGAGCAAGATCCAACGATCGGATTCGGCCAGGTGACCGGCAGCTTGCCGCTGAAGTTGACCTTGCCGAAGAGAAGATCGGCCAGAGCATCGCCGCCGTCTTGGCCCGGGTACCACGCCATCACGACGGCGGGCACTGTGGACAGCCAGGGCATGTCGATGACGCTGCCGCCTTCGAGGACGACGACCATGGGCTTGCCGAGCGCGGCCACGGCCTCGATGAGCGGGTCTTGCACGGCCGTGCCGCCCTCGACGTGAACGAGCTTGTCATCGAGCGAAAAGCTCAGCCTGTCGCTCGCGCCCGTGTAGTCCTCGCCTTCGTCTTCGGGAGTGAGCCCGGCCACGACGACGTAGAAGTCCGCCGTGGTGTCGATCGTTGCCGCCGTGCTGCCTCCCGAGACCACCGTCGTCCCCATGGGTGCACCGTTTTGCAGCCCGAGAAGGGGCCCGACGAACGTGGTCGGGTCCGAGTAGACGCGGCTGCTCCCGAGGTCGCCGGTGAGATGCGTCGGCGGATCGATCCCGGTCACGACGCTGTTGATGAAATTGACGGTGCCGTTGCTGATGTCGGTGTTGCTCAGTGTGAAAGGGACGGTGGCGCCGACGACGGCAATCTTGGTGACCGTGGAGGGGATCGGCAACGTCGGCGCGCCGCCGGTCGTGGCATTCTTGAGAAGGACCATGGCTTCGGTGGCGGCCTTGCGCGAGTCCTGAATGTGCGCGGTGTTGCCCTGAATGTTGTAGGTCGTCGGGTCTTGCGTGGTCTTGGCGGCCTGAAGGCCCTTGCCGCTCAAGATATTGAACTCGCACTGCTTGGTGGCGATATACGTCGCCGCGGTCTGGATCTGCGACGGCGTGATCTGGTTGCCTTGCAGATCGTTCTGAAGCTGCGTGAAGTTGTCGTCCCAGGGCATCTCCATGTCGAGCCCGGCGTTGATCGCGGCCGACGAATAGAGCGCCTGAGCGGCTGGTTGAGCCGAGCACGACGCGTTGTCTCCCGGCAGCGCCCACCAGTCGGTGATCACGAAGCCTTGAAACCCGAACGTCGTGCGGAGCATGTCGGTCAAGAGCTCAGGGCTCTGCGTCGATTTGTGCGCGGTCTTGTCGGGCCCGTCGTTGGACTGAACGAGGTTGTACGACGCCATGATGCAAGCGACGTTGGCGTCTTGGATGACCATCTCGAAGTGGCGTCCATAGATCTCGTGAAGCGTCTGCTCGTCCATCTGCGACGTGTTCGACGCCCGCCCGTTTTCGATGTTGTTGGCGGCGTAGTGCTTCGCGCACGCGGGAACGTACTCTTGGGCCCCGTCGACGAACGCCGTGCCCATGCGGCCCAGGAGATACGAGTCTTCGCCGTAGGTTTCCTGGCTTCGCCCCCACGCCGGGTGGCGCAGAATGTTGATGACAGGGGCCAAAATCAGGGTGTGGCTGGAGGCGACGACTTCGTCGCCGATGTCTTCGCCGATCGTCTGCTCGATGTCGAAGTCGAACGTCGCGCCGCGCGCGGACGCCGAGGGGAACGCGGTCGAAAAGCCGGACTTTTGCGGCGGCAGGTTGGCGGCCAGGCAAACGCCGCGCGGGCCGTCGCGAAAGAAGATGCCATTGGCCTGGCCGGGTATGCCTGGGGTCGTGAAGATGTTGGTCAGGTTTGCGTTGCCGGGGCAGTTGCTCGGCTGGCCATGCATCAGCGCGATCGCGTTGGTCTGGTTTGCCGTAATCGCGGAGGCTGTAGCCGCGCAGGCATTGCTGCCGCTGGAGGGCCCCGTCGAGCCCCCTGATGCGCCACCCGAGCCCGAGCCTGAGGCCGCGCTGCTAGAGCCCGACGACCCGGCCGTGATCCCGTTGGGGAACGGCTGAAGCTGGTTACACGATGGAGCGACCGCCACCAATCCGAGCAGCACGAACGCCGCCGAGCCAAACAAGTATCCCTGTCGACGAGTGACAAAGCTCTGCTGAACCATGATGCGAAGATCTCCTGGCGCACCGAATCGGTGTTCTTCTTGCCTGTCCCCGAAATGGCCGAAGTCAAGAAGGTTTGGTGCCTGAGCGCGGCGCACCATAGCTCAAGCGAATAGGCGATGTCTCCAATCGTCGGGTTAGCCGACGCCGTGGACGTCGCGTGATGGCGATGTCTTCAACGTGAGAGTGCGAAGGCGTCGTGGCGGCGCAGGCGGTTTCGCGGGCTACCTCGTTGCGATGCACCTTCATAAATCGCACCCGAATGGATGGGTACTTCACGAATGTCCATTGCGCATCGCAGCGAGCCGCGTTACCTGTGCGCGTAACGGGCGGATGTGCCCCTCCCCCTAACGTCCGCCCGTTCTTACGCCCCCGCCTCCGTGTTCATACCGGACGGGGGCGTTTTTTTATGTTCATCATGGAGATACGCGCCAGCCTGAACTTCGGGTTCGGGGGCGCCGCCTCATTGAGTATGATTGGGGGCTTGCCCCAAGCGAAACCATGACGGTCGATCCGCAATCGGTCCCCCCGCCGGCTCCGGACGGCTCGCTGCTTCGACAGGCCCTGGCCGCTCACCGTCGGGCGCTCGAGGCGCTGCTCGAATCCGGCCAAGACGGCCTCGCGCTCGGGCGCGCCAACGCCCGGTTTCTCGACGACTGCATCATCGGGCGCTTCGATGCAGCGACGAGGCGGGCGGGGGATTCGGCGGCTGGCGTCGCTCTGGCTGCGGTGGGCAGCTTCGGGCGCGGCGCGGTCGCGCTCCGGAGCGACGCCGACATGGTGGTCGTCGTTCGGTCGGGCCGCGAGAAGGCGGGGGCGTTCATCGAGGCGCTCCTCTATCCACTATGGGACGCGGCGCTGCCCCTCGGCCACCAGGTCCTGAGCACGAAAGACGTGCTGCCCCTGGCGCAGAGAGACCTCGCCACCGCGACGTCGCTTCTCGACCTCCGACTCCTCGCCGGCGACGCAGACCTTTTGGCGGGTCTGCGTAACCAGGCCGCCGAAGGGCTCTTCGGAGAGGAAGACCTCGGCGAGTTCATCGACCGGATCGAAGAGGAAGCCGGCATTCGCCACGAGCGGTTCGGCGGGTCGGTGTACCTGCTCGAGCCCGACGTCAAGAGTGGCCCGGGCGGCCTTCGCGATCTCGACGGCGCGAGCTGGGCCGCCCGCGCCCGCTACCACGTGGGCCAATCGGCCAACGAAGACCCTATGGGCGTTTGGGGCGAGCTTGTCCGCGTGGGAGTGCTCGTCACGCGCGAGGCCCAGGAGATCGCGAAGTCCGAAGAGTTTCTCTGGCGGGTGCGCAATCGCCTGCACCAGCGCTCGGGGCGCAAATCCGATCGACTCAACTTCGAGGACCAAGAGGCCCTGGGCGTGGCCATGGGCTACGGAGACGACCGCGCGCGCGCCGCCGAGCGGATGATGCAGGACTACTACCTGCACGCGCGCGCCGTCACCCGCGCTCGCGCCAGCCTGCTCGAACGCCTGCGGCCGGTACGAAAGAGGGGCAGGGCGAGCCCGGCGAGCGACCTCGGCGGCGGAGTCCAGCTCTTCGACGGGCACGTGACGATCGCCAATACGGCCGATCTGCAGAGCGATCCCGCGCTGGCGATGCGCATCTATGCCGCGTGCCTGCGCCATCAGGCGCCCGTCCTGGCGTTCGCGCGCGACGCCATCGTGCGATCGGCGGCCGACAGCGCCTGGGCCGAGCGCTTGAGGGCGAGCGCGGAGGCCGCGGCCATCTTCGTGGAGCTCGTCTGCACCGTCGCCGAGACGCGCACGCGGCGCGGCTCGATGGTGGGCGAGCTGCACGACGTCGGGCTCCTTCTGGCGATGGTCCCTGAGTTTCTCCCGGTGACCGGGCGCGTGCACCACGACGTCTATCACGTGTACACCGTCGACGTTCACTCGGTGGCCGCCGTCGATCGCTTGCGCCAGATGGCGCGCGGCGAGCTCGCGCACGAGTTTCCTTTGGGCTCGCGTCTCGCGGCCGAGGTGGCCCGCCCGGTGCCGCTATTTTTGGCGACGCTTCTTCACGACGTCGGCAAGGGTTGGCCGGACTCCTCGGGGTCTCTCAAGCAGCACTCGAAGGTGGGCGCGGACATGTGCCAGACCATCCTTCCGCGACTGGGGCTTTCGGCGGAGGACACCGCCGACGCGTGCCAGCTCGTGATGGATCACCTTCTGATGTACCGCATCGCGACGCGAAGAGACCTCGACGACGAGGCTACGGTGGCGGAGTTTTGCCGCAGCATGCGCGGTCGCGAGGGCCTTCGCGATCTCTATCTGCTCACGGTCTCCGACTTGAGCACGACTTCGCCGACGGCGATGACGTCGTGGAAGGCGCGGATGCTCGACGAGCTCTATTTCGCCGCCGAGGCGCATCTGGCCGGGCAGCTCCCACGCATCGATGCCGATAGGGTTGCCCTGGTGCGCCGGGCCGTGCAGGCCGCGTGGATCGGTCCGGCGGACGCGCTCGACGCCCTGCTCGAGACGATGCCCGACAGGTACATGCTCGCGAATACGGCCGAGTCGATCGTGCAGCACGCGCGGGTCGTGCTCCAGCGCGGCCGGCAATCGGCGCACGTCGGGCGGGTGCATTCGCGCCACCCCGAGGCGGCCGAGCTTTGCGTCGTCGCCGACGACCGGCCGGGCCTTCTGGCGAGCATCGCGGCCGCGATCACGGCCAACCGTCTCGAGGTCCTCGCGGCGCAGGTCTACTCGCGCACGGCGAGCGGGCGCGTCGAGGCGGTCGACCTCTTCTGGGTGCGTGACCGCGACGGCGGCGTCGAAGGGGTGGACCTGGTGATGGCGCGTCTGGCGCGTGACTTGGAAAACGTCTGCGCGGGTAAAGTCGCCCCCGAGCAGCTGCTTCGTTCGCGCACCGGGTCGAGCTCGCCGTGGCGCGAGCGGCCAAGCCCCGCGGTGCCCACCGAGGTCATCGTGGATGACCGGGCGTCGCCCAGCCACACCGTCGTCGAAGTGTTCGCGAAAGACAGCCCCGGCCTTCTCTACCGGCTCGCTTATGCGCTGCACCACCTCGGGCTCTCGATCGCGCTTTCGAAGATCAACACCGAAGGCACGCGAGTGGCCGACGTCTTCTACGTGCGCGAGCTCGACGGGAGCAAGGTCGCTCGGGGCGTGCGCTACAAGGAGATTCACGAGTCGCTCGTCAGCGCGGTCAATAGCTGAGAGCCCTGTGCGTCGAAGGAAACGACCATGAGATCCCCGAGTGGAGAGAGAAACCGCCAGGACGCCAGGGCCGCCACCAATCCTTCTCTTCGGTCTTCCTGGCGCCCCTGGCGTCCTGGCGGTCAATCTCTCCGAGGGGTCTCTCTCCGAGCGTCTCTCCCGGCGGCGTCTCTCCTGGCGGTGTCTCTCGTTCTTCAAGCGTGCGGGGGGGCCGAGCCAACGCCGCAGTCGCCCCCGCCTCCACCCCCCAGCGCGCCCGCTCCGGAGCCGAGCGCTGCCCCCGAGCCCGTCGCGTCTCCCGACCTGCTCGCGGGCATCAAGGCTTTCGATGCGGGCCATTATGCCGATGCCCGAGCCTCGTTCGAGGCGGCCGCGAAGAAAAATCCGCACGACTCGGGCGCCCTCTACAACCTCGGAATGGCGTGCGAGAAGCTGGGTGACGCCGCGGCCGCCGAGGCGGCCTACAAGGCGGCGCTCGTCGCAGCGCCCGACCTCGAGACCGCTTCTGCCGAGCTGTGCGCGCTCTACCTCGACCAGGGGCGAATCGACGATGCGCTGGCGGTCGGTCGCGCCGGTCTCGCGGCTCACCCAGGGAGCGCCGTGCTTCACGAGAACGTCGGCGTGGCGCTCGCCACACGCGGCGACACCGACGCGGCGACCACGGAGCTCGGGCAAGCGGTGCACATCGCTCCGAGCGAGCCGATGTTCCATTTGACCCTCGCGCACTGGCTCAACGTCTGGCACACGCGCGGCGCCGCGGCGCAGCTCGACGCCGTCCTCGGGCTGGTCAAAGGCGACTACGCGATGACGGCTTCGGTCGGTTACGAGTACCGGATGGCGGGGGAGTTTGCCTCCTGCGTCAAGACGTTCGACGCCGCCATCGCGACGAAAGATGGCGGCGAAGTGCGCACCGAGCGCGCTCTCTGCCACTTGGGGCAAAAGGACGAAGCGGGCGCTCTCGACGACCTACAAGCGGCCGTCAAAGCCGAGCCGACCTACGCCCCCGCCCACTATTACTTGGGCGGCCGGCTGGCGAGCAGCAAGCACTTCAAAGAAGCCGCGGCCCAGTACGCGGAGTACTTGAAGCTCGCGCCCACGGGCTCGTTGGCCAAGGCCGCCGCCGAGCGCCTCAAGGCGGCTCAACAAGCGGCTCGCAAGGGGCCTGCCGCGAAGTAACCGAGAAGCCGCGGAGCACTCTGGCTCCGCCGTCTTGCTCGATCTCGCCGACGGCCACAAGCTCGCCCAAAGCATCGAGCCAAGCGCACGGACCGAGCGAAGGCGCGGCGATGGCTGTCGGCTGTACGCGCCGTCCGTGGCGCGCATCCTCCGCGCCCGAAGGCGTGAGATGCGCGACCGGCAGAGCTCGAGCGGCAGCCGCAGCGATGGGCTCGAGGCGCGATCGCATCACCTCGGCCGAATCGTCGACCCCGAGCGCATGCTCGAGGCCGAAGGGGCCAGAGCGAAGGCGGCGAAGGCTCGTCAGGTGGCCCGCGGTGCCGAGCGTGGCGGCGAGATCGCGGGCGAACGCGCGCACGTAGTAGCCCTTGCTCACCTCGAGAGTCACCGAGAGGTGCGCGGGCTCGTCGCCGCACGCCGTCAGGTCCAGACGCACGACGCGTACGGGTCTGGAGGCGAGATCCGGCACGACGCCTCGCCGCGCGAGCGCATAGGCGCGCTCACCCCTCGTCTGGATGGCGGAATAGACGGGCGGATCCTGCAAGGTTCGCTGTCGCTCGATCTCGAGCGCTGCCTGGACCATGGGCGCGACGGCGAGCGGGCTCGATTGCGACAGAGCGGCGCGTAGCTCCGGGCTCAGGGCCTCGCGCCGCACTTCGCGACCGTCCGCATCGAGCGTGTCGGTCTCTGTGCCGAGAGCCACCGTGGTCAGGTACGCCTTGTCTTGAGCCGTCAGCCAGGGCGCAAGCTTGGTCGCCTCGCCGACGAGGACGACGAGCACGCCTGTCGCCATCGGGTCCAGGGTTCCAGCGTGCCCCACGGAGCGCGTTCGGAGCGTCCGGCGCACACGGCCGACGACATCATGGCTCGTCCAGCCCCGCGGCTTGTCGAAGGTTAAGACGCCGCTTTCGTCGCCCGTTGCCATCGATATCCATTGTCCATGTTAAGCTGATCCAAGGCGATGACGACCTCATCCATCCCGGCGCCGCTGCGCCTGGGGCCTTACGAGCTTCTGCGTCGTATTGCCACGGGCGGGATGGCGGAAGTATATCTCGCGCGCCGAGCGGGTCCGCATGGATTTCAGAAGCTCGTCGCCGTCAAGCGAATCCTCCCCCAGTACACGCGCGATCCCGACTTCGTGGCGATGTTCGTCGACGAAGCTCGAGTGTGCGCTCGCTTGGGCCATCCCAACATCGTCCAGGTGTTCGACTTCGGCGAGCAGGACGGCGAGCTCTACATGGCCATGGAGTACGTCGACGGCACCACGGGCGCTCGCCTGATACGGGCCGCCTCCGCGCGCGGCGAAGACGTTCCGCTCGACGTCTGCCTACACGTGGTCTTGTCGGTTCTGCGGGCGCTCGACTACGCGCACGGGGCGCGCGACGACGACGGTAAACCCATCTTGCTCGTGCATCGCGACGTTTCGCCGGGCAACGTCCTCATCGACCGCTCCGGTGGCGTCAAGCTCACCGACTTCGGCATCGCTCGCGCCGCTGAGATCGAGCGCCGCACCGATGCCGGGCAGCTCAAGGGCAAGCTCGGCTACATGTCGCCCGAGCAAGTCGTGGGTCGCGAGCTCGACGCGCGGAGCGACATCTTCACGGTCGGCATCCTGATGGCCGAGCTGCTGGTCTTGCGGCCGCTTTTCACCGGGGCCCAAGATCTCGACGTTCTCATGCGAATCCGCGACGCGGACGTCTCGGTCATCGACCGGTCGGGAGCGCGAATTCCCGACGACGTACGCGCGATTCTCCTGCGGGCGCTCTCGCGCGAGCCGGCCCTGCGCTGGCAGTCTGCCGCCGCGATGATCGACGCGTTCGAGGAGCTCGCCAGGCGACGGCGTCTGCAGATCGGTCCTTCGCGCCTGGCTGCCTTCGTCGAGAAGCTCGGCCTCCCCGAAGAGGCGGTCCTCGAGGAAGGCTCGCAAGAGAGCGATACGACGCTGCGCTTCGTCAAGCGAGACGCGTCGTCGCCTCCGTCGAGCGCGCCCGCAAGCGAGCAAGGCTCGCCTGCGCTTTATCGGATCAAGCGGCTCGACGGCACGCTGCTCGGGCCTGTGGCGCTGCCTCAGCTCGTCGAGCTCTTTGCGACGGGCCAGGTGGGCACGACGTGCTCCATCGCGCGCGTGCCGGGCCGGTTCAAGCCCGTCACCCGTTATCCCGAGCTGGCGCGCTTCGCGAGCAGCCCGGCGCTGCAGTGGGACGTCGAGCTCCCGAGCGACGCCATCGATCGAGGCCAGCTCGATCCGGCGCGGCTCCCCACGCGCATCTTCCACATGGCCGTTCGGCGCGAGACCGGCGTGCTGGTGCTGCAAGACGGGCCCCGAAAGAAGCGCACGTTCTTCGTCGAGGGCTCGCCCGAGTGCGTGACGTCGACCGAGAAACACGAGCTCCTCGGCGAGTTTCTCATTCGCCGGGGTCAAGTCCTTCGCATGGAGCTCGAGATGGCGCTCGCCGTCCTTCCGCGCTTCGGGGGTCGCATCGGCGACGCGCTCGTCGGCATCGGGGTGCTACGGCCCATCGAGCTCTTTCGCGCCATCCACGACCAGACCCAAGAGCGGCTCGTCGAGATTTTCCGGTGGAAGCGAGGCGAGATCGCGTTTGCTCGCGGGATGCGCTCGCAGGAAGAGACCTTTCCCCTGGGCGTGGACACCTACGAGCTCATTGGTCGCGGCATCCGGCATGGCTATAGCTACGACGAGCTCGAATCCATGCTCGCCCCGGTACGCGAAGAAGTGGTCGAACCGGTCGCCGTGCCGCCGGTTCGGCTCGAGATGTTCCGACTGCCCGAGCGCGAAGCGGCCGTCATCGATGCGGTGACCGGCAAGACGACTCTTTCCAAGATCGTCGCGGAGCGGACGGCAAGCGGCGCTTCGGATCCGGAAGAGGTGCTGCGCGGGGTCTTCTTGGGTCTCGCGTGCGAGCTCTTGCGCAGCCCCAAGTGGGTCGTGCCGCCGAGCTTCATCAAAGGCAAATGAGCTCTCGAAGGACCGAGGAGCGAGGCTAGATGTTCGGTATTCGTGCCAAACTTGTCATGGCCTCGCTGGCCATCGGCGCGGCGCTCGTGGGCGCCGTCCTGATGTCGATTGGGGCTGGCGCAGAGTCGGGGTCGGCCAGCCGCGTGGCCTGGGCGGCTGCCGGAGTGGCGATGGCGCTCGCCCTGGGTCTCTGCGTCTCGGCGGCCAAGCGCGTCGCCAAGGTCGTCCAAGAGCTTCGAGCCGCGGCGCACCGAATGAGCGATGTGAGCGATGGCGACGTCTCGGTGCGAACCAACGCCACCGCGCGAGACGAGTTTGCCATGCTCGGACAGACGCTCGACCGCGCGGTGAGCCACCTCGCCGTCAGCCTCGTGGATCTTCGCGGCGAGCGGGACCTTCAAAAGAAAATATTGGAGGCGATGCACGAGGGCGTCGTCGTCGTGGATCAGGACGGCCGCATCGAGCTCGTCAACTCGGCCCTTCGCTCGATGCTTCTCTTGGGCACCGATGCCGTCGGCAAGCTCCTGCTCGAAACCGTGCGAAACGCGCAGCTTAGCGAGATGCTCGAAGACGCGCGCGCCGAGCCTGACGACCGCCTGGTCGAGCTCGAGCTGCCCGGCCTCAAGCCGCGGCGAGTGCTCGTGCAAGTGGCGCCCTTGTCGGCGGGCGACGAAGGCCTGCTCTTCGTGTTCGTCGATGTCACCGAGCTCCGTCGCCTCGAGTCGCTCCGCCGCGACTTCGTGGCCAACGCTTCCCACGAGCTGCGAACGCCCATCGCGGCCGTTCGCTCGGCCACCGAGACGCTGAGGTTCGGCGCGCTCGACGACCGGGCGGCCGCCATTCGGTTTCTCGACATCATCGAGCGAAACGCGCAGCGTCTTCAGCTCCTGGTCGAAGACATGCTGGAGCTTTCCAAGCTCGAATCGAACGAGTTCAAGCTCAAGCGCGAGCCGGTGGAGCTCCAGCGCGTGGTCCCCATCGTGCTCGCGCTCTTTCGCGAGCGCGCGGAGAAAAAAGGCGTCCGCCTCGCGTCCGAGCTTCCGGCGGCGCTGCCGGCCATCGACGGCGACGCGAGGGCGCTCGAGCACGTTCTGTCGAACTTGGTCGACAACGCCGTCAAGTATTGCCCGTCCGGCTCACGGATTCTCGTGGGCGCATCGCACGACGAGGATCGCGTGAGCCTGGTCGTGTCCGATACCGGCCCCGGCATCGCGGCCGAGCACTTGTCGCGGGTCTTCGAGCGATTCTATCGCATCGACGCAGGGCGGTCGCGAGACCTCGGCGGCACCGGGCTTGGCCTCTCGATCGTCAAGCACATGGTCGAGGCGATGCGCGGCAAGGTCTCCGTCGAGAGCACCGTGGGCTCGGGCTCGACGTTCAGGGTGGCTCTGCATCGCGCCGACGCGGCCAGGTTCGGAGATTTCCTTGCCGGGCGCGCCGACAGCGAGGCTCGCTTGCGCGCGGTCGAAATGAAGGGCCCGGATGAGGTCGTCGCTGAACGCCGCGTCACCAAAATTTCACCGGGTTGATGCACTGGGTGTCACAAAAGACGTGGCTAATGCTCAGTGTGAGCCTCTTGGAGGTTGCCGTCGTGCTGGCGGCCGCATCGCTCGCCCTGTACGGCCCCATGATGGGCCTCTTTTGGGGCGCCATCGTGAAGCGGCGGAAGCAGGCAGCCGGCGCGCAACGGGCGCAGCCCTCGGCGCTCCGAGTGAGTATTCTCAAGCCCTTGGCCGGCTGCGACGACGATCTCGCCGCCAACCTCGAGTCCTTCGCGCGCATCGAGTATCCCTCGTTCGAGGTTCTGCTGGGCGTTGCCGATGCCGGCGACCCTGCGTTTGCGGTCGCGCGGCACTTTCTCGCGCGCCATCCCCACGTGGATGGACGCGTGGTCGTCACCAATCCCCGGGCGGCGATTAATCCGAAGGTGGCGCAGCTCATCGATCTCGAGCGAGTGGCGACGGGCCAAGTGTGCGTGATCTCCGATTCCAACGTCCGGGTCTCGCCGACCTACCTCGCGTCACTCGTCGGGGAGCTCGAAGACCCTCGGGTGGGCCTCGTCACGAGCCTGTTCGCGGGCACCGGTGAACAGACGCTCGGGGCCGCGCTCGAGAACTTGCAGATCTGCGCGTCCACCGCTCCCGGCATCGCCGCGGTCGAAGCCGTCACCGGCCGGCCGCTCACGGTCGGTAAATCCATGGCCGTTCGGCGCTCGGACCTGGAGCGGCTGGGAGGCTTTGCGTCGGTGGGCCACGTGCTTGCCGAGGACTACGTGCTCGGCCGCATCTTCAGAAAGGCGGGCCTGAAGGCGAGGCTGTCCTTCGATATCGTCGAGAATCGAAATACGGGCTGCTCGGTTTTTCGAACGCTCGAGCGACACACGCGCTGGGCCAAGATGCGCAGATCGCTCTTTCCGCTCGGGTTTGCTATCGAGCCCATGTTGTCGCCCGTATTCGTGACGACCGTGGGTCTGCTGATTGCGCCAAGCCGCACGACGGCCCTCTTGCTCGCCATCGCATCCGTCATTCAGACCCTGGGGGCGTTCGTTTCGGCCGCGCTGCTCAGGCGGCATTGGTTCGCCTGGTGGTACGTACCGCTTGAAATCATTCGGTCTTACGTGGCGGTCTTTTGCTGGCTACGCGCCTGGGCGAGCCGGCGAATCGCTTGGAGGGGGCACCCATTCCTGCTTCAGCGGGGAAGTGCCATCGTGTCGCTTTCAGCCCGAGATCCGGACCCATCGTCGGGTCGGGCGGGCTTTGCGGCATGACCGATTCACGGAGCCGTCTCCCCGCGTCGTCACGTGAACGTCACGGGGGAGACACACAACGCTCGTCCGAGCCGGCCAAAGTCGCGCCCGTGGTCGCCGCCGCGACGCTATCGCCCGAGTTGAGCGTAGAGCTCAAGATGCGGGCGCGGGATCTGGCCGTTCGCTATGGCGATAAGACGGCCATCAAAGATGTCACGATCGACGTGCACGCCAATCAGGTGCTGGCCCTCATCGGTCCGAGCGGCTGCGGCAAGAGCACGTTTCTTCGTTCGCTCAACCGCATGAACGACACCGTCCCCGACGTGTCGGTCACTGGCCACGTCGAGCTCGATGGCGAAGCCATCTATGGGCCGGAGGTGGACCCCGTGCTCGTTCGGCGGCGCGTCGGGATGGTCTTTCAGCGTTCGAACCCGTTTCCCAAGTCGATCTTCGAGAACGTGGCTTACGGGCTTCGGATCGCGGGCATTTCGGAGCAGCGTGTCCTGGTCGAGCGCGTCGAGCGCGCCCTGCGGCACGCCGCTCTATGGGAGGAGGTCAAGGATCGTCTCGACGAATCCGGGCTGGCCCTTTCCGGGGGCCAGCAGCAGCGGCTCTGCATCGCTCGAGCCCTGGCCGTGGAGCCCGAAGTGCTTCTGATGGACGAGCCTGCCAGCGCGCTCGACCCTATCGCGACGGCGAAGGTCGAAGACCTGGTGGCCGAGCTTCGAGACGAGCTGACCATTGTCATCGTGACCCACAACATGCAGCAAGCCGCGCGCGTCTCGCAGCGGACGGGCTTTTTTTACATGGGCCGACTCGTCGAAGTCGGAGACACGACCCAGATTTTCACACGCCCGAGAGAACGAGAGACCGAGGACTACATCACCGGTCGTTTTGGATAGGAGATTCCCATGCGTCTTTTTTCGTTGGCGCTCATCGCCACCGGTCTGCTCATCGGTTGCACCCGGACCGACCCATCGCCCGCCCCCGCCGGCAGCAGCAGCGCTCCCGCGCCGGCTCCCGAGAAAACGACCTTGTCCGTCAAAGGCTCGGACACGATGGTGATCCTCGGCCAGCGGTGGGCCGAGACCTATATGAACGCCAATCCAGGGGTGAGCGTCCAGGTGACGGGTGGAGGCTCGGGCACGGGGATTGCGGCCCTCATCAACGGCACGACGGATATCTGCGAAGCCAGCCGGCCGATGAAGGACAAAGAGAAGGACGACACGCAGGCCAAACGCGGGGCACGCGCCGTCGAAATCAAAGTCGCGCTCGACGCGCTGGCCGTCTACGTCAACGAGAAAAACCCGATCAAAGAGATCTCCATCCCTGCGCTATCCAAGATCTACAAGGGAGAGACGACGTCCTGGAAGGACGTGGGTGGGGCCAACCACGCCGTCGTCCTCTATGGTCGCGAGAATAACTCCGGGACGTATGGCTATTTCAAAGAGCACGTCCTCGAAAATAAGGACTTTGCTGCGGGGGTGCAGACGCTGGCCGGAACCTCGGCGGTCGCGAGCGCCGTGAAGGGCGACGCCTTCGGGATTGGCTACGGGGGCATCGCGTATCTCGAAGGGATCCGCGCGCTCAAAGTGAAGAAGGACGACACCTCGGACGCCATCGCTCCATCGCTCGAGACCGCGCAGAGCGGCACGTATCCCATCGCGAGGTTTCTCTACTTCTACACGGCGGGCGAGCCGACGGGTCTCGCCAAGCGTTTCATCGACTGGGTCAAGAGCCCCGACGGACAGAAAGTGATCGAGCTCGTCGGCTACTATCCGCTGCCCAAGACCTGACCGTATGGCCCATCCCACCATCCTTGCGGTGCCCGAGCGGACCGAGCGCGCGCGATCGCGTTCACTCCGGCGCAACAGCGGTTGGCGTGAGCGGCTCATCGAGCTTGCGATCACGGTCGTGGCCCTGGGCTCGATCGCCGCCATTCTTCTCATTCTCGTGTTCGTGGGCAAAGAGGCCCTTCCACTTTTGACGAGCGTCGAGGTGCATCGGGAAGTGACGCCCTGGAGCATGCTCATTCCGATTCGCCAGCACGGGGCCGAGGCTTACGTGTGGCAGCCCGTGAGCGAAGTCCCGAAGTACAACGTGATGCCTCTCATCATGGGCACGCTCAAGGTGACGCTCGTGGCCCTGGTTTTTGCCGGGCCCATGAGCGTCGCCGCGGCCGTCTTCGTCTCCGAGTATGCCAAGGGGCGCATGAGGGAGATCGTCAAACCGGCCATCGAGCTTCTCGCGGGTGTTCCCTCGGTCGTGGTCGGTTTTTTTGCGCTCATCGTGCTCGCGGGCTGGGTCCAGCGAGCGTTCGGCACCGAGCACCGCCTGAACGCGCTCGTCGCGGGAATCGGCCTGTCGTTCGCCATCATCCCCATCGTGTTCTCGGTCTCCGAGGATGCTCTTCGCGCCGTTCCGCGCTCCTATCGCGAAGCCGCGCTGGCCATGGGATCCACGCCCTCGCAGACGATTTTGCGAGTCGTGCTGCCGGCGGCCGCGCCCGGGATCGCGGCCGCGACCGTGCTCGGTTTCGGTCGCGCCATCGGCGAGACGATGATCGTCGTCATCGCCTCGGGTAACGCGGCGCTGCTCGACCTGAGCCTCCAGCACTCGACCCGGACGATCACCGCGACCATCGCTCAGGAGCTCGGGGAGGTCGTCGTGGGCAGCGCTCACTACGATGTGCTTTTCGCCCTCGGGGCGATGCTCTTCATCGCGACGTTCGTCTTCAACTTCATCGGCGAGCGCATCGTCTACCGGATGCGTCGCAATCTCGGGACCGTGGCATGACGTCGGCCGTTTCCTCGCGCCGGCTCGTCGGCACGGTCAGGCACGGGGATCGGGCGCTGGCGGGGCTCACCGCAGCCGCGGTCGTCGTGATCTTGGTGATGCTGGTCATCGTCATGGGCGACGTCGTCATCGGAGGCGTGCGCACGCTGTCGTGGCAATTCGTCAGCGAGGCGCCCCGCGCAGGGATGACGCAGGGGGGCGTCTTCCCCGCGATCTTCGGAACCGTCGCGTTGACCCTGCTCATGACCCTGGTGGCTGTGCCCGCGGGCGTCGCGACTGCGATCTATCTGACGGAGTACGCGTCGGCCAAGTCACCGGTCGCCCGGCTGGTCCGGGTGTGCGTCGCCAATCTCGCGGGCGTCCCTTCCATCGTCTTTGGTCTCTTTGGGCTCGGTTTTTTCATATCGACCGTGGGCCGCATGATCGATAGCGTCGCGTACGGAGGCCAAGGGGTCTACGGCCGCCCGTGCCTTTTGTGGGCGTCGCTGACGCTCGCAATCCTCACGCTGCCCGTGGTCGTGGTCACCACCGAGGAGGCGATTCTCTCGGTCCCGCGCGAGCTTCGCGAAGCCAGCCTCGCCGTGGGGGCGACGCGCCTTCAAACGATCGTGCGCGTCGTTCTGCCCGAAGCGCTCGGAGGCATCCTGACCGGGACGATTCTGGCGGTCAGCCGAGGGGCAGGCGAGGTCGCTCCAATCCTTTTTACGGGTGTCGCCTATTACCTGCCGAGCCTGCCAACCCACTTGAACGATCAGTTCATGAGTCTCGGCTATCACGTGTACGTTCTGGCGACGCAGTCCCCCGATGTCGACCGGACCAAGCCGCTGCTCTATGGCACGGCGCTCGTGCTTCTCAGCTTGACGTTTCTGCTCAACCTGCTGGCCATCTGGATACGCTCGCGCAGCCGAGGCCAGTCGCGCGCGGCCCGCTGAATGCCCCCACGGAGGAATCGTTGCCTCAAGCCCATACGAGCCGCGACTTCGAGTCCGAATTGCGAGAGCTGCGGGCGCATTCGCTCGCGATGGGCGCGAGATGCGAGCGCGCGTTGCAGCTGGCGCTCAAGGCCTTCTGGGAGGGCTCTGCCGAGCTCGCCGCCGAGGTCGAAGAGATCGACCGGCACATCGATCGGGACGAGATGGACATCGACGCGCTCGCCCTGCGCGTGCTCGCGCTTCGCCAACCGGTCGCTTACGACCTCCGGTTCCTGGCCGGGGCGCTTCGCCTGGTGACCGATCTCGAGCGCATTGGCGACGAAGCGGTCAACATCGCCGAGCGGGCCAAAGAGGAGCACGGGTCTGCCAAAGACAAGGTGCGCGGAGAGCTCAAGGCGATGGGCGAACAGGCGCAGGAGATGCTTCGGGACGCGCTCGACGCTTTCGTTCAGGGCGAGCCCATGAGGGCCGAGCAGGTGCTCGCGCGCGACGACGCCGTGGACGACCTGTATGGCCAGATCATTCGAGCCATGACGGACTTCATGACGCAGCACGCCACGCAAGTCGCCGAGGCCATTCGCGTCATTCACGTGGCCAAGTATCTCGAGCGCGTGGCCGATCACGCGACAAACATCGCCGAAGAGGTGATTTTTATGGTGCGTGGCGAGGACGTGCGTCACGTGCGAACGCATCCGCCGCCGAGGATCGGGGGCTTGTGAAGTGTGCCCGATTTGTCACCTTAGCGTCACGTAGCTCTAGCAGCGTGCGCCGCCAAAGAGAGGCTGCCAACGTGAAAACGCTTCCGATATCGCTCGTCGCCGTATCGCTCTTGTCCTCGATGTCCCACGCCGCGCTCGCCCAGACCCCGGGCGCGCCGCCGCCGGTCGCGCCCGCGTCCGCGCCCGCGCCCGCGCCCGCGCCCGCGCCCGCGCCCGCGCCCGCGCCCGCGCTCGCGCCCGCGCCCGCGCTC